>ERZ795053.1412-NODE-1412-length-30467-cov-6.152867_pt1 | contig 30467 bp, 26 predicted proteins | sample MGYA00375137_ERZ795053 | MGnify/ENA primary metagenome ERZ795053 (study PRJEB30182, sample SAMN05720284) | activated sludge metagenome | isolation source: Anaerobic digester | place: Hong Kong | collected 2014-12-17 ...
TTATTTTATATTTTGCATAAAAAATCCATAATGATCAGATCATGGAGTTTTTACTTTCTCTACATTTTCAAAAGAAATATTATTGCTTGTAAATATATGATCTATATGAGATTGTAAAAATGGCAAAAATTTAATACGCCAAGTAAACAATATCGTAAATCTTTTTGTGATGTCTTCTAAACCAGTCAAAGAAAATACCAGTTTATCGTAATAATAAGACCAAGGAGACACATTGAAGTCACCAAGCATCAACACCTTATCATTTTTTGTCCTAGTTTTTATATGTTTTGCAAAATCCTGACCCAAAGTATCAAAATGTTTGTTTCTCATCTCAAAATATTTGTAAGTCACAGGAGAGCTAGCATGTACTAAATATATATAATAATTTTTACTGTTGTATCTTGTATGAAAATACGAATATCTCCAAGATCACTGATCTACTTGATTGGTCAAATTGGTAATTGGATATTTACTAAATACAACACTACCAAAATATATCTGCGACCAAGTAGTACGAGCAGAGTAGGGATACTTTTCTTGCAATATATTTTTTAGATTTTCGTTGTGATCATCTGTAAATTCTACAATCATCAACATATCTGGATCATATTTTTCTATCCAAATCTGCAAACCAGTGTAGTCTGAGTTTTTGTACAAAATATTTGAATATAGTATATCCAATCCACTGTCATCTCCAGTATTTACTGTATCACAACCAAATCACTCTCCAGTATAAAAACTATTGTACTTCTTGGAAAACAAAAAGAAAATTAAACCAAATATCAAAATAAAAAGTGGCACAAATTTTACATAAATACCAATCTTTTTATTTTTCAATAAAGCTATCCCAAGTACAAAGCATCATAGGGCAAAAAATATTATATATGGCAAAAAACTTATCACCAATTCACTAATATAAAAAGCAGGAAATAAATAAAAAAATAACAACAACATAGTCAATGTCAATAAAACAACTACAAATATCATGTTTCTTCAAATCAAAATAAAAGCGTTAAATCTTGTTATAAAAAAGCATAAATTTTTTGCAATAAAAAAACCAAAATATATCTAAATAAATACAATATTAAAAAAACATTGACATTTTTAATTAAAAAGCCATAATACAATTATATTTTATACAATATTTAAAAACATGAAAAACGACTACAAAATAACAGAATGACTTAAAGAATCTGGATTTAAATCAACCAATTCGAGTATCTTTTTCACTTGAATGCTAAATAGAAAAAAAATTCCAATAAACAAATTAGATATAAGTGAAAACAAAATTATAAAACAAAGCTCAGAAATTTTATATGATAATCTTTCTATTAAAATTCCCAAAAAAAATATAATTTTTATAGAATCTCCACATCTTGATTGATGATTATATGACTGAAATTATATCATACTTAGCCCTGTAACTAAAAATATCCCAAAAGCAATTATACATGAATTATTACATGCTCTATCCGATAATTGAAACTGAAATATATGATTTTATCATGCACACAATACAAACAATCTTCCATGATCGTTAATTAACGAATGATTCACAGAATCACAAACTAGGAAAATAGATAAATTTGTTCCATATTCATTAAAAAACGAATGAAAAAATAACATTCTTGAGAAATATGAAAAAATTCAAAATAGATATAAATGAATAGATACATTAATAGCAAAAATCAGAAAAAAGAAATTATGTAAAAACGATTATATATTTTAATTTAATATGTTAAAACAAGCTGAAAACTGTGAAAAAGATTATGAGAAAGAAGTAGAATTAATAAATGAAATTATTAAATATGGAGAAGAAAAATGAATCAAAGAAAATGAGATATTGAAAGCATACTTAAATTCTGATAGACAAATATTTGAGAAAATATTCTGAATAGAATTATCAGAAAATATTTTGTCGTTAAAAAGCACAGCACATGCTTCACGATGAGCTGAATTAGAACAAGTAAAACAAGCTAGAGATACTTTAATCAAAATAGTTTCAGCAAAAATAAATAAGGGTAAAGATATATAATCTTTTATCAAAAATCATAAAAGACCTTGAATATTTTTGATAACAAAATTATTTTCTAAAAAGGGGGCATATTTTCACTGATTAAAACAATATTTCTCTGAAAAAAGCAAAAGTTGCAAAAAAAATAATTTTGATTATAATCAAATAATCAAATTATTTTTATTGTCATAATTTATTAAAATGAGTATAAAAATCATAGAAAAAACTAACCTAGAAAAAGATATAGATGAATTTAAGAAAATAATAGAAAATATTGATACAAAAGCATTAACTTCCAAAAATAAAGAAGAAGCAAAAAATAAATTAAATGATATTTTAAGTTCAGATGAGATGAAAGGTATTTTTATGCCATGGATTAATTCTCTTCTTAATGAAGATCTTACCTCTACATATAGAGTAAAAATTATGAGAAATTCTGCTAAGAATAGTAATCTTTTTTGAGAAGATGATTGAAAAATGATAGGTGCGATTAATAATGTAGCAGGAAGATTTAAAAAAAAACGACTAAAAGAATGAGGTAAATCCTGAAAAACCTATGATAATTTGAAAGATTCTATTACGGAGTACTTTATTAGAATTTTAGATCATTCTACTTCAATCATAAAACAAAAAAATGAAATAACTGAAAATATAAATAAAAATTTATGAAACACATTAAATGAATAATTTGCATAATAATGCTATTGAACAAAAAAAGAAGCTGAAACAAAAGAATACAAAATAAACTCTTACTTGGAATTTTTAAATGAAATTGATAAAAACCACAAAACATTTGAAAATCCATTCTAAAACATTTAAAACAGTTCTATATTGGAGCTGTTTTTTAAAAAAATATTTTTTTAAATTGAATAATTTCCTAAAATCCTTATTAGTTCTAAACTATATATTTAAAACAATAATTAATGAAAACATTCCACATACTCACATTTGGTTGCCAAATGAACTACGCCGATACTGCTAGGATCAAGACAATTCTACTGAATTGTTGATTTTCTTATAAATCAAAACAAGAAGATGCTGATATAATCATTTTGGTTACATGTTCAGTCAGACAAAAAGCAGAAGATAAAATCACATGACTACTCAAAGATATCAAAAAAAATCAAAAAATATGGATCACTGGATGTATGATACAACACAATATCAGAAACAACAAATTGACGAACAAAAAACTTCCACAAAACCTAAAAATAGGAAATTTTTGATGAATAATAAATCGTGATAATTATGAAATTTTGTGATCTACAACATCAGAAATAAACAAAAAAAAGATTACAGAAGATTTCAATAAAATTACAGAAGATTGATCTGCTTCCATAAAAAACAAAAACAGAGCAAATCTTCTGAAATTGAACAAATCTTCTGTAATTCCAATCAATAATGCATTTAATCCACAATTTTATAATTTACAAAAAACTTTCGACAATTTAGAGCTGTTTCGAAGGGTAGATGATACATGATTTTTGCCAAAAATACTTGAAAAAATATGATACGATATTTCATATGAAGATGAAGTGTTGAATGAATATGAAAAAATCATACCAAAAAATGAAAATACTTCTATGAATATAAACCACAAAAAGACAGCTTATGTGCCTATCTCCACATGATGTAACCAATTTTGTTCATACTGTATAGTGCCATATGCTAGAGGATTAGAAAGAAATTTTAAAGTAGAAGAAATCATCAAAGAATGTAAAGAACATTTGCAAAATGGAGCAGAGGAGTTGATATTACTATGACAGATAGTAAATAAGCATCCAAAATTTGTAGAAATTGTAAAAGAAGTTTTAAAACTAAATTGATTGAGACGATTGAGATATACCTCTCCATATCCTACTTATTATTCAGATGAATTGCTAAAATTACACGAGACAGAAGACAAACTTTGTCCTCATATACATATACCATTTCAATCATGATCGGACAAAATATTGAAATCTATGAATAGATGATACAACTCAAAACAAGCATTTGAATTTGTAAATAAAATCAAAAATCTAAAAAGAGATATAAGTATCACCACAGATATCATAGTTTGATTTCCAGATGAGACGGAGGAGGATTTTGAGGAAACTTTGAAACTGATAGAGCATGGAAAATTTGATATGATCTATATTTGAATTTACTCTACAAGACCATGAACTTACGCCGACAAAAATCTCAAAGATAATATTTCTCCAAAAATAAAACAACAAAGACGAGAAAAATTAAATGAATTGCTAAATAAAATCTCAAAAGAAAATAATGAAAATGAAGTCTGAAATAATAGATTAGTCCTCATAAACTCTGAACTCTGAATTCTGAACTCTGAATTCACTTACCAATGATACACAGACAATATGAAACAAATAATTATAAATTCAGACAAAAAAATGAAAGAATGAGATTTCGTAAATACAAAAATAATAAAATGAGCAGTATTCAAATTATATTGAAAAATATTATAATATATCGCTTTGTTGTAGGGGAGATTATTAATCTCCCGCATATAAAATAGGAAGATACTATCTTCCCCTACAAAAAAATAAAATAAAATCTTAAATACAAATCAATTAAAATCTATTGAAATTTTAAACCATTTACTTATTTACATATTATATATATCATATTTAATCAATTAAATAAATTCACAATGAAAATCGAGATAGAAGTTGCAAAATTGAATAATATTGTAGATATAAGTAGTAGATTTGTAGCCAAAAATGCAACATTGCCAATTTTACAAAACATATATCTAAAAGCATCTATAGATAGCCTGATTACAAGATCTACAGATATGGAAAAATATGTAGAAATAGAATCTCCTTGTGAAATCAAAGTAGAGTGAGCCATCACTATCAATGCAAAAACCTTTTCTGATATCATCAAAACTATAGAAGATAAAAAAGTAGAAATAAGTGTAGATCCACAAACAAGTATAATGACTATAAAATCTGGAAAAGATAATTTTGAAATAAATTGAATATCTGCTAGTGAATATGTAGCTTTACCAGAAGTACCTCAAGAAAATAGTATAACGCTAGATACACAATCTTTGTCTGAGGGTATAGAAAAAGTAGAGTACTCAGTGACAGAAAAAAACTTCAGCCCAGTACTTACATGAGTACTTATGAAATCAAAAGAAGAAGATGGAAACAAAAAACTTGTATTTGTAGGTACAGACTCATTTAGATTGACAGAATACAAGACAAACTGAACTATCAAATGAGATGACTTTTCTCTAATAGTACCAAAAATATCTATAATAGATATCAAAAGAATAGCAGACTATGCACAAGAAAAAAACTGTGAAGAGGTAGAAGTAAAGTATTCAGACAATTTGATAGCATTTCAATTTGAGATAGAAGATACCAAAATATTGGCTACTTCGTTGCTTATACAAGGTAACTTCCCAGACTACCAAAGAGAGGAGGTAATGCCAACACAATTTGAGACAACACTCACTATGAACAAAGATGACTGTGAAAAAGCTATCAAAAAAATTGGAATACTAACTAGAGATATCAACAATTTTATACAGATAGATATAGAAAACTGAGAAGCTACAATCTCTTCTGGTAAGACAGACAAATGAACATGAAAAACAAATATACCAGTGTTGGTGTCATGATGAGACATTACTTTTGGTATCAATGGTAGATATATTACAGATTTCATCAAAACTATGGATAGTGAAGAAATAGTTTTCAATATCGTTGACAATCAAAAACCTATGATACTTCAAAATAAAGATAATCAGCAATACAACTGTGTTGTCAGACCACTAATAAACGGATAGAATAAAATAACGAATTAAAATTTCCTTGTCATCCTTGAGTGAACATAGTGAACGAAGGATATAGGAAATTTTTTTATTAATAATTTTATATCCTTCAGTCATTTTGCAATTCTGCAAAATTCCTTCAAGGATTACAATCCCATGCTAATGAAATTTTTTTATTTGAATTAAAATCCATTTTACCTAGTATACAAATATATTTACATCAAAAAAATAAAAATGAAAAAAGCTTATACACTATTGGAGATATTATTGGTAGTAATTATTATTTCTCTGATATGATGAACATTTGGATTCTTTTTGCCAAACAGAGAAGATGCTCAAATAAAATATGGAAAAGAATGTTCAGAATATGTATATAATACAATACAAAAAGAATTCCAAAATGTAAAAAAAAATAAATGAGAAAGATTGAGTGGAAATATATATTATCCAAACGAAAAAGTTTTTAAAAGTATCCAAAGTTCACATTGAGGTTGAGCTACTGAAAATGCATCTTTTATAGTAACCCATTTCTCAAATACAGGAGAAACCAAAAGAGAGATACTTTTAAGTGGGTGAATATGTACATTACAAAAATCAAATAAATATGATATAAACTTAATATGATGAGTAGAAATAAGTATGAAACAAGAATGATTTAAAAATCAATTACTTATAAATGAATTACAAATTTTATCATGTGAAAAAAATTGAGAAACTTGCATACCAATATCAAAACTAATATTCAATGAAGCAGCACAGACAATACAACAAAAATTCTGTCTAGATTTTAGTTGATCAGTATGCAACGAATGGGAACAATAGATAAAAATCTATTATTCTACAAGATAATGAATTATCCAGTACCAAGAAATCAAAACATTTTTGTATTGTGAAAAAAAATAGATACAGATAAAAAACAAAACAATCAATTCTCTCGAGATCAAAAAAACAAATATCTGGAAAACTTTATAAAAATAATAAATCAACACTGAAAATTGTACAAATCATTACCATTTATCAAAGAAATATTTTTGTGTAATTCAATATCATTCAATGCAACAAAACGAGATTCAGATATAGATCTATTTATAATCACAAAAAAATGAGCTATGCGAAGAGCTAGATTTTTTTCTAGTTTATTTTTTAAAATACACTGACTCAAAAGATCCTTGAAGAACAAAAGACAAAAATTTTGTCTCAGTTTCTACACAACAGAAGACAATAAAAACTTATACCCAATAATGATAGATAAAACCGACATTTATCTTACCTATCGATTGGCTCACCTCGTTCCTTTGTATCAAGAATCCAGTAACTACCATAGCATTTATCAAAATAACAAACGATTTTGATCTTTGATGCCCAATCATCCACAAGAGTATTGTATAAACATCTGAAACAAATTATTTACATGAAAAACAAAAACAAAAAAAAGAATAGAATTTCGATTTTGATGATTGTTTTGAAAATTTGTAGAACTCATAATAAAAACTATACGAATACCAATACTAATCAGAAAAACAAAAAAACTGTGAAGTAAATGAAAACACATAATTATCAGCGATAAGATGTTGAAATTCCATGATGATATAAGAAAAAAAATAAGTGCACTATACAAAATTGCACTAAAAAGATAAACACTAAATCATTTCATATTTTCAACCTCTCCCTTCCCTCTCCTTACAGGAGAGGAGAACTATAGTATCCAAATACTATAGAGCATCTCCCCTCTGAGGAGAGATACAAGAGGGGTCGAAAGCGGTATTTTCTATATAATAAATTTAAAAAGAAAATAACAAAAGATAACCAAAAGTTATCTATACAAAAACTAACAATATTACATATGATAACCTTTTTATATCATAATATAAAGAAAAAGATTTGTTTTTCTTGCAATATTTTTTAAATGTAAAAATGTAAATAAATTAATTTGTAGAATGTAATCAAAAAAAAACAAAAAGTAGGTAGGTAATTTTCAAGAAAAAATTTAATTTTTTTAAACTCTAAAAAATGAAGGATATAAAGGCAATTTTCGATATCTGAAATGACTCAATCAAAGCTGTAGTTTTTGCTGATGATGAATGAAAAAATACTATATTAGCAAAACATATAGAACCTGCACAATGAATTCGTAAATGAAAAATATTAGATTCTGAAGCATTTACAAGATCTATAAATAACATTACTGAAAATTTTATAAAAAAACTTTGATGAGATTTCATAGACGAAGTTTTTGTATGAATATCACATCCTGAAAGTATAGTAAGAAGGATTGCTGAACAAAAAAGAGTTATGCAAGATGAAATTAACGAAAATGATGTAGAGCATTTATCAAAAGTAATTACAGATATCGCAGTACAAAACAATATGGAAACAATAAAAATAGTACCTGTATATCGAATAATAGATGAAGAAAAAAAAGAAAAAGACCCTATATGATTAAAATGAAAAAGATTGGAATTAGTAGCAGATGCATTTATGGTACCAAAGAATTTGTATAATTGAGTAATGGAAGCATTTGATAACGTTGGCTTATCAATAGCTGATGTGGTGCCAAACATACTTTCATCTACAGAAATAATATTGGACTATGATCGTAGAGATTTGTGAACAGTTCTAATTGATATATGAAAAAATCAAACAACTTACACAATATATGAAGAATGATATCCATTGTGATATGGTACAATACCAATTTGATGAGAAGACGTAACCAAAGATATATCAATAGGTATGCAGATAGATATCAAAGAAGCAGAAGATATCAAAAAATCACACGGTACTGCTATAGTTGACAAAAATATATCAGAAGACAGTCCACTAGATATACATTTCCTTACAGAAATAATTAGTTCAAGATACGAAGAAATATTTGGAAGAATAAATAAACATTTAGAGCATTTAGATAGAGATTGAAGATTACCATGAGGTATCATACTTATTTGATGAGGTTCAAAAATGCCAAATCTAGACCTATTGTCAAAAGATACATTTAAATTAGCAACCTTTTATGGTAAAGATAACCAATTACATCTTGGTGATATATCAAACAATATCCAATTTACAAATGTACTATGAACATTCATACGATCAAACAAATATACAGAATGAAGAAAATGATCATGAATAAAAATAAATCTAGACATAATATGATGAGTTAAAAAATTCTTCAAAGAGTTATTTTAATCAAAATATAATTCAATTTACTTTATAATTTATGGAAAAATGATTATCAATGAAATTAAACCCGAATTCATACCAGGAGCAAAGATAAAGGTTCTATGAATCGGTGGTTGTGGTAATAAAGCAATCAATAGAATGATAAGCGAAGGACTTGATGGAGTAGAGTTCGTTGCTATCAATACTGACGCTCAAGACCTAGCATGAAGTCTAGCTCAAAAGAAATTAAACGTTGGTTTAAATCTAACTAAAGGTTTATGAGCTGGAGCAAATCCTGAAATAGGAAGAAAAGCTGCTGAAGAAAGTGAAGCAGATATCAAAAACATGTTACAAGATACAGACATGGTATTTATCACGTTGTGAATGTGAGGTGGTACATGAACATGAGCTGGTCCAGTAGTAGCAAATATCGCAAAAGAAATGGGAATATTGACAATATGAGTTGTAACAAAACCATTCTCTTTTGAAGGTAAAAAAAGAGAAACTAACGCAGATGAAGGTTTAGAAAAAATCAAAAACAACGTAGACACATTAATTGTAATACCAAATGACAAAATCTTCAATGTAATAGACAAAAAAACTACTTTCAAACAAGCTTTCTTGATGATAGATAAAATATTGTACTCAGGTATCAAATGAATATCAGATCTTATTGTAAAACCTGGTGATATAAACATCGATTTTGCTGACATCAAAGTGGTTATGCAAAACTCTGGTAATGCATTACTTGGAATAGGTTATGGTGCATGAGAAAAAAGAGCTGTAGATGCAGCTAGAAAAGCTATTGAAAATCCATTGTTGGAGACAAATATAGACAAAGCTAAAAGTATTATTTTTGCTGTAGCATGATGAACAGACCTAACTCCTACAGAAGTACAAGAAGCTGCTAATGTAATAGAAGAAATAATAGATAGTGATGTAAACATGATTTGGGGTATGAGTTTTGATGAAACAATGGAAGATGAAGTACAAGTAACAATTATAGCAACTGGATTTGAAGAACAAAGCAAAGACCCTATTATAAAAACACCAGATAGAGATCTTTTGGGTAGACCAACAAATCCAAGAAAAATTACAGAAAGCTTTATAGATAGGGCAGTAAGGACTAACTGATGATCAGATGATGAAGAAATAAAAGATAAAAAACCAGAAGAGGATTTAGAAACGCCAGCATTCATTAGGAAAAGATTAAATAATCAAGATTAGTATTTAATAAATGTCAAATTTTAAAATATAACAAATACTTTGAAATTTGATTTTAAAAAAATATACTATAAAATCTTTGTATTTAATTAAATCAAAAAAATGAAATTAAAAATCTCAAGTCCAACAAAAACAATATTTGAATGAGAAATAAAACAAATCACTTTACCTACAGAAATTGGTGAAGTAAGTATATTGCCATGACATGCTCCTATGGTAACAGCATTAAAACCATGAATTATAAAGATAATACCAGAAAAGCAGGTATCAACTAGTGAATTTATTTTTTCTAAAAATACAATTTCTCTTAGTGTATCAAAATGAATGGCTTTTGTAGATGGTAAAATAGTTAGAGTAGTCACAGCTATTGCTACTACATGACTATCTGAATCAGCAAAAGATCTGGAAGATAGAAAATCCAAATTAGAAGAAGAAATCAAACAACTAAAAAAACAAGGTAGTATAGAGGAAATAGAAAAATCTTTGATACAACTTGAAAAAATAAATGCAGATATCAAACTAAAAAAACTTAAATCTTAATTTCAAAAAATAAAAAAATATCGACCAATGTGGTCGATTTTTTTATTGCTTGAAAAAATTAACTTCTACCATAATAATATGATGAATAACTAGAATCATATCTATATATTTCTACTAAATCTCCATCTCATGAATATATATTTTTGTATACAGAGGAATTAAGTCAATAATTAGTTTTATTTACCTCCACAATATCATCGATTTTTTTTGGCACAACTCAAACTAAATAACTGTTATTTCATTGTTCATAAACCTTAAAATAAATTGACTCATCAAAATCATTTTTTACTATAAACTTTTTTGAATTTTCATACATTGCGGCATCATCACCATATATTTTATTTCAATAATAAAATGATCGCCACTTGCTATGTGGATATCTTTCTACCACATCTAAATTTGGCATAATCAAAGATAATCTAAATAATTGTGTGCTAGAACCACAAGCTCAAGCATAAAACATATATTTTTTACTTGTTGTTCATTTACAAGAATTCGGATCATAAGATATTAAATTATTTAAATCTAACTCCTGATTGGGCTTCAATTCAAATCATTCCAAATGTGAAACAGCAGCTCTATAATTAGTCAAAGAACAATGACTTCTATTGGCAAGATAAGTGGGAACCACATAAAAAGAATAGTCGTAGAAATTCATTTTAGCTAAAATAGACTTATCAATTCTAATTTTAAAATTATTATTCTCCAAGTAGGTTATAACTACTTTTTTATAAATACTATCATTATATCCATTATATTCATCTATAACAGAATGATAAAATTGAGGTTTTACTGGTTTATAAAAAAACATGTCCTTATCTTGATAATAATTGCCAAAACCTATAAGATCATCCAATAAATAATTTAAAGCTTCATCAGTCGATATCTTTAATATATTAGATTTATTCAACAAACATATTGGCGAAACCTCCACGTATTGATTAAAACGATCAACCTCACATTCATTGTTCTTTATCTGATTGAAATCAGCAAAAAACTTAACAACTGAAATATTTCTTTTAGATTTTTTTACTAAATCAATATCATTTACAAAGCTGTCAAAAGTTACAACATTGTCAGCATTTGTAAATCAAAAAAATAATAATCATAAAACCAATAAATATACAATCTTAATTTTACGCATAAAAAACAAATACATATCCTAAAAATTACATACTCTATTATATATAAACAACAAAATTATGTCAAAAAAAGATAACTTGAAAAAAAAACTAATTTCATCATACTAAACACCATAACTTGATAGCTTTTAACTTTATGAACTTTAAACTAACAATGTATTTTGCAATAATCTGAAAAAATAAAACAATTAGTCTCAAAGAACTGGAACTAGTCAATCCCCAAAATATAAAAGAAATAACAAATATTCTTATCACATTTGATATAGATAAACCAGAATTATTACAGACTTTATGATGAGTAATCAAACGAGGTAAAGTAGTAGAAAAAGATGATCTCTCAAAAGAAATCGAATGAAAAAAGATATTATGAACAAAAGAAAAAGAATTGTGATTGAAGTTAAAAAAAGAATATTGAATTAAAAGATTTAAAACAGTTGATTGGCTAAAAACAGACATTGAAGTGAAAAAAAAGTGAATTGAGATAATAAGATTTCATCAAAATCTGTGAGTGGTAAAATGATATCAAGACATCAAATTTTACGAAAAAGTAGAATTCGACAAACCTGGACGTAGTATGAAAATGTGAATGATGCCAGCAAAACTAACACATATAATGATAAATATAGGACTTCAGAATTCAGAATTCATAGTGCAGAAAAACTCTGAACCATGAATCATAAACTCTGAACTTAAGATCTACGATCCATTTGCCGGTTCTGGTACTACAGGATTTATAGCAAACTACTTATGATACGATTTCATATGATCAGATATAAATATAGAACATCTAAAAATCAATCAAGATCGATGGTCAAAACAAAATGAATGCAACAAAAAATCTTTTGAAATATTTCAACACGATATCAATGATCCTATACCAGAAGACAAATTAACAGAAGAAACATTGATAATATCAGAGTGACGACTGTGACCAATTGTCACACAGATGACTAGAAAATCAGAAGTACAAAAATACCAACAAGAAGTACGGGATTTGTACAGAGAATTTATATACAAAATCTCAAATGCAAAAAAGAGAAACAACATAAAAGCTGTTTTTACAATACCTTATTACCTAAAGTTTGAAAATTTCCTAGAAAAAGAGATTAAATCTCTTTGTGAATATTTAAAACTAAATTTCGATTCAGTAGATGAAGTTTACTCTAGAGAAAAACAAAAAGTTGGTAGAAAAATTATTATTATAAAATAAATAATAATACAACATCACCCGGGTTCTATAGACATCAAACATATCTGAACCCGGGTGAAACAAAGCTACTTAAATAATTTCCAAATCCATTTTTGAATATTAATTATCGGCGTAATAAGTATTTTTTTCAATAATTTATAGACTTGTTTTTGAAACAAAACTATAGGTACCAACACACCAATTATGAAACCAGCGATAATATCTGTAGGCCAGTGGACTCATACAGCCACCCTAGATATTCACATGATTACAGCAAACAACAAAAATATTGCTCACAAATATTTAAATTTTTTATCTTTATTTTTAGATCACCACAAAAACAAGGCAACAGCTATTCACATAGACGTAGCAGCATGATCTGATGGAAAAGAACTTTGTGGTAAAAATCTGTGTAATATAGTCTCTATCTTTTCATAATCCATTCATAATAACAGATTTGGTCTAAGTTTATCAAAAAACAATTGAGTAGATATATTTACTAACATAGACAATACTCAAGCCCAAAAAATCCACAAAGCAGATTCTTTGTAGTATATTTTATTTTTTACAATTCATACAATATACAATATCACAAGTAGCACAGGATAGAAAAATACAAAAATATCTGCACTTAAAGGTACAGAATACATCAAGAAATCATTATATTTGATATATTCATTTAAAAACAACAATAAATTTTTTCACCAAATCGGCTCTTGCATAGGAATCATTAATTATTTATTTTGATTATAAAATTTACAAAAATCTCTGAAGGGGCAGTCAACACACTTGGGCTTTCTTGCTATACAGTGATAACGACCAAACAATATCAAACCATGATGTGCCACACCTTTGTATTTATCTGGTACTTTCTTTTCAAGTAATTCTGAAGTCTTTTCTGGTACTTTTGCATTTATCAATCATAATCTGTTTGACACTCTATGTACATGCGTATCTGCTGCAATTACTTTCGCTCAAAACAAAACATAAGATACTACTTTGGCAGTTTTGATTCAAACACCAGGTAAGATCTGTAAAACATCTAAATCATTTCTCAACAAACTTGGATCTTCAAACAACATTTTAGATGTCTCAAAAATATTTTTAGCTTTATTTTTGTAATAATTTATCGAAGATATCGCTTTTGTAAAAGCTTCTAATCACATATCTAAAACATCTTTGGGACCCTTAACAGTTTTGTACAATCTGTCTGTTATCTTATTTACTTGTTTATCTGTAGCTTGAGCTGATAATATTACAGATACCAACAATTGAAAATCATTTCAATAATTAAGTTCTGTATTTGCATCTGGATACATTTCACCCAATTTTGTAAACAAAAAATCTATATTCTCTCTTTTCATATAAAAATAACAATATAAATATAAAAATCATTTTATAAAAAATTAAAGTCTTTACAACAAAAATTTCCTTGAACTTTTGGACTAATTCACTAAAAGTACTTTTGTCTAAACGAGGTATTAATCCGATAAAATCGGGTAGGAAAGTCCTGACATTGAAAAAAGATTAAGATCTAACAGATCTTGGACCGCCCCGGTCTAAAAACCGGGGGCAAACGAAAGTGCCACAGAAACGTAAACTACCACGCAGTACTGCGTGGGAAAGATGCAACGTGAAGATGTCCGCAAGGGCTACTTCTACTCAGTCAAACAGATTGTTTGTCGAGGGGTAAACCGTAATCAATGCAAGCTTATTCGTCCTTTGTTGGCGGAAGTGCACAATACTTGTTATAAGCAAGTTCAGACACATTATACCATAATACATAATCGGGCTTACAGTTTAGACAAATTAATAAAAAAGTTACAAAGTTCATAAATTTATAAAGTTCTCAACACTTTTGACTTTAAACTTTAAAAACTTTTAACTAACAAGATATAGGGCTATAGCTCAGTTGGTAGAGCAGCGGTCTCCAAAGCCGCGTGTCGCAGGTTCAAATCCTGCTAGTCCTGTATTTTTTTGTTATTTTAAAAAATAGCTTATTAGTAACCCGCAAAATTGCAGATCAAAACTCCGCGTAGTGGGTTTTCGCCCCGCTATGAAGGGCAAAATTCCCGCAAACCATTGCTAGATTAAATATCAGTTTTGAACTGGTATTTTTTTGTTTAAAAAAAGTTGAAGACATAAAAACCTTCAACTATAAAAATTAAATCTACTTAAAATTTAATTTGGTCTTGGTGGATCTAAATAATTTAAAACATCATAAACACTCTTATCAAGATACTCAAGAAGAAGGTTTTCCCCTTCAAAATGATCTTTAAAATATAAATCTAAATCAAATGCTAATTTGATAATTAAGTAACCTAAATTTGAATGCTTAAATTTTTGGCGTTTTTTGTAAATACTAAATACTTCACTATCTTCAATAGAAAAAGAAATTTTCATGCTAAGTTCTTTTTTCTTCGAATAAGATTGTATAGTAGTATCTATATATAAAACACCTTGTTTAAAAGCCTTAATAATTTTTTTCTTAAGCTCATCACTTAGTTCAGTTTCTTTTTTTGTCATTTTATTATATATTATGTTTCTATACTACATAGTATGAATTTATTTTAATAAGTCAATATTTTGTTCTATTGCAAAATCAAGGTTACATTCTTTTTAATAAATTCCAATTTTTCATAAGGAGTCATTCTGTTCATTCATAATCAATTATGTTTTCTTTTTGTGTTGTAATATGAGTTTCGTTGTCGAAGCATATAATTCGCTTCATGTATGCTTATTAGATAAGGCCACTTTCTAATTTCTCGTTTATTTTGTGTTTGATGGTACCTTTCTACTTTACCATTATGCTCTGGGTGATATGCTTCATTTTTAATATGAGTTATATTTAATTCTTTTAAATAATTTGTTATTGTTTTTGAAAACTCTCTTCATTGACCAGTTCTTATTGATTTTATTGAGAATGGCATTCTACGTATTAATTCATTTATAAAGTCTTTTGTACTATCTATGCAAGAACTTTCATATGCTTTAGAGAATACTGTTCTTGTGCAATCGTCTATTGCATCATATACTACAAACTTTCTATGTCTACCAAATGGATACGCAGTATCCACTTGTATTTCTTCTCATGGACTTCATAATGAATATAACTTAGGTTTCTTTTTTGGTCTTTTGATTAATTTATAATATCTTACATTCCTTCTTTTCAATATCCTATATACTGTTGATTGATCCATTATTATATTTTCCTCTTCTTCTAATCTATATTTTAATTCTTGTGGTCATTCCATCTTATGCCTTAATGCCATATTTGCTACTTTAACCTCTATTTCCTCAGGAGTTTTGTTCCATGCTTTTCACTTTTTTGGTCATGATTTTTCTGGTATTAATCAACCTATTCAATGAATTTTATATCTACTTTTCCATTTATGAATTGTTTTTCTTGTTACAGAAAGTAGCTCCGCTACTTCCTGTACTTTCCTTTTCTTTTGAAGTATATCTTCAATCAATCTTGCTCTCATTTTTATCATCTCAAAACATAAATACATGAGTATTGGTTAGTGATTAAACACTATATATTATACTCACAATTTATGTAACCGCAATTGCAGCAATTATAACAAATAAGTCAATATTTAAAAAAGGATTAGTGCTATCTTCCTAATCTACTCAATATGTTTACACACCCCCACGGAGCAGAACATACTCTACGGGTTTTTATCCCGCTTGGCAGCAGTATAAGAAAAATATCGATCCTACCAATAAAATATTAGCATTCAGATTAGTATTCTTTTTGTCACACAAAAAACCAAACTTGATTTTACAGCAAACTTCAATATCAAAAAAATAATATTTTATCATAAAAAATATAACAAGTGGCATTAACCATTAAATTTGCAAATATAGAAGATAGAGATTTACTTGTAGATTTTTTCTCTAAACATTTAGAAAAAGATAATGACTGAATCTATAGTGAAGAATTTACTTGTCCATATGGAATAAAACGAGCTATAAATAGAAATCAAATAGTAATAGCAAAAGACGACAAACAAATTATTTGAGCATTGAGATTTTATCCACAAAAGAAAAAAGATATTACATCACTTTATCAGTTTGCTATAATAAAAAATCGAAGATGAAAAGAATTACTAAAAACAATGCTAAGAGAAACCAAAAATAAGACTATACAATCTCGCTGTAAAAAAGAAGCTAAATTTAATGAATACTACAAGAAAACAGGACGAAAACTAATCAAGACCGACAAACATGGAAATCTACGACAATTAGAATTATAGGATTTTATTTTAAAATCAATAGATAGGTATGGTGTTACCAAAAATCGAAGAAAGCCGAAAAAAAGAACTACAAGAGGAGTTTAAAAAACCATATTTTCTTGAAATAAAAAATTTTTTGGAAAAAGAAAAAACTGAATGAAAAACCATATATCCAGCATGAAAAGATGTCTTTAGCGCTTATGATTCTACACCATTTAACCAAGTAAAAGTGGTAATAATATGACAAGATCCATATCATTGACCATGACAAGCACACTGATTGTGTTTCTCTGTACTACCGTGAGTCAAACAACCACCATCTTTAAAAAATATATTTAAAGAATTAAAAAATGATTTAGATATAGAATCACCACAAGATTGATACTTACAAAAACGAGCAGAGCAGTGAGTATTTATGATCAATGCTTCTCTTACGGTCAGAAGATGAGAACCCATGTCACATAGCAAAATATGACGAGAAATGTTTACGGATGCTACGATAAAAACACTATCAGACAAAAAAGAATGACTAATTTTTGTGCTATGGGGCGCTTTTGCACAGGTAAAAAAATCCATTATAGACACAAATAGACATACAATATTAGAGGCTCCACACCCATCACCATTTAGTGCAAATAGGGGATTCTTCTGATCTAAACCATTTTCTACTATAAATAAAATACTGAAATCCCAGTGAAAAAGAGAAATAAATCGAGATTTAAACTAATTAAAAATTTGTATTATTTCCCAAAAAAATTAAAATTAAGTATATTTATAAAAATATAAATATATGTGAGAAAAAATTGAGAACATTGATATCCAGAATAATCAAGTAGAAGATCTAGTAAACAATCAATTAGAATGATTATTTACTCAATTTATCAGTTCAGACAAAAAAGAAGAATTAAAAAAGATAGATTTTTCAGACAATTCACGAAAAACTAAAGCAGAACAAATTTTTGACACACGATTATCAGAAGACCCAACTATAATAGACAATCTCATAAATCTAGAAGATAAGGATGCAGAGCAAGAAATCGAAACTGAAATAAAACAAAGTGAAATCAATCTAAACACATTACAAAATGAGGTAGGAATAAAACAAGAATTGGAACAATTAAAATTAAGCATAGAGCTTGACCCTAAAATACAAGAAAGGATACAAGAAATTGAAAAGAGTGAAGGATTTGACCCTGAAAAAGAACTAGAACTAAGAGATTATATACAAGCATGAAAACGATGAAAAGCAATTCAAGAAATTTTCAATATCATTTGAAGATTTTTTAAGGTAGACAATAAAATATGATTCGATGAATATGATAATTTAGATTTAAATCTAGACAATAAAACTAATGATGAAATCCAAAATATTATAGAAACATTAGAAGAGAAAATAAACAATACTTGAGACATAAAAAAAGATTTAAAATTTACATATTTATTGAGCCAAGCAAAAAACAAAAAACTGGAAAACTGATGAACAGGCAATAAAAAAGAACAATTAAAAAAAGAAATAGAAGTCTGAGATATAATACTTCTAAATAAAAAAGTTGAAAAAACAGATCATGGAACAAAACTACTAAAAGCTTATTGAAAAGAATATGAAACAGACTTTACTCATAGTGCTATCATCACAAAAAAAGATCCAATACGAATTAGACATGCTACTATGAGTTGATCTACTGCAGGATTAGAAAAATGAAGATGAGTAGAGGAAGTTAAATTAAGCGATTATAGAAAAGCGTCTAATCTGAAATGATATGATGCATTAATATTAAGACCACCACAAAACATTAAAGATAAAATTAACACTTTCAGTGATAAGCAAATCTGAAAAAAATATGATCTCAATGCTGCTATATGATGATGAATAAGATGATTAGATAGCGAATGATCATCTCATATATGATGATTGAGAAAAAATAAAACATGACAATTTGATGACCATTTCAATTGTGTCGAACTAATAGTACAATGATTGGATGATAAAAAATTACAAAAAATAACTCATCCAAATGAGTTTCTACAATATATGTCTGTGTTTAAACCAACGTATATGACTACTATTTAAAACTACACTAATAATTTCCCAACCCTAGTATCCAATTGATTTTTCAATCCACCAAGACCTTCCAATCAAGGATATTTCTTCAATAGCCATTCTGCTCATTCTCTTACTTTTTCTATAAATCTGATATCACTCAAAACCTCCAAAGGAATGTCAGCCTCACCAGATTGCATTGTTCACAAAATTTCTCCAGCACCACGATTTTGCAAATCCAATTCTGCCAATTTAAAACCATCATTTGTATCTTCCATTGCTTTAAGTCTTTTGTAGGTATCTCCAGACTTTTTCTTTGTCTCCAAAAAACAATATGATTGTAATTCATTTCTACCTATTCTTCATCTAAGCTGATGAAGTTGAGAAAGACCAAATCTCTCAGCATTTTTAATCACCATTACGGTTGCTTCTGGCACATCCACTCATACTTCAATTACCGTAGTAGACACCAATATATCATATTTATCTCATTGAAAATCTTTCATTACTTGATCTTTTTCTGACGATTTCATCTTACCATGCAGAAGTCATATCCTATCTTTTAATTCTGGAAACAATTCTTTTACATTTTCAAATTCAACTGTAGCAGCCTTCAATTCTTCCATCTTTTCAGATTCTTCAATCAAAGGGGTTACTACAAATACCTTTTGTTTATCCATAATCCTAGTCAAAACCCATTGCTTTAATTTTATATATTCTTTCTCTGAAATAATTTTGGTATAGATTTCTTTTCTTCATTTTGGCATCTCATCTATCACACTCACATCAAATTCACCAAAAAATGCCAAGGCCATAGATCTAGGTATTGGTGTAGCACTCATTTGCAATATATGAGGGTTTCAAAATTGATGAAACACGGCTCTTTGTTTCACACCAAATTTATGCTGTTCGTCTATTATTACAAATTTTAAATCTTTAAAATCTACATCATCTTGCAAGACTGCATGAGTTCATACCAATAGATGAATTTTTCATTGTCTCAAATCTGACTTTATTTTATCTTTTTGATCTTTTGTAAGAGATCACTTAAGTATTTCTATACGAAGTCATAATGGTAGCAATAGTTTTGCTAAAGTCTTATGATGTTGATTTGCTAATACTTCCAAAGGTGCCAAAAATACAGACTGTCATCAAAATTTTTTGTATACATAATATGCCGCAATAGCAGCCACAACTGTCTTACCACTACCAACATCTCACTGCAACAATCTCATCATAGGTTTTTGATCATGTATATTTTCTACAATTATTTTTAAAGCTTTTTTTTGTGCTCAAGTCAATTCAAAAGCCAACTTAGATACAATTTCCTTTACTATAGACCAATCTATTTTCACATCTTTTTCTACAATAAGTCATTTTTGATATTCATCTCTATTTATCAAAGAATACAATTGTATCCTAAGCAATCTATCAAAAAAAATTCTATGTTTTGCTTGTCTATTTGTGTCTAAATCAATAGGGTAGTGTATATTTCTTATGGTCTTTTTTACATCTATCAGATCAAACTTTTTCAAAAATTCTTTTGGCAAATATTCTTCAAATAAATTATCAATATCTCATATACAATTCCAAATCTTTTCAGCAAACCAACCAGGCTTAATTCCATTCATCTCTGGATATATAGGATATATCCTACCTACTGCAAAATCCTTGTCTACATCTTCATCCTCCAAAACTGTAGATGGAGTCACTTGCGGATTTGAGAAAACAAATCTACCAAATCTAAAACTAGGTTTACCTGTAATTACATACCAAGTACTCAACTGCAATTTAGATGCCAAAAAAGAAGCATTATATATAGATATTTGACCCATATCTCCATTTTCGTCTCTAAATCTAATATCATATATCTTTTTTCTTCATCTTTGAAAAAATTTTTTCTCTGTTATAAAACCCTTAACAGAAATAGACATCTTATCCTGCAAATTAATTTGATCCAATTTTATTATATTTTCTCTGTCTTCGTAATCTCTAGGAAAATACTGCAAAAAATCCCTCAAAGTTTCTATTCAATTCTTTTGAAGAATATTTACATATCTTGGTGTCGTCTTCAGATCGGTTTTCAAAGTCATTAATTATATTTTTTTAATTTTTAATTCTCAATCAATTTAATGTTTTCTATTTGAAATTTCAAGCAATTTTGATATAAAAAGTGAGATAAATTATTTTATTATTGCAAAAAAAATATGTTGAAGAAAACAAAAAATGTACGAATACTGATATTGATTGTATTGATAGTTATAACTATATTCCAAACATATCAATCAAACACAAGTTTTGAATGAAACACAATAGAAAAAATAGAACAAAAAGAGGAGCTTTCTCTAAATGACTTCCTTGAAAAATATAAATCTAATGATTTTGATAAAATAGATGTTGTAAACGATAGTACACTAATATGATATACTTTTGTATGAACATGAGAGTCAAAATCATTTATGGTACTACAAAAATCTTTTGAAGAAAAAATATACAACACTTTTGAGTCTAAAAAACCAGAAAATACATCTTTGAAAGACTTGTGAATAAGTATAAGCGGAAAAACAGAAATCAATATACAAACTGATGAATGAAATTTCTTTGGAAATATGGCAAAAGAAATACTACCACTATTAATATTCTTTGCTTTATTTTTGTTGGTAATGAAATTTGCTTTACCAAAATGAGGAGGCTTACCATTCAATACTAAAGCTTGAAAAGAAAACATAAAAACTAGAGCTAGTGCAAAATTTAAAGATGTTGCTGGTATGGAAGAAGTAAAAGAAGAACTATCTGAAGTAGTAGATTATTTAAAAAACCCAAATAAATATCACAAAGTATGAGCAAGACATCCAAAATGAGTATTGTTATACTGACAACCAGGTAGCTGAAAAACGCTTTTAGCTAGAGCAGTAGCTGGAGAGGCATCAGTACCATTTTTTTCTGTATCAGGTTCTGAATTTATGGAAATGTTGGTTGGTATGGGTGCAGCAAAAGTTAGAAGTCTATTTAACAAAGCAAAATCAGCATGAAAAGCTATAATATTTATAGATGAAATAGATGCTATAGGTAGAAAAAGATGATTATGACATACTGGATGACACCAAGAACAAGAACAAACATTAAACCAAATACTTACAGAAATGGATGGTTTTGATAATAAAACAAATGTAATAGTAATAGCTGCGACAAATAGGCCTGACATATTAGATCCAGCACTATTAAGAGCTTGAAGATTTGACAGAAAAGTACTTGTGTCTGCACCAACATTTGAAGAAAGAAAAGAAATTTTTAATTATTATCTCAAAGATAAAAAAATAGATAAAAAGATTAATTTGGATTCGCTTATCAAAAGAACAAGTAGTTTAGTCTGAGCTGATATAGAAAATATAGTAAATGAAGCCGCATTAAAATTAGCAAAAGATTGAAAAAAAATAATCACAGACACAGAATTTGAATATGCTTTAGAAAAAGTTTTGATGTGACCAGAAAAAAAAGTAAAATGAATGAAAGAAAAAGAAAAAGAAATTATTGCCTATCACGAACTATGACACGCAGTAACTTCACACTTATTAAAAAATGCTGATGGTGTAGAAAAAATTACAATAGTACGTAGATGACAAGCACTATGAGCTACACGAAAAATACCAGAAGAAGATAGATATTTATACTCAAAAAATAAAATCATAGAAGAAACAATATCATTACTTTGATGAAGGGCTGCTGAAGAGGTTTTCTTTTGAAAAGACGAAATTACCACATGAGCTTCAAATGATTTTGAAAGAGCTACAAAAATGATATCAGACATGGTAATGAAATTTGGTATGGATGAAGAGATATGACCTATCATGTACTTTGATAAAGATAAAGAAGAATATTTACCATACAAAAAATATAGTGAAAAAACAGCTGAAAAAATAGATGAAAGGATAAAAAAATATATGAATTCTTGTTATAAAAAATCAAAAGAAATAATACAAAAAAATAAAGAAAAAATTAATACAATGTGTAAAGTTTTGTTAAAAAAAGAATATCTTACAAAAGAAAAATTCGAAAAAATGATGACCAAAAAATAGGAAACTTTTAATATAAAATCAAACTTATGGAAAATAAAAAAAATCAACAATTTGTATATACTCTTGATCGATATACCAACAAAAATATAAAAGTTTTGTGAATTGATGAAGAAACCAAAAAAAAATTAAAACCATGAGATATGCTGGTTTATTCAATGGAAGACAACAATCAAAAACCATCAGTATGAATGTATATTTGACACGATATTGATACAGACAGGATATGACATTTTACAAAAATATTGGAAGGTGAAGAAAAAAAATACTTTGAAGAACAAAATAAATTTGCACTCAAAATATTCCCAATATTCAAAAAGAAATTTAAAAAAGAATTTGAATGATCAATACCAATTACAGCTAGATTTCATATATATCTAGATCAATTATATTTCTATTTTTACTCTGAAGAAAGATATGTTTTTACAGATTTTGTAAAAAAATTTAGAGAAAAAATATGAAAAAACATCTTCTTATTTCAAGTATGAGCTAGAGATATGGTAAAAATGGACCCAAGAACAGACAATTTACCATGTGGTGCTGGAGGCGTTATACCAATGCATTGTAAAACAACACTACCACTGCCTAGTATAGAGATGGAAAACCTAATATTACAAAATCTAGAATGAAGAGACATAGAGAGATTGAAATGAAGATGTGGAAAATTAAAATGTTCTTTAATGTATGAAATTGAAGTATATAGAGAAGAAAGCAAAAAATATCCAAAAAAAGGAAGTGAAGTAAAATATTTAAAATGAAATGTAGAATGAATTGCTACATCTTACAATATTATGACATGAGATGTGACATTGAGAACAAAAGACTGAGAAGTCTTTAGAGTACCAACTTGAGAAATAAAAGTAACAAAAGAACCAGATCCAAAAATAAAAACACAAGAAGAAAAAGACTTAGAAAAGATTAAAGATCAAATCGAATGATAATTTTAATTTAAAATTAAAAAAATGATAAAATTTGGAACAATACTTTGGATAGTACTGACTGTTGTTATACTTCTTTTCCCATTGGGAATATTAATCATTTTTATTAGTAAAAAATCATCAAAAATATGAAAATTAATAAAACAAAAAATAAGCAACATAAAGGCACTAGATAAAATGAAAGATGACCTTTTAAAACAAAGGGCGGAAGAAGCAAAAAAAGAAAATAATATACAAGAAGAAATCACAAGCGAAATATTCAATGAAGAAAAAGAAGAAAATAAAAATAAAAACAATGAAATGGAAAAGGTAATAGAACAAACAGATAAAAATATCCAAGAAAAACAAAAAAAATTATTAGAAAAAATATTGTACGAAGCTAATTCATACAAAAAAGATTGAAAATTGGAAGAATATGAAAAAAAGTTAATAGAAGGTCTAGCAATAGAACCAGAAAATTTAGAATTAAACAAACAGCTGGCTGACTTATATTTTACAATATGAAATCACAAAAAAGCACTATCTTTATTGAAAAAAATAACAGAAAAAGATCCAGAAGATCATAATGTAATACGACAAATAGGTGAGATATATCTCATAAATTGAGACTATGAAACAGCAGAAATACTTATAGAAAAAGCTATTGATCTAAAATCAAACAATCCAAAATATCATGTAAGTATGGTAGAAATTATGTACAATACAGAAAGAAAAAAAGACGCCATAGCTACAATGGAAAAGATAGTAAAACTTAGACCTACAAATGCAAATTATGCATTCACTCTAGCAGAACTTTACGAAGAAATACAAGACATGGATAATGCAAAAAAATATTATTTTAAAGTACTAGAACAAGAACCAAACCATGAAAAAGCAAAAAAGAAAATACAAACAATACCAACAAAAACAGAAAATTAATTTACTGTTTTAAATTAAAATCCTACATGAAAGCTGACTATTATAAATTGTTAAAAGAATACATACAATTTCCTAGTATTTCAACAAATCCAAGTTATAAAAAAGATATAGAAAATTGCCATGATCGACTAATACAATTATTTAAAGATCATGATCTTGAAGTTGAAAGCATCAAATGATATTGAAACCCTATAATCATAGCATCCTATCAAAACAATATAGAACAAAAAACTTGAATTGTATACTGACATTATGATGTACAATCTGCCTCAAAAGATGAATGATGGAAAGACGACCCCTTCATCTTATTCATGTGAAAAGATAAATTGATAGCTAGAGGAATAGTAGACAACAAATGACAAACTTTGATACACATAGTCAGTATTTTAAAGTTAATAAAAGAAAATAAACTAAATTACAATATAAAATTTATTTTAGAGTGAGAAGAGGAAATAGGTTCTGAATGAATATCAGAGTTTATAAAAGAAAATCCAGATAATATAAAATGAGATTTTATATTAATATCAGACTGAAATTTAATAGATAATACACCCACAATAGAATCCGGTTTCAGATGATGATTCAATGCGCAACTAGAAATACAAACTGCAAATACGGATTTACATACATGAATATTTGGAGACATAATACCAAATTCGGCTCAAGAACTAAATAAATTACTTTGAAAATTATACGACATCAATAACAAAATTACAATACCATATTTCTACTATGACACCGAAGATATAAATATAAATCAAAAATCAATAAACAGAAAAATTCCATTCAATCAAGAAAAAATAAAAAAAGATTATGACATAAAACACATTAGAATAAAAGATATTGATTATTATACAAAAACATGATTTTATCCATGTGCAGAAATCACATGAATTTCTAGTGGATATACAAAATATTTTAAAAATGCTATACCAAACAAAGCAATAGCAAATATAAATTTTAGAATAGTGCCAAACCAAAAATATGAATTTATAAAAAATAATTTTGAGAAACGAGTAAAAGATAATACTCCTGACTATGTAAATTTGAAAATATTTTTTGATCCCTCTACAAATCCAATAAAACTAAATCTAGAAAACTATTATATAAAAAAAGCTTATGATATATTGGAAAAAGTATATGGCAAAAAACCAATATACACAAGATCTTGATGATCATTACCAATAATATGAGTTTTCCAACAATATGTTTGCTCCAAAATATTGTCTATACCATTGGCAAATCAAGATTGCAATATGCACGGAGTAAATGAAAATTTTGATATAGAATTAATTGAAAAGTGACTGGAATTTAGTTATAAATTTTTTGCAAAATAATTTTATAAAATAATAAAAAAATAATGAAAGCAATTATTGTAGCTGCATGATTTGGTACTAGAACTCTACCAATAAATAAAACCATTCCAAAAGAAATGTTGCCAGTATGAGATAAACCAGTAATACAATATTGTATAGAAGATATATCAAAAGCCTGAATAAAAGACGTAATTATGATAACTTCTAAATATAAAAAAGCATTAGAAGACTACTTCGATAGAAACTTTGAACTAGAACAAGCTTTAGAAAAATCTGGAAAAAATGAAATCTTAGAAAAAATAATAGCACCCACTCAATTAGCAAACTATACTTTCATAAGGCAATTAAAAGCCCTTTGAACATGACATGCCGTATTTCAGACAAAGCCTTGGATAAAAGACGATTATTTTATGGTAATATTTCCAGATTGTATATATCCAACTAAAATGTTCGAAGAAATGATGAATCAATTTAATAAGAATCCACAACCAATAATAGCATGTCATAAAGTACCAATGGAAGAAGTATATAAATATGGTATAGTAAGCATTGACGAAAACAAAAATGTAAAAGATTTTGTAGAAAAACCAAAAGTAGAAGACGCACCAGGAAATTTAATTCGAAATTGAGTAGCAATATTGCCATATAAGATATTCGATAAAATAGAAGAAACAAAAACAGATGGTAGATCTTGAGAAACTCACTTACCAGATGCTATAAAAATATTGAAAGATGAAGAAGATATCTTGGCAATGGAATTCCAACCATATAAAGATATATGAAATATACAATCTTGGATGGAAGCAAACAATAAGATATTTACAGACTGAAAACTATTTGACTAAAAATAAACCTTAATATTGTGGAAAAAATGTTGATATCATGTGAAGAAAATCCAGTTTTAAACTACATTTTCTCTTGCATATTCAACATTTTTTTTTATAAAAAATATTGATACTTTAAAACTTTTAACTTTATAAACTTTTAACTAGCATGATCAGTACAGAAGATATTAAATTGCCACCACACAATATAGAAGCAGAAAAGTGAGTTTTATGTGGAGCCTTAATGGATAGCGAAACAATCTGGATATATGAATGAGATAAAATAGAACCAGCAGATTTTTATCAAAAAGAGCATCAGACAATATATGAAGCCATCAAGACTTTACGATCCAATCGTAAAACAATAGATGTTGTGACAGTGTGAGATCAACTCACAAAAGATGGAAAATTAGATCTGATATGATGAATGGATTATATATATGAATTATCCACTTTTTTATTGTCTACATCTGGATGTGCAGATTATTCAAAAATAATAAAAGACAAGTCTACACTTAGATGAATACTAAAGGTCTCTCAAAATATAATATGAGAAGTATACAAACAAGATGACACGATACAGATTATGGAAAATATTGAGAAAAAAATATTTGACCTCACACAAAACCAAACTGGAGATAGTATATTGCAGATAAAAGATATATTGGACAATAGAGTAGAAGACTACATGGAAATAGTGGACAATCCAGAAAAGATAAATGAAAAGAAAGTATTTTCTGGTTATAGATGATTGGATGACATGCTTGCATGATTCAAACCATGAGAATTAATAATATTAGCTGCAAGACCAAGTATGTGAAAAACATCTTTTGCTTTAAATATATTATCAAACATAGCTATCAATCAAGACAAAGCTGTAGCGGTATTTTCACTGGAAATGGGATCTGAATCAATAGTAGATAGAATCATATCAGAGGTAGCACAGATACCAATGCACAAAATCACAAAATGATTGTTGGACAATGAAGATTTTTCAAAAATGTGAGATGCAATCCAACAACTATGAGAAAAAAAAATATATATAGACGACAAAGCTGCTGCTAGTGTACCAATACTAAAATCAAAATTAAGAAGATTAAAAATAGAAAAGTGACAATTGGATCTAGTAATAGTCGATTACCTACAGTTGATGCACGGTTCTGCTGCTTATTCTTGAAACAGAGTACAAGAGATCAGTGAAATATCAAGATGATTAAAAGAATTAGCAAGAGAATTAGAAGTACCTATTATGGCTCTTTCTCAACTTTCTCGTGCTGTAGAACAAAGAATAGACAAAAAACCACAACTAAGTGATCTAAGAGAATCATGAGCTATTGAGCAAGATGCAGATAGTGTAATAATGCTTCATAGAGAAGATTACTATGACCCAGATACAGATAAAAAATGACATACAGACGTATGTGTAAGAAAAAATAGAAATGGAGCAGTTGGAGAAATAGAATTGATGTTTAGAAAAGAGATCATGAAATTTGCAGAAATATCACAAGAAAAGACAGACTGAACTTATTAATTAAAATTAGATATATAAAAAATAGGATTATATTAATTAGTATGCTTCCGAAGGAATTTGCACGATATTAATATAATCCGAGGCTTTTTTGGTTACTTTTGGAGCTGCTGCGCCCCGTCTGAATAGCGGGGGAAGCCAAAAGTAACCCGCCGGAGGCAAGAATTTTAACTATACTAGTTCATAATTGATATAATGTCTCATAAAAAACACACAACTACATATAATAAAACTCAAAAGAGTAGAGGATTATACTCTTTTTTTTCAAAAAGTGCTAACAAAAGATTAGAGGATTTTGTTTTTTTTCTATTGTTTTACCTATATATATGAATATTTTGAAGATGCAAAAACAAAAATATAAAAAAATTGAAGAAACGATCTTTAATCTAAATTGTATTCAATTAGATTTTAGAAGTATGCCAAGTAACTTACCAAAGTGAAAAGTATACAAAAAATCTAGAGACGGTTTTTTTTGATAAATATGACAATTTTTGATTTATCAAAAACATATATAGGGTTTATAAAATAAGTTTGGTACAAAAGTCAAATTTATTCATAAACTCTCTGTATCTAAAGAGTTAGTTCCGTCTCTAGGTGATCACCTATTGTACGGACTAACTGCATTTCAGTTAGTCTTTTTTTTAATCCAAAAATTTATATATTAAGACAGTATTTACTATTATCAAATTTAAAAAATATGAAAAAAATAATCTATATACTATCTTTTATATTATTGTTTGTCTGATTTAGCAACGCCTTAAATATACCAAAACCAGACTGATACATATTAGATCAAGCCAATATCTTAAGTAATCAAGAAGAAGAATTATTGGAGCAAAAAATATATAAATTTTGGCAAAACACAGATGTAGAAATTTGAATATTAATAATCAACTCACTTGAATGAGAAGATATATTTACATATTCAATAGATGTTGCAGAAGCTCGATGAATATGAGATAGTGAAAAAGATAATTGATTATTTATATTGTTTGCTATGAAAGATAGAGAACGAAGAACACAAGTCTGATACTGATTAGAAGCTATAATTACTGACAATATATCAAAAAGACTAGCTGAGAAAAATATTCCAAATAATTTTCAACAAGAAAAATATTATCAATGAATCGATAATACAATACAAGATATCATAAATTATATAAACAAAGATCCTGAAACATTGGCATATATAAATGCAAGCACAAACGCAGAACCCAAAATACAAACAAATACTAGATGAGTAGAGTTTGCTCTGTTTATATTTTTGTATATTCTAACATCTAGATTTATAATGGAAAAGCAATCTGGTACTAGAAAAAAGAAAATAAAAAAGAAATGACGAATCAGTTTTTTGATTTTATGATTAATATGATCTATATTAAGCTATTTATTTGTAATAGGTACAGTTTTCTTGGCAATAGTATCCTCTTATTGAATGTTGGCACTATCAATCTTTTTGTTAAGCACATGAACATGACGATTTATGTTGGGTGGTAGATGATGAATGGGTGGTAAATGATGAAGTTTCGGAGGTTT
>ERZ795053.1413-NODE-1413-length-30454-cov-4.960229_pt1 | contig 30454 bp, 28 predicted proteins | sample MGYA00375137_ERZ795053 | MGnify/ENA primary metagenome ERZ795053 (study PRJEB30182, sample SAMN05720284) | activated sludge metagenome | isolation source: Anaerobic digester | place: Hong Kong | collected 2014-12-17 ...
CCTCAAGCTTGATTAGATCTTTAGTCGCTTCTTTTATGATATAGTAGTTCTTCTTTATAATATCGGCATTATTGTCTTTTTTATAGCGGTATATGTATAGAAGATTATTAATAATAGTGTATTGGTATTCACTTTTAGCTTTAACGGATTTATTTATCACTGAATAGATTGTGACACTGCTCTTTGTGAATTCATAAATAACAGAAATCGAATTTGTATCGTCACTATCCCTGATTTCCCAACGTCCTATAATATCGTAAGGTTCAGAAAGTAGGTGCGTCCATAGGTTTAAAAAAATAAGGGCTATAATCCATTTAGTATTCACTGGTTTTTTTCTAGGTCTTATTTGGTAACTCATTATCCCGAAACTGCCTCTTTAAGAAAGCGTTTTTAAATCTATAAAATGTTTGAAGGTTTTCGACAATCTATCGACAACCCATTTATAAAATATATGTGATTGTGCAGTCGATACACTACACATAAATATTTTATCCCCAAACGATATTAAACTGTCAAGAATAATCATTTGGCAAAAATGTGATTTATGAGACATATTTTGCTAATTGTATTCCAGAAATGTGCCGAAGTGTCATATAAGGATGCCTGTTTGTTATTGGTGTTTGAAACAGTACTCCGGGAGGTGGATATGGAGTTAGCAGATAAACTGGTTATTGTTCTTTCGGAACAGGCTGCTTTATATAGAGATATGGAATCGATTGAACAACAAAAAAAAGAGATAATAATCGCACGTGACGGGAAAGAACTTGAAAGACTGGTTTCCAGACAGGAGAAAATTATCACTGACATTGACATACTTGAAAAAAGACGGATTAAAATAATGGATGAAATTTCGTTTTCAAGTGGTAGAAGAGAACCTGTAATTACGGCAAGACAGGCTGCCGTTTGTTCAGATAGACGTTCAGGTGAACTGATAATACGCTACGCAAATGAATTAAGGAATATAGTAAAAAGGATAAAAAAATTATCTGATGTTAATGAAAGATGTATGAAAGATAATATGGAGTTTTTCACATTGATAATTGATTCGTTGCGACAGACTGTTCGAGGTGAAGAAGGGTATTCGGCTTCAGGGGTTGCGCCCAAGCGTTCGGCAGAGTCCGCGCTTTTCAACCTTACTGTATAGTGGAGGAATAAGATGAGTTCAACATTTATGGGGCTGGAGATCGGAAAGCGTGGTTTATCCAGTCATCAACAGGCACTTCAAGTAACTGGTCATAATATATCAAACGCAGAAAACAAGGAGTATTCGAGACAGCGTGTTGTCATTACTTCTGCTGATCCTATTTATGAGCCGGCTTTTAACCGAGCAGAAAGGGCTGGGCAAATTGGTCAAGGTTCTACAGTAGCACGCATAGAGAGAATAAGAGACGCCTTTGTTGATGATCGCATTGTGACCGAAAAAAATTCTTTAGGTTATTGGCAAACCAAAGACAAATATGTTTATCAGATAGAAAACATATATAACGAGCCTTCGGACAATTCAATTCGTACTAAATCTGACGAGTTTTGGAAATCATGGCAAGAGCTATCTAAATACCCTGAACAGCGATCAACACGAGAAGTAGTTAAAGAGAAAGGGGTAGCGCTTTCCAATGAGATTAATCATGTTAGCCGTCAACTTCTTGATTTGCAACGTGATGCAAACCGCGAAGTAGCATTAAGGGTAGAACAGATAAATGAATACGGTACAACAATTCGTGACCTTAATATGCGTATATTGAAGGCTGAATCGCTTGGCGATAGTCCTAATGACCTTTTGGATAGACGTGACGCGTTAATCGAAAAATTATCTCAACTGGTCGATGTCTCTGTAGGTCGAAGTGATGAAGATGAATTGATTGTTTACATCGGATCTGAAAACTTTGTTCAGGGAGAGGTATTGCATAAGATTGCTGTAAAGGAAGATCCTGATAATCAGAGTTTTTACAAGGTTGTTTGGCAAAAAACAGAAGCTGATGTGACTTTAAAAAGCGGCGAGCTACAGGCTTTGCTTGATGTAAGGGATAAGGTGCTTCAGCAGAATATTGATGATATAGATTCCATGGCTATGAATATGATGGATCTGACAAATGAAGTGCACCGTGACGGTTTCGGTAAAAACGGAAGAACCAATATCGACTTTTTTCGCACCATAAGCCTCTCTGAAAATATTGAGGGAAACGCTGATTTAAATAATGACGGTGAAGATGATGTAAGTGCCATATTTAAGGTAGCAGGTAAAAACAGAATCGATGCGTCAGCAGCTATCGGAATTAACGGAACGCTACTATTTCGTAAAAATGATGGCACAGAAACGCTTCTTCCTGTCGATTATGTTTCAACAGATACAGCTAATTCAGTAATACAGAAAATTAATAATGCAAAACTTGGTGTTGTAGCCTATATGACACATGACGGTAATTTCGCGTTAAAGGCGACGGCTGCTCTAGATAATCCATCCAGAAATTTCATGATTCGTCACCTAGAAGATTCCGGCCAGTTTTTGGTTGGTTTAACCGGAGTACTTCAAAATTCTGGTCCGGATGGAGCTTATGAATATACAGAGCTTAATGCAGTACGTAATCTTGCTCCAGAGGGTGATCATATAACACTAACCCCAAGAAAAAATCCATCCGTATATATGGCAGTCAGTAAAGAAATTATTGATGATGTGGATAATATTGCGTCTGCGCAAGGAATAGATTCTGACGGCAGCGGAGACTATAACCTTTCAAATGGTGTAGGAGACGGTCAAAACGCTATGGCTATAGCTTCTATTCGTCACAAGGACGCAATGGTTCAGACAAGCTCTACTTTTGATGATTTTTATATTTCGTTAATTTCTCGTATCGGTAGCGAAGGCGAAGAGTCTCGTGATCGTGTAAATAATCAGGAGATACTCCTTTCGAATCTGGGAAATCTGCGCGAATCAATATCGGGTATAAATCTTGATGAAGAGATGGCCAATATGGTTGCTTTTCAACATGGGTATAACGCTTCAGCGCGTATGATTTCGACATTTGACAAAATGCTTGAAACTATAATCGGTCTTGGAGGCAGATAATGTACCGCGTAACGAATAAGATGATCACAAATACAATGACGCATAATCTTCAACGGCATAAACGTGAAATGGATCAGGCACAGAATTCGCTTGCTACCGGAAAAAAAGTTCGAACTCCTAGGGATAATCCAATAGCAACAACGAATCAAATGCAGTATCAGACACGGTTAAACGAGGTAAACCAGTATATTGAGAACATAAGCGAAAGTAAGTCTTTTCTTGAACAGACTGACTCTTCGTTGCAGTCGATGGTACGAATTTTTCAAAGAATACGAGTCCTCGCTGTTCAGGGGGCTCATGGAATATATTCATCATTTGAGCGAAAAGAGGCTGCCGCCACAGAGATCAATCAGTTGTTAGAAGAATTGGTAGCTATTTCCAATTCCAAAGACGCGACTGGAAGATCTCTTTTCGGTGGATATGAAACAGGGTCAACAGAGAACCCGAATCCTTTTGTACCGATATACATGACTCTTACTGCTGGTAATCAAGGTGACGCGATGACAGGAGTTGAGTACAGAGGAGATATGGGAAGATTGACGCGTGAAGTTGCTAAGGGAGAATATATGGATATCAGTGCTCCCGGAAGTTATGCGATGTGGGCAACAAATCAGGTCGTTACATCTAACTTTGACGCCTCAGAGTATTCATCAAATGCCAATCAAAAAATACGTATCGACGGGGTAGAACTGAATATTGCGCCTGGAGACAATATCGATATAATTATCGATAAAATTAATAATGCCGGTCTTTCTGTAAGGGCATCTAAAGGCGGACGAAATAATCTTATTATGGAAACAACAGCACCTCATAAGATGTGGTTAGAAGATGTAGGAGACGGTCAGATCTTAAAAGATATCGGTATGATAAACCCTCTAAAAGATCAGCCGCCTAACAATTATGCTCCAACCGCCACAGTTGACGGACACTCAATATTCGATATGGTTATACAGCTCAGGGATGATCTAGTACGTGGAGACCAGGAGCTGGTGGGTGGAAGAGACCTGGGATTAATTGATATGGGGCTCGAGAATATTCTAAAACATCTTGCAGAGACAGGAGCCAAGCAAAATAGAATTGAACAGTTAGCTACACGTTCGGAATATATGAAGACAAATGTAACGGAAATTCTTGCTAAAACCGAAGGTATTGATTATACTGAAGAGATAATGAATTTTAAATGGATCGAGAGCGTTCATCAGTATGCCTTGTCTGTTGGTGCGAAAACCATAAAACCAACATTGATGGATTTTCTGAGGTAATAAAGTTTATTAAAATAGCTCTGTGATGCTTGAAAAACGAGGTGCTTCTTTGACTATGACGATTAATACTAAACAATTTGGATCCATCGATATCGATGAATCCGAAATCATTTCTTTTCCTGACGGTCTTTTTGGTTTTGAATCATTAAAAAAATTTACATTAATCGAAGAACCTGATTCTCCCATGATGTGGCTGCAATCCTGTTCTGAAAGTGATTTGGCGTTTGTAATTTTACGGGTTGTCGATTTTATGAAAGAGTATGACTTGTCAATTTCGCAGTCTGATCTGGAATCGGTTGGTACAGAAGATCCTTCAGAGCTGGATGTTTTTGCAATAGTGACTATCCCTCTTGAGAACCCTTCAGAAATGACCGCCAATTTGATGGGGCCTGTAATAATAAACATGAAAGATAAAAAAGGACGCCAGGTGATATCTTTATGTGATAAGTATAAAACGAAGCATCGCGTACTGGACGAGCTTCAAGCGAAAACGGGGGCCTAAAATATGCTTGTACTGGCGCGAAGAACAAATGAAAGTATAATGATTGGCGATGATATCGAAATAGTTGTAATAGATATAAAGGGAGATCAGGTAAAACTTGGTATAAAAGCTCCAAAAAAGGTAACTGTACACCGAAAAGAGATATTTGACGAGATAAAGCAGGAGAACATCGCGGCAATTTCTACGCCGTTTAAACCTGATACTCTACGAGATTTGTCAGATTTTTTTAAAAAAAAGTAAAACTAGGCTATAACAAAGTGTCATCAGAGAAAGATGTCTAATTAAGTTATTTATGTAGAAATTAAAAAAGAGAGCCGCGATCACGCGGCTCTCTTTTTTACTTGCAATATGATCGCTATCAGTTATTATGAGACATAATTATTAATTTCTTTGTTGATAAGGCTTAAGTAAGGCTGTTCAAGATATGTGTAGTATGAGGTTATTATGAAAAAAATTCTGCTATTTGCAGTTGTTTTATCGGCTACTTTCTTGGTCGCTCAGCCCAAAAATGCCCGATACTATAATAAGGAAGGGTGGAATTATCTTGAGAAAAGGGACCCTGTGAAGGCAATGGCGAGCTTTAAAAGTGCTGTATCTCAGAACAAGGACTACAAAGAGGCTTTGACAGGGCTCGGTTTTTCTTACCTAATGCGTGGTGCTGCGGATGATGCTTTTGAAATATTCAATAATTTGTCAAAAAAATATCCGGAGGACGAGAAGATTCTTCTTGGACGAGCAGCTTCGTTAGGAGAGATGGGGCGTTATGAAGAGGCCTTAAATGATTATGCGCGGGTCACTGAAATCAGGGGCGAGAACAGCGAAGCTCTTTACGGAACTGCCTTAATATACTATCGAATGGGTAAAAATGTTCAAGCAAAGAGAACCATTGATGAATCACTTCGAGTAAATCCTTATCATTATGATACATTGATACTTGATGCGAGAATACATCTTGATGAGCAGCGTCTTGATCAGGCGGAAGGTATAATTCAAAAAGCTATTAATGTTAGGCAGGAATTCCCTGATGCTTATGTGCAATATGGAAAATTACTTTTAAATCGATATAAAAAAGAGTCAAATCCTGCATTTTTATCAGATTCGCGTGAGGAATTTAACCGTGCAATTTCGATAAACCCCTTTGATCCAGAGTCAATTAGAATGGCAGGAATAATAGATCTTATCAATGATGATGCCTCTTCGGCACGCGATTATTTTAGCAAGGCTCTTGATATAAATGGCAATGATTTCGCAACTCTGTATAATTTGGGATACAGTTATGAACTTTTAGCAAATACTGATAAGGCCGCTGACTTTTACCAACGAGCAACAAATCTTGCACCAGATGATGTATTTATGAACAGCAAGATGCAAACATTCTTGATTGAAAATAATTTTGCATTTGGTAATCCTCAGAGGGTTCAATACGCTCGGTTAAATTACAGTGAATATAAAAAAAACAGATCGCGAAATATGTCTGATTATGCGTTAATGCATTTACGCTATTGTGTTGTTTTAAATCCAATGGATCAGGATGCTCGTAAAGAGTTGGCTGCATTTTATAATATTGCGGGTTTTAACAGGCTTTATATCAATGAGTTAAAGGTTATACAACGTCTTCACCCTGATAACAGTAACAGGGAGGCTCTTAACCTTGCTGTTATACGTCGAAGAGACAGACTCTATAACAGGTCAGGGTACACACTCGATATGCCTCCACGTAATGTCGTTAAGGTTCTGGTTTTACCGTTTTATGACCGTTCAGGTAATTTTAGCATGTTTGATAAAGGTGATGTGTTTTCGGATAATCTTGTTTTTGCTCTATCTCAATTTGGGCGAATTCAGATTTTAGACGCAGCCGAGCGAAAAATAATTATTCAGAAGATGAATAATTATGATAATATTTCCGAAGCACTTGCGAAAATTTCAGACGAAGATATAGATTTTATTGTTCACGGTTCTTTTAATGCTGGGAAGACATATATAGATTCCGAGTATAATATTGTCAGTAATCATACCGGTGCTGTTCATAAAACTTTTGAGCTTCATGAATCAGGTGAATCGGCTTTAAACAGGATAAATTTTCGTGCTGCACGCGATATTGCCGATGCGGTTCCGTTACGTGGAAAAATATTAAAAGTTCAAAACGGTGAACCATTGGTCAACCTGGGGCTTTACGACGGAATTGAAAAAGGAGCTAATCTTTTTGTGTACAGCTCTTCTGGAAACACTGCAAAGGGAAGGCGCATAATGCTAAAAGTCAAGGAGACCGATGCCTTTTTATCCACGGCTGCCGTTTCGAAGAGCAGTGAGGCCGATATGCTTGTTACAGGTATGGATGTTTATGAACTTAAAATAAGACGTGCAAGGCTTATAAAGTAGATCAATTGACAATTTTTTAGTTTACAGTGTAGAATCGTTTATCTAATTTATTAGACTTGAACCAGGTTTATTACGAATCTTGTATATTATGGTCTGTTTTTAAATTTAGTTAGCTGATATTAATTATTTGGTGTCTTCAAACTGTTCTAGAGTCAATCTTAGTACTTTTTTTGAAGTTTCTTCATACTCTTTGTTCATTCCGTTAAGTTTGTATAGCTCTTGAGCCAATTCGAGATATTGAAGATTGTCGGGGTCAAATTCAAGAGCTCTTTCTATGTTAAAAAGTGCTGCCTGGTAATCATTGTTTCTTCTGTGCAGTACTCTCTCAGAATAATAGATATTGGCAATCATTACATAGATTTTTGTTTCATGAGGTAAATAGTATTTAAGTCTTTCGAGGGTTCTTATCGCACTTTCAAACTCTTTTTCTGCCCGATAAACACTTGAAAGCTCAAAATATATTTCTTTGTGCGCAGGATTAAGTGTCAGAGCTTTTTCAAGCAGTGCAAGTGACGACTTATTAGCTTTTTTGGTTCTTTTGTCTCTGGCCTGACTGAAAAGGTTCATGCTTTTTTCACGGTTAATTTCGAATGCTCTGTTAAAGTGATAATCAGATTGTTTTGTGTTCCCAAGAATGCTTTCGGTTCGGGCACACCCTAAATGAGATTTATAATAGTTATCGTTAATTTCTATGGATTTTTTAAAATGGCTCAGTGCCTCTGCTGTTTTCATTTTGCGGTCGTATATTTCTCCAACCATATAGTGGGCATCATCCTGTTTTGGGTTGGTATCCAAAGATAGCAAAAAAAAGGTTAGCGCTCGGTTGTAATCCTCCTTATAATGATAAAGAAAACCCAAATACTTGGCGCTGCGGTAGGCTTTAGGATTCATCTCCAGAGCCCGGTTCAGATGTTCATCAGCGAAATCGTACATCTGTTCTTCATATTGAATTATTCCCTTTTGTTCAAATATTTCCCATTTTTCAAATTTTTGAGCAAACATCTGTGATGATAAAATAAATAATATTAACGAAAAAAAGGCAATATTCTTGACATAAACTATTGATAAAATATAAATGTCACAGTTTCGAACGAGGTCAGGTAGCTCAGTCGGTAGAGCAGGGGACTGAAAATCCCCGTGTCGGCGGTTCGATTCCGTCCCTGACCAAAAGCCGGATTTTATCCGGCTTTTTTTATTGTGAAATTTTATCTTCTTTATTGAACTGCTCATAAATACCCGCTCTGTCTGTTTTTTTTATTTGGCGGTTCGCCCGGATAAAATAGAACTTAAAACATTTATGGTTTACCGGTATGTACTCTTTCTTATAGTATCGGCAACAATTGATCTGTTTTGTATTACAGAAATGAACTTCGAAAACACTATTTCCGTTTGGATTTGTTTATTGTAAAATATCTGTTTATAGGGGGAAAAGGCGATGCTTGATCCTAAATTTGTAAGAGAAAACTATGATTACATCGAAAAAATGCTTAAGTTGCGTAAAATGGAAGGCGTTTGTGATATTAATGAACTTAAATCATTGGATGACAAAAGAAGGGATCTCTCATCTGAGATGAATTCTCTTCGCGAAGAGAGGAATAGTGTATCCAAGTCTATTGGCATACGAAAACAGAAAGGTGAAGCCTGTGATGACCTAATGGAGCATGTACAGACCATTAATGATAAAATTGAAGCAATAACAGACTCTCTGAATAAATATGATACTGCTTATAACGATATAATGCTCTCAATACCTAACCGTTTGCATGAGAGTGTCCCAGAGGGTACCGATGAAAGTTTTAACAAGGTAGTTCGGGAATGGGGAGAAAAGCCAGCTTTTGATTTTGAACCCAAGCCACACTATGATCTTGGAGCCGATTTGAAAATATTGGATTTTGAGCGTGGCGTAAAACTTGCCGGCGCACGTTTCTACGTTTATAGAGGACTAGCTGCTCGGCTTGAGCGTGCACTTATTTCGCTAATGCTTGATACTCATACAAACGAACATGGATATACAGAAGTCTTTGCCCCATTTCTAGTAAACGATGAGTCCATGATCGGTACAGGTCAATATCCAAAATTCAAGGATGAATATTACAGGCTTGATCGTGATAATCTGTCGCTAATCCCTACGGCTGAAGTTACACTGACAAATCTTTACCGGGATGAAATATTAACTAAAGAGGATCTCCCATTGTATGTTGCGGGTCAATCTTCTTGCTTTAGGCGTGAAGCCGGATCGGCTGGGCGAGACACACGCGGTCTTATACGTGTGCATCAGTTTCAGAAAGTTGAGATGGTAAAGTTTGTCGATCCAGAGAGCTCATTTGATGAGCTTGAAAAACTGGTAGCTAATGCGGAAGCAATTTTACAAAAACTGGGTTTGCATTACCGAGTATTGCTTCTATGTTCAGGAGATACAAGTGCTTCGTCATGTAAAACTTATGACCTTGAAGTCTGGATGCCGGGATTGAACCGTTACGTAGAGATTTCTTCATGTTCAAATTTTCTTGATTATCAGGCTAGAAGAGCCATGATCCGATGCAAAAGTAAGGATGGCGGTAAGCCGGAATATCTTCATACTTTAAATGGATCCGGAGTAGCGGCCGGAAGAGCTCTAGCCGCAGTAATGGAAAATTATCAGCACAAGGATGGTTCAATAGGCGTGCCTGAAGCTTTGAAGAAATACCTAGAAAGATAGTTTTTAGATGATTATCAGTTTATATCAGACTCTTTTATAAAGTTAAAATATTTGTTAACACCAGTTATTTTAAAGAGGTTATCTATATCTGAGTTTATGTTCATTATAAAAAGATCCATTTTCTTGTTTTTTAGCGTTTGCAGTATTCTTACAAATGCTCCAAGAGCGGAACTGTTTAGATAGGGAACCTCTTTAAGATTTATAATAGTTTTATTTTTATCAACCGATATATTTGTGTATATATAATCTTCCATCTCTTGAGTTTCTTCAAAGGCTATATTGCCCTTGATGTCAAAGATCTGATACTGATTATTTGTTCTGTTAGAAATTTCCATGGCCACCCTGTTAAAGTTTGATAGTATAATAAAATTCAAGCACGGTTAATAAGGACAGGCTTCTGTATCAAAGTAACAAAAAAAAATAATTAATCAAAAAAATTGATAAAAATCTACACCAAAGTTATAATTTTTTCTTTTTTAGCGCATTGTATACATAGTCTGTACCCTTTTTTTGAGCGTTGCGGTATATAATAGTGATTTAGTCTGTTTATTTCGACTCCACATCTGCTACATTTCATGGTCTCCTCCATTTTCTGATCTAATATTATTGTCGGATGATAATTCATTATTATAAAGTGTGTAATATTAACGGTAATTATTTAGGGTATTTAGAGAGAGCTTAACCAGCAATTAAAACTTGAAAATGAACCTTTTGTATGTATTATAGTCATATTTATTATTGGGCAATTTTAACGGACTACTGTTGATAATTTGCTGATTTTCTTATTTTATCTGTCTCTGTTATATTTTGTTGTATATTTATATTTCGGTCGTTTTGACGATAAGAATAAAAAAAATGTAGTTTACAATAGGGAGTCTTTTTTTAGTATCGGTTACTAATAGTTTTCAGGAGTAGTGCTAATGTCATCTAAAGCTGTTGTTACAAAATCAAACCGTAAAGGCCGAGCAAAACGTAAAGTTAATCTTATACGGCTTCACACTGCGATGAATAAACTTGCGTCTGACGCAAATGACAAAGAGATTGTTAAAAGATTTAAAATACTTATTGATACATCTGATGAGGATCTTAGCAAGGCTAGGGTGGATGAAATTCTAAAAACACCGCAAAAAGTTGAAATAAACTCTTTTCATGAAAGTCTGCAACCGTATGTGAAGCATTTTCTGTTTCTAGCTAAGAAAAACAGCAAGTAAGGATTCAAATGAGCTCAAAATATCTTGTAATAGTCGGTGACGGCATGGCGGATCTTCCGCATGAGCAATTAAACGGTCAAACCGTTATAGAGGCATCTTTTATGCCTAATTCTGATAAAATTGCTTCTTTTGTCTGTGGCCTGACTTCGACTGTACCTGATGGTATGAATCCCGGAAGTGATACTGCTAATCTTTCCATTTTCAGTTATAACCCTGCTCAATATTATACAGGACGAGCCCCCCTTGAGGCCTTAAATCTTGGTATTGATCTTGGGCCAAACGATATGGCTTTCCGTATGAATTTTGTCTCTATCGTTCAGAATCGTATGGATGATTTTACTGCTGATCATATCGATTCCCAATATGGTAAATTGATAGTTGATCAACTCAAAAAGTTAAATCATCCAGATATTGAATTTTATGCAGGCGTTTCTTATCGTAATATAATGGTTTGGCGAAATTATCCTTATGATGAAATGCCTCTTACTGTTCCGCCTCACGATATTCAGACTATGGATGTTTCATCTTATCTTGCAAGTGGTTCAGGAGCCGATCTATTGCGCGAAATAGCGTGTGAGGCTCGTCTGGTTATAGCCGATGTTGTATCTGAAGATCACGGGCTTGGTGGTAATCCTACGGATATATGGCTCTGGGGAGCTGGTAAGAAACCAGCATTAAAAAGATTTTCAGAAAAATATTCCATAAGTGGAGTTACCGTTTCCGCAGTTGATCTGATACATGGGATAGGGCGTGCTGCTGGTTTGAATCCGGTAACTGTTGATGGCGCAACAGGTTATCTTGATACAAACTATAAAGGTAAAGTTGATGCAGCGCTTAATGCGTTTGAAACACATGATTTTGTATATCTGCATATCGAAGCTCCTGATGAGACGGGTCATGAGGGGAGTCTTGAGAAAAAAAGACAGGCCGTAGAAGACTTTGATTTGAAGGTAGTCGGACCAATGCTTGAGGGAATGAAAAAATTTAATGATTATACAATTCTTCTAATGCCTGATCATCCCACTCCAGTGTCTGTAAGAACTCATACTTCGGATCCTGTTCCATTCGCATTTATTAGTACCGAACCACAGTTTGTGGATGTCCATAGAAAGTATTCAGCTTCTAGTTATTCTGAAAAGGAAGCTAAAAACACCGGATTATTCGTGAAAGATGCATCTATGCTGCTTGATATAATCATTAAGAAAAAAATTTCCAGTATAATGTGAAGTGCGGCATGAGTTCGAAACGAGCCAATTTGTTCATAGTAGTATTATTAATATTGCTTATTGAATGCACTGGTGTCGCGCCGGAACATAGAGATGAAAAATCTAATGAGAATGTTGTTCCTTCAGATGACTATATAATAGACGAGATTGAGGAGTTTACATTTGATGATGTAGAAGAGCAAAGCGGAGATCCAAGACCTGAGGTTACTTCGTTACCTGGAGCAGCATTTAGAATTCATCTGAGCTCCTTTTCGTACAGAGTTGAACAGCTAAGGTATTTTAACCGGCTTTCTCTTGTGCGAAACGACAATCGGGAGGGTGGTTTAAGAAGTATTGCTGCGCGTTATAACAGAACCGATTCAGTAAGAAGCGCTCACGTACTAATCTCTATATTTCCTTCTACCGGGACCTTGAAGCAGTACAGGTTGATAAAGTCAACATACATCAAGGAACTTGATGCCTTGATTATGAAAGATCTGTCAACTATGCGTTTTTCAATTGTAAGAAATAAAATTCCTTCTGTTCTATATATAGCATATACTATTCAATTATCAGATCAAAGACGTTAAAACTGTAATTGATGTTTTAGCCATTTTGTTTTTATATAATCATTTATCACATTCAATCTGTTTAGTATATGTTTTATTAACTTTTTATCGCTTTATCAATCTCCATGCGCATTTTATTAATTGTAGCACTGCAGTCTTTGGAGTGAAAAACCGCCGATCCCGAAACAAAGGTGTCTGCACCGGCTTTAGCCAAGGATCCGATGTTCTCTTCCGTGATACCTCCATCAACTTCAAGTCTTATATCCCTGCCGGATGAGTCTATAATCTCTCTTATTGCTTTAATTTTTGCAAATGTCGATGGGATTAATTTCTGACCGCCAAAACCTGGGTTAACAGACATAACAAGAATCATGTCTACTTTATCAATAGTATATGTTAACCATTCAACAGGAGTCGCTGGATTAAGAACTATCCCGGCTTGACAGCCGCAACTGTGTATTAGCTCCAGAGACCGGTCAACATGATGTGTGGCTTCAGGGTGAATGCTAATATAGGTTGACCCTGCTTTAGCAAAGTTTATAATAAGATCATCAACAGGAGTTGTCATTAGATGCGTATCGATAGGGGCAGTGATCCCATATTCACGGAGAGCCTTGCAAACCATTGAACCAAATGTCAAATTTGGTACATAATGGTGGTCCATAACATCAAAATGTATCATATCCGCGCCTGCTTTTATTACGCGGTCAGTATCTTCGCCTAATCTTGCGAAATCTGCAGCTAAAATAGATGGAGCAATTAAAAAAGGGCTCATTTGTACCTCTTAAGCTTCTCTTGGCATAAGCTTCTTCACTGTATTAGAATATGCCCAAACTAAAAAAGGGTTGAGTTTTTTTCAATCTTTTAAAATGATTGAATTGAGTTAACAATTATTATTTATTTATAAGGTGGGCTCTAGATACAAAAATAATATTCGATTTTAACATTATTTAAGAAATTAACAAAAAAATGGTCTAAAAAGGACTAAACTGGAGAAATCATGAAAAGCGTAGATATCAATTACTTTACGGATAACCAGGCAGGTGAAGCAGCAACCATTCAACTGAAAAAACTGGGGCTTAACGTTAATCGGGCTGATATCGATAAAATTTCTTCCATAAGTCCCGATCCCGATAAGGTAACTCTTATTGTTGCCGACATTGATTCAATGCCGGTAAGCGATATTATAGAAAAGTTTAATAGTTTACCTAAACTCCATAACATTGTTAAATACATCGTTCTCGATTCATCACTTATTGTGCATGCCGGCGATTACCGAGGTTCTGCAATGCATACAGAATTTATTGAAAAGCCTTATAACCGTTATGAATTTGCATTATTAATTGAAAAAAGTATTATAGTCGAGAAATATCGTCAAATCATGAAACAGCTTTCTAATGAGTATGAAAAAAGAATTGAACAGTACGAGAATATATTCCACATAAGCAATAGTGGTGTAATAGCTACTGATCAAGATAAAAAAGCCTTTGAAAAAATACTGGATTTTGAGAAAAATCTAATAAAGAAGCAAGAGGAATTAAACGAAAAGCTTCATGATTTTTCATCTTTCAGGCAGAAAGATCTTCTTGAAACACAAAACCTGCTTTTCGCAAACACTATGCTTGACCGTCTTAGAGAGAAGGAGCTTATGGATGCTAATGAGCTGATTCACGCACAGGAGAGGGTTCTTGAATATTCTAGTAGCAGACTTGGAGATAATCTTAAACTTGTTGAAGCTCAGGAGAAGGTTGTAGAATTAAGTCGTGATGAGGCTATTTCTCTTCATCATACAATAGAAAATTTGATAAAAGAGAAAAAGTACCTTATTGAAGAGAATCAGAAATTAAAAGATCTGTTACAAAAAAAATGAACTAGCCGTTATTTATTAATGAGTTGGCGTCCATATATGGATTTTATAAAAATAAAAATATTTCTTATTTCAAAATGATGCTAGCTTTGTAATGATATGTTTAAAAAATTGTGTTTAATCGTAAAAGGAACAAATAGATGGAATGGGAGAAACTTCTAAGGAATTCTGTAAAAGACGGCACTATAAGGGAGTTATATTTGCGTAAGATTCCGGTACTAAAAAACTGTGATAATTGGAATAAAATTGAGCCTATAGGTTATATCGATACTCCGATGAAGTATACCCATTATAAAGGAATTTTGGTAATGTACCAGGATCGGATCTTTTTTGTTACTTCGAAAACCATGGAAGCTCTAAGTGAGTTCGTGAAGTGGAATATTCGCAATAAAATCAGGGTTATTCCTGAAAAAAAATAGATCAGGTGATGTTTTCAAGCTCGATAATAGCCTTGTGCTTTTCACCAAGGCGAATAATTTCGTCTATGGTCTCCTTTTTAACTATGGCACAAGTGTCTGATACGCGCCTAATTACTGTATCCTTATGTTTGAAATCTAATTCGTCAAGAAACGCGGCGTGGTTAACTTCAAGCAATATACCATAATTGATATCTATCTTAAGAGTCTGCTGAATCCACTCATTTATTAAAAACGACATATTTTGTGGAAGTGTGTTTGCTGATACTTTTTCAAGTATGGTGATCACTGTTTCTGTTTTAAAGCCTCGTTTGTAAGCATGTAAAACAGATTCTTTGGTTATTTTAGCGTTAATAATAACATCATTTTTTGTTATTGAACTAAAGGAGAGGAGTATGTACTGGGCATAAGCCGATGTATCAAGTTTGGGAATAATCATCGAAAAATCGGGATTAATAAAAACAGTCTTTGGTTCCTTCGTGGCCGGAGCTTCCAGCGTGTCTGAAATGGACAATAAACCTTTTTTTATATCAATAATTCCACATAAAACAAGAAAGTTAATCGTCTGGTCAAAAGATTTTCTTAATGAATCGACTGAGTTGTCTATATTATCGGCAGTATCGATTATTGGAGTAATTGAACGATGAAGATAATATGCGAAAAGCAGGTTGGCCGGAATACTTTTCTTCCGTAAGGTTGTAACACAAAACTCAATATCTTTTTTGGTAGGAACCTGTAAAGGTGCCTTAAAGTTATCATTGCCAACAGTTCCTGATATTCGTTTAATTATTTCGGAAAGCATTTTGTGAGGCATATGCATTAGTTTGCTAATGGGTTCAATGGAAAAAAAGACATTTGTTTTTGTAATTTCAAGAGTCTCAAGCAGATACAAAAGGTAAAGTGATAGCTGAGTGCTTTCCTCGACGTCATATATCAAACCATCGGCTGTTTGCATCTCGATAACAGACATATGCAGTTTTTTTAAGTCGGTTTTTCTAAAGTGGTTCTGCTGAGTAAGATAAAGACCGTTAGATCTTATAATATCAGATATGTACAGGGTATTAACCAGCAATGAATAGCCATTTTTGACAAAAATATCCTGTCCTTCAATGTTTTCGGTTTCTATATAGTGCTCCATGGTGTCATTGCTAAGCAAGATAATGGTAGCAAAAGGGTAGGTGAGTTTAAGGTTAATTTTTATATAACCTTTTTCTTCAAATTCAGTAAGAATCTGATCATATTTTGTAAGATCTAAATCGTTTTGTAAATTATTAAGGCTGATTATTCCACCGTGATTATATATGGTTTTTAATATCTCTTTTTTGTCCTTAATTTTTATAGAGGAACTGTCAGATCCTTGCCGGGGTTTGCTGCTTATTAGCTGCTCATTGATATCTTTAGAGGTGAAATGATTAACAATGTTGTAGATAGGTTCATAAAGATACACCTTGTCAAAACGGTTATTTAGGTGTTTCCGGTTTTTGAATATGTATATAAGAAGCTTATCTTTTAGATTATCGCAAACAGACTCAATTGTCGCAATATCGAAACCTGTTGCTTTTTCAATTTCACTGAATGTGCGTCCCTCTTCGTCGGTAGAGATAAATGAAAAAATCTGCAACTCGTCTGGCCGCAATGATGAAAGCACGGAATTTATTCCGCCAAGTTTCATCAGGGCAGCTGGGATGGCCGATTTTGATGTAGATCCAGAGGCACCGATTATTTTTTGTAGCTCTTTAATCTTAGCCGGATCCATTTTTTCCAGAGTTTTTTTTAATTTTTCCATAAATAAAAAATTGTAGACAGTGATATCGGTTTTTCATAACAAAGACAAGTTCGGTTAAGATGAGATCCCAGATAAGCTGCTACCAGTTAAATTACAAAAGAACAACCTTATTAATTAAATTATACTTATGATCATAATTCTGAATGGTATGAATAGATCAAGTCAAATAAGTTTTTATCGCAAGAGGCTCTCTTAATGTACCGTTATTTAAAAATTAGAAAAAACGAAGGTCTTTACGGTCGGTTCTCGGTTATACGAGGAAGATCAATACCCTTGTTTTATATAAAACAGCTTCTTGTTCTGATTTTTGTAGCATATTCTACAATTTTTTTAGCAGTTACAACCCCTTTTTTAGAAAAAAACTCAATGACCGTATATATTATCGGCATTTTTATCCTTGTTTTTTATACATCTAGGCTATTATTTCATGCAATTTATCATTTATACTATCGTCCACGCTCATTTTTAACCACAGTCGAACGAATAATTATTAATGATTATCACCATTCCATAATGATCGAACGTGACGATATAGAAGCGATTGTCAGGACTTTCACCAATCTGCTTTTGATACGTACAAGCCGTAAAACTTATCTTTTCCCTTTGATGCTAATTGATAAATCACAAATACAGACCCTTGTAACCAGTTTTACTGATCTTTTTCCGGCTCGCACGCGAATAATTGACAGATTTTTTGAAGTTGTACACGCAATAACACTTGCATTGATTATGGCAGTTCATATAATTCAGTATTGTGCACAGAACTATTTTATTCCTACAGGATCCATGCGCAATACCTTGATTGAAAATGATCATATCTTTGCTGAAAAAATCAGCTATGGCATTACAATCCCTCAAATGCTTGGAATGGAAAGTTCAATGAAACTATCATGGACCAGAACAAGAGCCATAAAACGATTCGATATCGTTATTTTCACACCTCCAAGCAAAAGCTCCGATTTTCATGGTAATGAGTATATTAAACGAATAATTGCCTTGCCGGGGGAACACTTTTCGATACGGAATGGATCGGTATATATCAATGGTAAAAAACTTTATGAACCGTATACCATAGGTTTAACTGAATATCTTGGTGATGAAGGTTTGGTTATTGATGGAGTTGTTCCATCGGACTCGATTGTGGTATTGGGTGATAATCGTACGGATTCACAGGATAGCAGAATTTTTGGATATGTGCCGATAAATAATATTAAGGCGCGTGCTTTTTTTCTGTATTTTAACTCTGATTTTAGTTCCGGAGTGAGTACACGGGATAGATTTTCCCGTTTTGGTTTTATACGCTAATTATTGGATTGGTTGTAATCAAGGAGACTCCCCATTACCGGTAAAACATTTAAAATAAGAATTTTTGTCTTTTCTATTATGCTTTTGATCTTCACAGGATTGCTTATAGTTAGGGTCGCTGTACTGCATTTTAGTGACCGAATTGTATTAAAGAGCGATCCGAAAATAGAAAACCTCCGAAGAGGATATATAAAAGATTCGGCTGGAAATATATTAGCAATAAGTATTGAAACACGCTCGCTTTTTGCTAACCCCGAGAAGATTGAAGATCCGAAAAAAACAGCCTTACAGTTGGCAGAGATACTACAGATACGCCCTGAATATATTTATTCGAGACTAACTCTGCCACGACGCTTTATCTGGCTACGAAGAAAATTACCCGAGGCTACAGCTTCTAGGATAGAAGCTCTTAAAATAAACGGGCTTGGCTTCAAAAAAGAGTTTAAGAGAATGTATCCGTATGAGACACTCGCATCGCATATAATCGGATTTACTGATATTGATAATAATGGACTTTCCGGTATTGAATTTTCTCAAAATGATTATTTGTCAGGCACAGCTGATGTAGAAAACGCAGATATAAATAGTCTGAATTACGGTTTTAACATAAATTTGACTATAGACAAGAATATTCAGTATATAGCTGAAAAATATTTAAATGAAGCTGTGACAATTCATAATGCCGAGAGGGGGGCGGTAGTTATTACCGATGTTCGTAATGCCCGTATACTCGCCTGTGCTGTAAATCCTGCCTATAATTCAAATTACTATTTCCGATATACCGGTAAACAGCGTGCTTCGTATTCTGTTGTGCAATCATTTGAACCTGGGTCAACCATGAAAATCTTTTCTGCTGCGGCATGGCTTGAGAGTGGCAGGGCGGATATGAATAAACTTTATCATGGAAGCGGTGAGATCGATATTTATGATGTTACTATAAGAAGTACTTCTGTGCATGGTTGGATAACAATGTTTGACGCGGTACGGCTTTCTTGTAACGTTTCAGTTATCAGAGCTATGCAGGAGATTCGCAAGGATGAACTTGATGCCATGCTACGAAAATTTGGATTTGGAAGCAAAGTGTGTCGTGATTTTCCCGGGGAGTCTCCGGGGTTACTGAGGCCTGTTAATGAGTGGTCCGGAATATCTAAGGCTTCAATTTCTATAGGTCAGGAGATGTCGGCTACTTCGTTGCAGTTAGCTGCCGCTTTTGGCGCTGTTGCAAATGGCGGTGTTTATATACAGCCCTCTTTAATTGATTCTATTGAACTAAATAATGGACATAAAATTCAGCAATTTTATCCAAAGTCAAAAGGGCGGATAATCAGTCGTCAAAATGGTGAAATTTTGCGTCAAATGATGAAGGCTGTTGTTGAGACAGGTACTGGAAAAAACGCTGCTGTACCTGGATACGAAGTTGCAGGTAAAACGGGGACAGCGCAGATATCGTCTTCAACCGGTGGATATCTTGAAGGAGAGTATACGGCCTCTTTCGGTGGGTTTGCGCCTTATGATGATCCTTTGATAGCGGTGGTCGTAGTTCTTGACCGACCAAAAGGTCAAGTACATGGTGGAGAGGTTGCTGCTCCTGTTTTTTCAAAGGTGGTTTCAGAAGTATTACCCTTAATGGGGGCGGGTGCGGCCTTAGTAACTAATATTGATCCGCGTGAAATATCGGCAAGGTCTCCGCATTTTGATGGAGAACATATGCCTGATCTTTATGGTTATCGTTTATCCGAGTTGACACCATTGTTTGAACATATTCAAAAAAAATATGCTGTTCAATTTGAATTTTCTGGATCTGGTGTTGTAACTTCACAGTCTCCTGAAGCGGGAACTGTTTTGCAAAATAAACAAAAAATAGAACTGCACTTACGGTAAACATGTCATATTTTGAAAAAAACATAACGATATTACAAAAAAAAGATCCGGCTTTGGTTGTAAGTTTAAAAAAAGCAAAAACAGAATTCATTTCAGTATGTGATACTAAAACAGGCGACAAAGTGCCTCTTGTAACTCTTAATGAGGGCAAACGACCTGTCGCTGTTCATAGTAAATTTGATCCTGACAGAGAGGCCGCAAGATTAATTGACGGACTGGATTTGAATACGCATAATCTTTTTGTAGTAATAGGATTTGGATTTGGTTACCATGTACAGAATCTCTTGGAACGCATAAATGGAGATTCTCTTGTCTTAGCTGTAGAGAAAGAACTTGGAATGCTTAAAGCTGCTTTAACCGAGAGAGATCTCACGAAATCTTTGTCAGATGAGAGACTGCTTTTACTGGTTGATCCGGATGAAGATATTATTGCGCAAACCTTAAAAGGACGTTCCTCGCGCAGCGTTGTTTTTGTTACTCATCGAGGTTCGTTTCAAATAGATCAGGATTACTATTCCAATGTTAATCGTCTTATGCGATCTTACCTTAGTTCAAAAGAGGTAAATATTGCAACGCTTGCGAAATTTGAAAAACTTTGGACCTTAAACTGTGCAAAAAATGCGTTGCAACACATATCGTTGCCTGGAGCGAAAATATTTTATGAAAAATTTGAGGGGTTAAACGCGATAATTATTGGGGCTGGCCCTTCTTTAAGGTATTCTCTGGAGGCGTTAAGGCAAAATCAGAACTCGGTCGTTATGGTTGCTTTAGATACATCTTATAAAATTCTAATAGAAAATGGGATCACTCCTCATTTTTGTCTTTGTGTTGATCCTCAGCTTATTAATGCACGTTATTTTGAAGGAGTGCCTGAGCGTGATACTGTATTGGTGGCCGATCCGACAGCTCATCCTTCAGTTTTTAGACTATTCAAGGGTCCACAGGTTGTTTGTTCGATGCCTTTTGATACAATGAAGTGGCTCGAAGAGTATACAGGTGAAAAAGGTGAGGTGGCTCACGGTGGCTCGGTTTCTACTAATGCTTACGATTTCGCAAAACGATTAGGTGTTAATAATATTTATCTTGTTGGACAAGATCTTTCTTTTACCGAACGTTTAGCTCATTGCCGAGGATCTTACTTGGATGAGATGATGTTTGTTAGAATTGATAGATTTTTCAATCAGGAGATGATTAACAGGAGGCAGTTGACCGCTTCACCTAAAATAATGGTTCCTTCGATTGATGGTGAAAAAGTTCATACTAATCAGAAAATGGTTATTTTCCAGAAATGGTTCGAAAAACGTAATGATGCTCATTTGTTCAATAGTAGTGTTAACGGAATAAAATTGAATGGAATTAAAGATATTGAACTTAATGCAGCATTTACTGCCTGTGAGAATAATGTGTCTGAAATGGTAAAAAGTATATATTTAGAAGCATCTATTCCGCATGAAACAAAAATTGAAATTGTTAAAAAAGTAAGTGGAAGAGTAGTACTCCTTAGGAACGAAAACAATGTGGTTATGGAGCGCCTTGAAAATGCTGTAAATACAGCAGAACAACTAATTGAGGCATTAAAAAAACGATCTAAGCAGGTTGGGGCTCTCGTTACCAGACTTGACACTATTGATGAGTTTATAGCTTCAAAGTCATCTGCCAAATCGATGATAGGGATGTCCATACAACGAACAATTCATACAATAACGGAAGGGTACGATACGGATGAATTTAGTGGTTCTGGGCATGAAAAAATTGCCAGAAAATCACTTTTCTTGTATAAGAGTCTTCTTGAAGGATGCCTTTTCGCTGAAAAGGTATTAAACAAAAGCGAAAAAATTGCAAAAACATTTATTTGTAATTAAATATCCATGATTGTAAGAGTACAATTTATGGATTAGTTGTATAATAGCGCTCGGATCCATCGGATTCTGAAAATTGTTTATTTGGCCATCTAATAATACCAGGATTAGAGACTATATGAATGTCATTTTCGCCTTTAATTGGTTTCTGAAAATGTTGATAATCCCTTCGTCTCCAATTGCCTCCCCAATACCAGCCATGTTTTTTAAAAGCCAGAACTACAGGGTGCTCTTCGTATAGTGTTCCAGGTTTTTGAGGGTCATAGGTTCCGCCTTTAGGGAATGTTGTGCCCCATTTACGAAAAGGATTAATGATGGGATTTATGTCAATTGCGTGTCCAAAGCTATGATAAGAGAGAGTGTTCTTATAGACTATATTGCGATAATGAAAACTGTAGCTGTTCCCCTCGGGAACTGTATTAAATTGAACCCATTCATACGAGGAGTGATCTATGGGGATGCATCCATAGATAGGGAAGCGCTCGCGGAGTATAACAGTAAAGATTGCGTGAATATCTTCAGCATGGCGATAATCGGCTAGAATCTGTCCTCGGTGAATTCGATTGTCAAAACTGTAATAAAACACTTCTATCAATGCGAGATTATCAACAACACTTTCAGGGCACTCTTCAGGAACATTTGCGAGAGCTTCATCTAGTGTCATATCACAGTCGACAATTACACGCTGGCTAAACTGGCTGAAGAATTTTTCGGAACCTATCTGATACTGCGCACATGAAGAGATCAAGGCAAAACAGACAAATAAAGTATTGAAAATAATGTATTTTGATATAAAATTATTCATAAAGAAACATATTTTTTGCAACCGGTTTATTGTCAAGGTAAAAATTACCATGTTGTGTTTTTTGCAGACAAAGATATTTGAAAATCGTTAAGAATATATGCTATTTTAAGTTGACATGCCTAAGTAGCCTTCATTAAATGACAAAAAAATGAAAGGATGTGATTATATGGCGAGTCCGCTAATTGTAAACGTGGATAACGGTGACCTTGAGAAAGCATTCAAGAACCTCAAAAAGAAGATGGCTCTTGAAGGTATTTTTAAAGAGCTGAAAAGACGCCGCTACTTCGAGAAGCCGTCTCAGGAAAAGAAGCGTAAACGTGAAGAAGCTGAGCGCAGACGATTAAAAAAGATCAGACGCTTGGCTGCTCAGAACAGACGCTCTTCGAGAAAGTAGTTTCGACGATCACTATAATCCGGAAGTAATATTCCGGATTATTTAATTACCCCGCAAAATTATGACACTCTTTAACGATAACAGTTCATTGGTGCCTCTTGCCGAAAGATGTCGTCCACATACACTTAAAGAGTATATTGGACAACTTCATCTTGTGGATAATGACAAGATTCTTTTTCGAATGATTGAGGAGAAACGCCTTTTTTCCATGATACTTTGGGGTCCGCCAGGTTGCGGTAAGACTACTCTTGCCCGAATAATCTCGGACACGCTCAATTTGGATCCTCACTATTTGTCTGCAGTTTCTGCAGGTGTTGCTGATGTACGAAAAATTATAGAAAAGGGACGAACGAACAGATTGCATGGTGTTGCGTCTTTGTTGTTTCTTGATGAGATTCACCGGTTTAACAAGGCACAGCAAGACTCTATTTTGCAGGCTGTCGAATCTGGTGATATTGTGTTAATTGGTGCAACGACCGAAAACCCCTCATTTTCGATTATTCCTCCTCTTCTTTCTAGAGCTCGGGTTTTCAAACTGGAGCCGCTTAAAACTGGGGAGTTGCGTTCCATACTTGATAATGCTATTAAAAATGATTCTTTGCTTAAAATATATGATATCGCTGATAATCTGCGAGATGAAATTGTAAAGGGGGGCGGTGGCGATGCCAGAAAGATGTTTAATTTACTTGAGTCGGCCTGTGCTCTATCTTTGGGGCAGACTTTAACAGCTGATGCCGTTGAGCAGGCTGTTGCGGCATCTTCATATTATTATGATCGCTCGGGCGAAAGGCATTACGATACAATTTCAGCATTTATCAAGTCAATAAGAGGTTCGGACCCTGACGCGACTATATACTATCTTGCGCGTATGCTTAATGGGGGGGAAGACCCGCTTTATATAGCAAGAAGAATGGTTGTACATGCGGCGGAAGATATAGGAAACGCATCACCAACAGCTTTAACAATTGCTGTTTCTACAATGACCGCGGTTAAAAACATAGGAATGCCAGAAGCTCGTATTGTACTCTCACAATGCGCACTTTTTTTAGCCTCTTCTCCTAAAAGTAATGCGAGTTGTATGGCAATCGATGAGGCTCTTGATTTTGTGAAAAGTGATGTGTCACAAATTCCTATGCATATTAGAAATGCTCCAACAAAACTTATGGAAGAATTCGGTTACCATAAAGGATATAAGTATCCCCATGATTATCCCGGAAATTTTGTACAGGAAAATTATTTTCCGGAAGAACTCAAGGATAAGGTCTTCTACAACCCGAGTGAAAACGGAAGTGAAAAATCAATAAAAGAGCGACTTGCTCAGTTGTGGCCAAGAAGAAATCGCAAGGGATGACTAGTCCTTGTTTTCCGAAACGTCTGAATCAAATACAGCTTTATCTGAAAAATGGGCTTCTTTCGCAGAGGTAAATAGTGATATTTTGCAGTCGAAAATATTATCACTGAAAATTGTTATTCTGATGCGGTATATCCCTGGGTCAAGTGAAGTTAGCCCGTCGGAACCGCTACTAATCTGAACAGATTCTGAACTGTTCCATGAATTATCGAAATTTCGACCTAGTTCGATATAAGAGGTATAAATTGAATCGCTTGAAGACGTGTCATATTTTTTTTCAATGATGAAAAAAAACCTTCCTTCGACCGACGAACCGGCAGCATTAATAATTTGTCCATTTATACTGGCCTTTATCTCGGACTCTTTTTCATTAAGCATGAAAAAAAGTTCATAGGTTGGATGTGAGTCTATTTCGTTCAAGGAGACTGAAATGCTGCTACTTGTGGCATTATAAACAGCTTTTTTCCCGAATGGGGCCCTTTGAATCAATGCACAGCCTGTTATTAAAAGCAGCATGAAAATATTTAAAAGTTTAGTTGTCATTTGACCCCCGTTTTTTACAATATCCAGAGTTACTCAGGGATTGTCAAAAAAAAATTGTTGCCTTCAGCACCTTCCTTTTGATTACTAGTAGGCTCTGCTGGTTTAACTTTTCAAATATTAAATGTATTTGAATGCTATGAAGAATATAGTCGTAGCATGAAAGCCAGTGTAAATAATAGCTCTCTGTAAAGATTTTGATTTTGTGGTATTTTTACCAGCCAGCTTGAAAATGGAGAAAACATGTATCTTAAATCTATGGAAATATTCGGGTTTAAATCATTTGCAGACAGAACTCCCGTCACTTTTGAACCTGGTATAACTGTTGTTGTCGGTCCAAATGGGTGTGGCAAGTCCAACATTGTGGATTCGGCAAAATGGGTACTTGGTGAAAAACAGGCAAAAAACATTCGTGGAACACGGATGGAAGATATAATTTTTACAGGTACGGAGCATCGTAAACCACTGTCTCTTGCGGAGGTCTCGCTAACCCTCGATAATAGTACCCGTCTACTCAATTTTGACTCTGAATCTGTTACAGTTACCCGACGTATCTTTCGTGATGGTGAATCTGAATATCTGATAAACAAGTCACCAGTTAGATTAAAGGATATTGAACAGCTCTTTATGGATACTGGTATTGGTAAGACGTCCTATTCTGTTATGGAACAGGGGCGTATCGATATGATTTTGTCTTCAAGAGCTGAAGACCGAAGATATCTTTTTGAAGAGGCAGCAGGGATTTCACGATATAAAGTTCAAAAGCGTGATTCTCTAAAAAAACTCTCGGATACTAGTGAAAATTTGGATCGAATAAATGATATTATTCATGAGATAGACCGGGAAAAACAGAATAAAGCCAAACAGGCCGAAAAAACGAAAGAGTATATCAAGTTTAAGTCGGAGCTGAAAGAGTTTGATTTAAAACTTCAAGCCCTAAAATACCGTGATTTACATAAGAGACTTTCAAAGATTGTTGAAAACCGTGATAAACTTGTCGAAGAGAGCAAGGCTATTTCACAGAAGATTTCTGGTATTTCTGAAGAAAATGAACGTGACGAAAAACGTAAAAACGAGATACAGTTGCAGCTATTTGAGCTGGATAAAAAAATGCATACTTATCGTATAAAGGTTGAAGATATTGATGATAAGCGTGAAAAAAATAATAAACTAATACAGGAAAATAGAGAACAACGCGAGCGTCTGTTAGCTGAAGTTGAAGAACGTCGTATAAGCTATAAAAATCTGACAGAAGAGAAGGCTCGTAATCAAAAAAACGGATCAGAGATTGAACAGAAAATAGCTGAAGATCGAAATCAGCTTAAGATATTTTTCGAGCGACGAAAGCAAAAAATTGAACAGATTCATAATAATCGCGAGACAATTGATAAAAATAGACTTTTTGTTACCGATAGTGAAAAAACATTAAAAAGCCTTCGTGATGAGCTTGAAGTGGTTATTAAGCAGCTTATTGATGCAATAGATAAGCGTAAGGCTGAATTGCTGGATTCGGAAACGGAACGCCAGAGTGTTAGAGCAAGCATTCACGAACAGGTCGCAGATATAAGAGAAAAATTGTCTGCGGCGATAAATGCAATTGAAGAGGGTGGAGATTGCTGTAACCTTCTTTCCTCTATCGATATAGATAAACTAAACGAATCAATTTCAAGATTTGAAAGTTTTGAGGATGGTTTTAGATCCATACTTTTTGACAAAACCGGTATTCACGCAAGAAAAGAGTCGATAGACAAAAAAATTGCTGATTGTGCACTCCGGATTGAAGAGGCAAGGGCGCAGAATATCTCTCTTGAAGAACAGAATGTAACATTGCAAGGTGAACTTGAAGACGTTAATGAGATGATTACAAGAATTGAAAAAGATTTATCCCGAAATGACAATGAACGGGTATGGATTGAAAAACATGTTCAGGGACTTGATCGGCAAATTGAAGATATTGAAAAACATATAAAAAATGTTCACACTGAAATAAAGCGTTTTGAAGAAAAAACAGAGCAGTTACTTGCCGAAATCAAAGATTGGGAAGAAAAGCTTGTCGAATTTAGTGAAAGGAGTGTTTCTCTCAAGAAAAGAATAGAAGAGAGTTCACACAAGCGTGAAGAGATAGATAAAAAAATCGTTAGTCGAAAGCAAAGTTCTGCCCGTGACGCTGAAAAGCTTAATGAGGTAAATACCAAGATTTCTGATCTTGAAAAAAAATCGGTTGAAATAGAGTTTAAAAAAAATTCGGCTGAAGAGTATATTTGGACAGAGTATGAACTGAAGCCTGAATCTATCAAGAAGGTCAAGGTTGATGAGCTTGAACTTGAAAAGATTAATGAGCAGATTGGAAAATTAAAAAAAAGTATAGAAAGACTCGGACCAATTAACAACCTTGCCATTGAGGAGTATAATGATCTAAAAAAACGTTTCGACTATTATAGTGAGCAACGTGATGACATCATGAAAGCACGTGAAGATATTATATCTGTTATAGAAGATATTAACCAGACATCGGTAAGGATGTTTGTTGAGACTTTTGAGCAGATTCAGAAAAATTTTACAGAAATATTCAAACAATTGTTTGAGGGGGGACATGCTGAAGTAATTTTAGCTGATCCTGAAAACGTTTTAGAATCAGGAATTGATATTACAGTACGCCCTCCAGGTAAAAAACCAAAAACAATTAATCTTCTTTCGGGTGGAGAGCGCAGTATGACTGCAATTGCGTTGCTTTTTTCGACATATATGGTTAAACCATCACCGTTTTGTTTTCTTGATGAGATTGACGCTGCTCTTGATGAGGAAAACGTAAGGCGCTTTTTGAAAATGATGCGTCAGTTTTCTCAAAAAACTCAATTTATAATAGTAACGCATAATAAAAAGACAATGACAATCGGTTCGTCTATTTACGGGGTTACTATGGAAGAGCCGGGTGTTTCGAAGCTTGTATCTATGAGATTGGGCAGTGATAATTCGTCAAATCTTGCTTAATGTTGCCTTGAATAACTTGTTTTAATCGTGTTTAAAGTGTATATTTATATCTCTTCCATGAGTTATGTCTCAAAAAAGTCTTAACTCTTTTTTATCTTGGTCGATATATTAATATGTCTCATATATTGGATCAATTTAAATAATCGGGCCGACATTAGGAATTATGCCTATTAATTGATTAATATGGATATACAAAAAAATAAAGTCTTGACGTAAAAGACTCGTTTGTGTATATTGTAGTGTTAGGCAAAAAGGATTTTGTTTGTTCACAAAGGAGTGTGACTATGAATATTACAGCTGATGGCATTCTTGGTTCTGCCAGAAAAATCAATCAAAAACGAACCTCTTTATCAGAAACTTCAGGTCCGAAGAGTACAGCGGGCAAGTCGGATTCTGTGCAGATTGAGACTCGCCTTAACGGCCGACTTGACACTTTACAGGCTGATCTGAAAGCGACCCAGACATCACTTACGCGTAATCAGATAATCCATGCTGGATTGAAAGATCTTGCTGAAGATTTCCGTAAGGGGGGCGGGCGTAGTGCAGAGATTATTTCACAGGTAACTTATAATGGCGAACAACCTTTAAGTGAGTTGATCGGTGATAATACTCTTAATGAAAAATTTCTTGATGAGTTAATGAAAGGCACAGTTATAAGAATCAATAAGGATATAGCTGATCTTTCGCGTATGCAAGTAGAGTCAGAAAATATCTTTGCATCAAGTCTTATTTCTGATCCATCATCAAGAATGACCGACATGTTTCAAAACAATGTTTCCGGAGAAAGCATCTCCAGTCTTAATGCTGACGTTGTTATGAGATTAACACGCTGATTGATGTTTTTTGTTTTGTGTAAAAGCTGGATTACTAGAGGAAGCATGGTAAGGAATATATTTTTTACAGTAATAGTTTTGCTCTCTTTCTCTTTATATGCAGCTCATTCTATATCCGGCAGTGATTATCTTCTTTTCCAGTTGGGAGATCCTTCTGTGTTGCCTGGTTCAGGTTGGGTTAACCACGCTGATGCCACACAGCTGCTTGAATGGGGACGAGCAAAGGGGCTGAATCTTGTTGAGGATATGGCTCCTGTTGCTAACAGACGCGCCTCCTTTATTGCCGCTTCATCGGCCTCTTTACAGGTTACCGGTCTAAAAGCTCATGCTACATATACTCTCTGGATAGATTTTGTTAAGTTTCGTTCCGAAAAAAATCCGGGAATTTACTCAAAGCTTCATGTTTACGCGGATGGGCGTCAGATTGATGAGCTTGTATGGGGAAAGTTACCTCCAGACACTCTTTACCGTATTGATTTACCCCTTGATTTAACTTATGATGGTGATGTGGTTATTACCTTTAAAGAGTATGCCATGAATTATGGATATTGGGGAGTATGGGATATGGTTCTGGCAACGGGTGACTTGCCTGATGGATCATATTTTAAAGGTGCTGCTCCATCTGTTTCGCCTGAGGATTCTTCTGTGAGTGATAAGGGTAAAGTCTCTGATTTGAAAGAAAGTAGTGATGATAGCCGTATTGTTGTAGATAAAACAAAAAAAGATATTGAAAAGCCTGCCACTGTAACTAAAAAAACACCAGTAAAACCTAAGCCTGCTGTACGTAAACCATCATCGAAAACTAAACCCAAAAGCCCGAGTAAAAAACCAACTGTGTCGAAACCCAAACCAAAAGACGTTTTGCCAAAAAAACCAAGTGTTAAAACACCATCGGTGACTTCTCCAGTTGAACCGATAGTTCCTTTTGTAGACGAACCCATAGTTGATCGCCCGGTAATTCCGGATAAACCAAAATCCCGTTGATTTCATTTTTAATTATTGTTTTCTTTCAAGTTTATGAAATATTTACGTTATAGGTCATTTATAATTTATTTAAATATGGTAAATTCAATATTTTCTTGGATTCTTGTCCAGTAGGTTGGCCTTGCCCCTCGTAAAAATTCATTCCCCAGCTGTTAATAAAGTATGGAAACCCAAAGAAGTGATAAACAAAAGAAGCATGGAAGCAGGGACGGATGAACTCCTTAACACCAACCATAAACTCATCGAAGAAATCCATTGCAAGAAATAGCATGTACGACAAACTGTAACAGTAAAGATTGGCGATGTCCTTTAGTTTTCGCTTTGTGATACTTGAAAACCGGATATGCACCGATTTGTAAATTGTGCCTCTTTCGTGATACTTGTTCAGAGTGTCATTACATACGGGATTCTTAGCCAGTTTTTTCGAATACATATCAAGAACGGTATTCATTACATCGGAAATATCCATATCATGCTTTGCAGCATACTCTTCAATTATTTCAAGTCTGCTTACTTCCACATCGATTGATGTCCTAAAATCTGTAATTTCCA
>ERZ795053.1414-NODE-1414-length-30439-cov-49.133063_pt1 | contig 30439 bp, 28 predicted proteins | sample MGYA00375137_ERZ795053 | MGnify/ENA primary metagenome ERZ795053 (study PRJEB30182, sample SAMN05720284) | activated sludge metagenome | isolation source: Anaerobic digester | place: Hong Kong | collected 2014-12-17 ...
AAGTGGCCGGGATGCAGATCACAACCAATTCAGGACAGGCAGGTGCCGTATCCAGCATACGTGTACGCGGTATCGGCTCCATGAATGCCTCCAATGAACCGCTATATGTAGTGGACGGGGTTCCTGTTGTATCAGGAAATACCGGACAAATGAGCGGTTATATTTACGCGACCAACAATGTCATGAGCACATTGAATCCCTAGGATATAGAATCCATTACCGTATTGAAAGATGCCGCCGCTTCTGCCCTCTATGGTTCGCGTGCCGCCAACGGTGTTATCCTGGTGACCACAAAATCCGGCCGTCTTGGAAAGCCTGTAGTCAATTTCAAAGCATCGGTCGGGGTTACTCCCTCTTTTGCCACCACGAACTTCGATATTGCCAGTCCGGAACAACAGGTTGAACTATATTACGAAAACTTCTGGAATGCAGGTAAATACGATGGCAAATCAGATGAAGCCTCCAGTGCTTCTGCCCTTGCTCAGTTGAACAAACGTTTCAACAAACACGGGTATCGCTTTACCGCCGATGACCATACGGTTAACTCGCTTAAAATATTGGGTATGACAGACGGTATCGTAAACCGCGAAGGCAAGTACTTCAATTGGGATGACGTGCTGTTCCGTACTGCAATCTACCAGACCTACGACCTGTCAGTAAGCGGTGCCAGTGACAGGACAAGTTATTATTCTTCGCTCTCCTACACTAAGGATCAGGGACGCAGTACCGTGAATGATTTCAGCCGTATCGCAGGTCGTGTAAATGTCAATCAAAAAGTTGGCAGGATCATTGAGTTCAACACCAATGTTAACATAGCCAAAAACGTACAGCACGGATTTAACGACACCCGCAGCACTGGTGCCAACTACTTTATGCAATCCCGTAACTTGTTATGGCCCTTGTATTGGCCAACAGATTACAAGACAGGAGATCCCTGGACAGCCCGTTACGGCAGTTATGCATACAACCAGGTATATTACAACAATGAATGGGAAAACGAATCCAATGTGTTGCGTCTTTCTGCCAATGAAACCCTGACCGTGAAATTCATGCCGGAACTGGTTCTGAAATCGGTACTGTCGTTTGACAACACCCAGACCAGGGATCACATCTATTACAGTGCAAATCACTTCAGCGCTTCCAGCGTGAAAGGCCAGGTACACGAAATGGCCACCAACGTACAGAAGATCGTTTCATCCACAACCTTGAATTACGATAAGGAATTTGCAGACAAACACATCGTTAACTTACTTGTGGGTTGGGAAGCTGAAGACAACCAGGTGGAATTCCAGCGTTCTTCGGGTACCAATTTGCCTACCAGTGCGCTCCATACCGTAGCTACAGCAGGTGTATTGGATGCAAACGCCTATTATTGGGGATCTACCATGCTTTCACTCCTGTCTCGTGCTGAATACAGCTTTGACGGAAGGTATTACCTTTCCGGATCGTTCCGTCGTGACGGTTCGTCCCGTCTGGGATCCAACACACGCTGGGGTAATTTCTGGTCCGTTGCCGGATCCTGGAGGATCAACAACGAAGCTTTCATGAAGAATATTAAGCAAATCAGCAATTTGCGCCTGAGAGCCTCATACGGAGTTAATGGAACCCTTCCTTCCTCCAACTACGGATGGCGTGCTTTGACTTCCTACGGAAACAAATACATGGAAGATCCGGGTGGCGGTGTGGCCAACATTGCGGATGCCAACCTTTCCTGGGAAACAAGTTACACATATAACATAGCCTTGGAATTCGGTTTGTTCAATAACCGATTGAACGGAACCGTGGAATATTTTAACAGGGATTCCAAAGACCTGTTGCAAAGTGTTCCCATATCAACAGTTACCGGGTTCAGTTCTACCCTCAAGAATATAGGAGAGATCAACAACCACGGTATAGAGGTGGAACTGACCGGAGATATTATCCGGACTAACGATTTCCGCTGGAGTGCCGGCCTGACCGGATCCTGGATCCGTTCCACGGTAACCAAGCTCTATGGAGACCCCGTAGGGAAAGACATTGTATGGTATGACCCGACAGGAGGAGACGCACGTGCCAAGTTTATTTATCGTGAAGGCGAATCCACCCTGGCATTTTATGGCTTGGAGTGGGCCGGTGTAGAAGACGAAACGGGTCGTAATGTATGGTTCCTCAACAACGACTCGGCTGCCGATCTTACTGTAGACGGACGCCCTGCAACTTATTCCTACTCCAAAGCCAGCGAAGTTATTCTGGGCAATGCCCATCCCGATTTCTTTGGTGGAATCAACACTGATATCAGCTGGAAAGGATTTACGCTTGCATTGAACTTTGTGTACAAGATCGGCGGTTATACATACAATGCCGTTGGTCGTGACGTAAACGACGACGGGTACTACTGGGAACGTATTATGTCACAGTACTGTTACGACAACCGTTGGACTCCGGAAAACAAAACGGCTATGTATCCACAGCGTATTGCCATTGACATGGAAGATGTGAACCAGAAGAGCAGCCGTCATATGAACAAAGCCGATTATTTAAGGCTCAAGAACATTTCTGTTTCTTATACCCTGCCCCGCTCACTGACAAATAAGGTAAACGTCCAGAATGCACGTGTATTCTTCAACGGAAACAACCTCCTGACCATGGCAGCACATAAGGAATACGATCCCGAAGTGAATGAATTCGGATCCAGGGGATGGGAAATCCCGTTGGGAAAAACCTTCACCTTCGGTTTGGAATTTAGTTTTTAATGATAAATGAACAACACTATGAAAAAGATAAATATTTTACTTGCAGCAATTTGCGTTGTTCTGACCGTATCTTGTGAAGGATTTCTGGACGTCAAGCCCAGCAACTCTGCAGCCGCTGAAACATCTATAACCACTGCTGCCGACGCCAAAGTGATTATGAATGGAATTATGAGCAAGATGACCTCGTACAATTACTATGGTCGTAACTTTTTTATGTATGGAGATGCCAAGGGAGGTGATTTTGCGCTTCGTTCGCAAGGCAGGGGTCTGGACGGACTCTATACATTCAACCATTCTCCTTCTTCCGGTTCTTACTCGGGTTATTGGAGCCAAATCTACCACTGCATGGCCCAGGTCAACAACCTGCTGATCAATATTGACAAGATAGAGGCTGAAGGCAATATGTCAAGCGACCTGGAAAGGTATAAGGGACAAGCCCTTACACTACGTGCCCTGATGTATTTTGATCTGGTACGTCTTTACGGCAAACCTTATAACATGGACAAAACGGCATTGGGAGTGCCCCTTGTGCTGGAACCGCTGGATGCATCTTCTGAACCTACAAGGGCCACGGTAAATGAAGTCTACACACAGATAATAAAAGACCTGACAGATGCCGCCCCGTTATTGCAAAAGACAAAGACCAACGGGTATGTGAACTATTACGCCAATATGGCCATCCAGGCTCGAGTTAATCTGTATATGGAGAATTATTCTGCTGCGCTGACAGCAGCTGAAGCTGTGATCAATTCCAATGTATACAGTTTATACAGCAACACCGAATGGGTAGATTCATGGACTTCCCAATTCAACAAGGAATCCATCTTTGAATTGGCCATGTACCAGGGAGAAGGTGATCTGGGTACTTCATCATTAGGATTCTACCTCCGTCGCAGAACACACGGTTCCACTTCCGCCATGGGCTGGTTCATGGCCAGTGATTACTGGATTGAAAGAATGAACCAGGATCCCGACGATGTTCGCTGGGGTGTAATGGATTATGACGAATCCTATTTTGATACAAGCATATACCGTTACGGTTCCTGCTACAAATACAGTGGGAGCACTGATCTTTCAGGAGACGGGAAGGGATCCAGTACCGCAGTTAACGTGAAAGTTATCCGCCTTTCCGAAATTTACCTGATAGCCGCTGAAGCTGCCCTGGGAACAGGAAATAAAGACAAAGCCGCTACTTACCTGAATGCTATCCGCAAACGTTCTCCCAACCTGGAGCCTGCCACCGCTGCCAATGTAACCGTGGATATGATCCTGGATGAAAGAAGCAAGGAACTGTTTGCCGAAGGACACCGTTTCTTTGACATGATCCGTCTGAACAAGACGATTACCTTTAATGATGATTTCATTTATCCGTCCGTGGTGATCACACACCGTGAAAACACCGTTGACCGTTCCTTCTTCAAGATCATTCTGCCTATTTCCATTGACGAAATGAATGCAAACGAAGCCATTCGTTCTCAACAGAATCCGGGTTATAATTAGAATTTATTTTCTTCCCTGAAAAAAGCTCTCCTTCTGGAGGGCTTTTTTTTGTGGGTCTCTTTCCACAAACACTTTTGTTCCATCATCCGGCACAAGACCGCTGTAGAACATTACTGAAGATTTGGTCATGGGAGTGGGCGTAAAATCCTGTACCTGTTCCACCCGGATGTTCTCTTTTCTGAATTCGCGGTTCAACAAGTCCATGTCATGTTGCGTACAACCCGGATGAGAAGAAATGAAATACGGGATCAGTTGCAGTTTGTTTCCGGTTTTTCGGATCTCCTGTTCAAATGCTTCTGCCAGCACCCTGAATAATTCAAAAGAGGGTTTATGCATATAATGCAACACATTGTCCCGGGTGTGTTCGGGAGCCACCTTTAACCTGCCGGAAACATGATACTGCAATAATTCTTTAAAGTACTCTTTTCCTTCATCATTTAGAAAGCCTTTTTTATCAAGGAAAAGATCGTAACGGATCCCACTGCCTATGGTTACTTTTTTTACGCCGGGAATATTTCTGACCAATTGATACAATTCCAGCAACGAAGCATGAGAAATATCCAGATTCCTGCACACCGCAGGATATATACAGGATGTCCGGCTGCAGGTATTGCAAATTTTCTGATTGATCCCCTTCATCTTGTACATATTGGCTGTTGGTCCTCCCAGATCCGTAATATGCCCTTTGAATGATTCCATTTTTGCAAGCCGTTCCACTTCACGTAAAACCGATTCATGAGAACGGGAAGATATTTGTTTCCCCTGGTGCGCCGCTATGGTACAGAAACTGCACCCGCCAAAACATCCCCTGTGCAGACATACGGAAAACCGTATCATCTCCAGGGCAGGGATTGCTTTCCCTTTATACCGGGGGTGAGCCTGATAGGTAAAAGGCAGTTCGTATAGCGCATCCATTTCATCTGTGTTCATGACGGGAAAAGGAGGGTTGACCACCACTAGCGGGCCGTTTTCGTCATCCAACGACTCTGCCAGAACAGGCGAATTGGATACATTGGCCTGTTTTTCAATTATTCTAAAGTGTTCAGCAAAAATTTTTTTATTCTTTTTGCAGGCTTCGTGGGAAGGCAGACACAAAATCTCCCGGGATGAGCCGGGAATTTCATTCTTTGTCCCGGCTAAATAAGCAATTTGAGGCACCTCACGGAACTCCGCCAAAGTGGCTTTATTTCTCATCATCTGAGCCAGCTGTATGATGGGACGTTCTCCCATACCGTATACCAGGTAATCTGCACCGGAATGAACCAGGACGGAAGGCATCAGGGAATCCGACCAATAGTCGTAATGCGTCAGACGTCTGAGTGACGCTTCAATACCTCCTATGATCACGGGAATATCCGGATATAATTTTTTCAGGATCTGCGAATAAACCGTAACGGCATAGTCCGGTCTCATTCCGGGTCTGCCATCTGCCGTATAGGCATCGTTGCTTCTCAAACGTTTGGCAGCGGTGTAATGGTTAACCATGGAATCCATATTACCGGCAGTGACACCAAAAAACAAACGGGGTTTTCCCAGCTTTTTAAAATCCCTCAAATCATCTCTCCAGTTAGGTTGCGGCACCAAAGCAACCCGGTATCCCTGCGCTTCCAGAACCCGCCCGATAACCGCCGGCCCAAAGGAAGGATGATCCACATAGGCATCCCCTGAAAACAGAATTATATCCACGTTGGCATAACCCAGTTTATCCAGTTCTTTTCTTGAAGTCGGCAACATACCGCAAAGGTACGTGAGTTTTTGCTATCTTTGAGAAAAAATCACCTGTTATGTTTTCAACCGATATATACAAACAACGCCGGAAGGCTTTAAAAACAAATTTGAACAAAGGGATCGGCCTTTTTATGGGCAATCACGAAGCTCCTTGTAATTATACGGGGAACACCTATCATTTCCGCCAAGACAGCACTTTTTTGTATTATTTTGGGCTGGACGAGCCCGATCTGGCCGCTGTAATTGATTTTGAAACCGGCAGGGAATACCTGTTTGCAGACGATGTCAGCCTGGAAGATGTGGTGTGGACCGGACCGCTGCCCGGGATGCAGGAAAAAGCAGAAAGGATTGGGGTGCGGGAAACCAAACCCCGCGGTTCACTTTTGGCTTATGTGTCGGGAGAAAAAAAGAAAGGACGCACAGTTCATTTTTTGCCGCCTTACAGAGGTGACAACATGATTGAATTGATGGATATGCTGGGAATTCACCCTACGCAACAGAAAGAAGCAGCATCCGAAGCATTGATACGTGCCGTCGTCGGCATGCGCATGATTAAACAACCCGAGGAAATTGAACAGCTTGACATGGCCTGTGATCTGGGTTATGCCATGCATTATACCGCCATGAATATGGCCAAACCGGGTATGATAGAACAGGAACTGGCCGGAATTATGGAAGGGATTGCCGTAAGCGGGGGTTATATGCCGTCTTTCCCCATCATTCTCACCCAAAACGGAGAAGTAATGCACGGGCATTCACATCACCAGGTTCTGACAAAAGGCCGGTTGTTGCTGATGGATGCCGGGGCAGAACTACCCAGTCATTATGGCAGCGATTTTACCCGTACCATTCCTGTTGGAGGAGAGTTTTCAGGAATTCAAAAAGATTTGTACAACCTTGTACTGGAAGCGAACAACCATTGCATAAACATGTGTGCTCCCGGAGTGTCTTTTAAAGACATACACCTGGCTTCGGCACACATTATCACCGACGGGTTAAAACAACTGGGCCTGATGAAAGGAGACACTGCCCAGGCGGTTGCAGCCGGAGCGCACGCCGCATTCTGGCCTACCGGTCTGGGACACAATATGGGACTTGACGTGCACGATATGGAAGATCTTGGAGAACAGTTTGTCGGATACGACAACACAGTTTCCCGCAGTCCCCAGTTTGGTCTCAAATCATTGCGGATGGCCCGCATTCTGGAACCGGGAAATGTGATGACCGTTGAACCCGGTTTTTATGTCATACCCACACTTTTGGAGATGTGGAAAGCAGAAGGCCACAACTCGGCTTTCATCAATTTTGAAAAATGCGAACCCCTTTACGATTTCGGGGGGATCCGCATAGAAGACGATGTGCTGATCACAAACGACGGATACCGTTTACTGGGCAGCAAGCGGCTGCCTGTCACTGTTGAAGAGATCCGGGAAGTAATGCAATAACAAACTTCTCTTACCTGAAAGTCCATTTAGCAGCAATCGTAGGTACCACATAAAATCCACGGTAAAACAGGTTGCTGCTTAATTCTATTTCCGTACCCAGACTCAGCCCAAAATCATCGTTAATGCCCTCGAATGCATTCAGGTTAACCCAAAACTGCGGTTGAGAAAGCAGTACAAAGGATCCTGATTGCCTCCAGAAATCCAGGAATCCGGCAAAAGAACATTTCCCTCCGGCAAAATCCATTCCCCAGACAGTTGTAAATTGGTAATTGGACGGTTTGGAAATCCCTTGAATGTATTTGTACATCAAAGCCACAGAAATGTTTTTTGTGCCGTCCCGGGAAGCAAAAGCATAACTCACCCCTGCCATATAAGCGTTGTTGAACAAGATCTTGCCCAACAAACCGCCATTGTATTCCAGGTGTAAGGCAACCGGAACGTCCCAGAACCTCAAATTACGTGCGATTTCCCAATAAGCGTAATTGACTCCCTGCGGTGTATAGGTCATATCTATGAAGAAAAAAGTGTCTCCCCAGGCGTCAACATGAAACATTTCGGCCGTACTGAGTATACGGGCATCACTGCCAAGCGAGTCCGGATACAGCCATTGTCCCGTTTTGTAATGCAACTGCAAATTCTGAGCTGTTGCCCCCTGTATTCCGGCAAAAGCCAGAACCGTAAACAGGATGATTATTTTTCGCATGTCAGGCTAAGTCAATCATTAAGGAAAAGTGTCCTCGAATCCTGATGAAATTTTATAAAATCATCTACTGACGGATGTCCCGGATAAGGTGCAAAAATGTGGTTGGGCATCTTGAATTCAGGAGCATTACGCCACACCAATAAATAGGTAATGGGGATATCCCTGGCAGCCTGAAGTATGATTTGTGTAAACCATTGAGGATTGCCCAATCCTCCCATACCGCATTCTGTTAAAGCTATCTGCTTGTCATGTTGCTTGCCAAGGCGTGATAGCATAGTCAGCTCATTGTGCAATACCTCCATAAATTCCGGCCCGTCTCCGTATGCGTCCAAACCCAGAATATCTACATAATCATCACCCGGATACCTTTCCATATAGACCTGTTCGGTCAGGCCCCCGTAATTGGGAGAATAGGCCATGATAAGGTTGTCCAAACCCCTGTTTCTCATATAATCGACAGTCATTTTCCACAAAGAGACGTATTCTTCGGTTGAACAGATCTTTCTTCCCCACCAGAACCAGGATCCGGTATGTTCATGCCAGGGGCGGAAGATCACAGGAATTTTTGTCCCGTCATCCAGGGTAAGTGATTCCAGAAAAAGAGCAGCTTTTTCCAGCCAGCCAAGGAACATTTCATGGTGTGAACCTCCATCAAGCACAGAAGCCACTACCGTGTTATCAGATGTATCCCAGGCGTTGGAAGATGTTACGGGATTACGTATGTGCCAGCTGATGGTCACAATGCCTCCAGCAAGGAAATGATCCTTAATGGCCTGCCGCATCAGGTCAAAAGGAACTCCGTCCAGGTTTTTATCATCTCCCAGCTCAATATGTCCCAGGTCACACCCCAATACGGCCGGATGACTACCGCATACTTCTTTCACATCTCCACGGCCTTCTTCGTATTCCCAGGAGTAACCGTAAAACGGATAATCTTCCTGTCCAAAAAAGAATTGATTTTCACCGGCAGCTTGTTGCAGCCGATCTATGACAGTATCTGCCTCCGGAGATATGGTCCGGACTTGTTTTTCTGTACAGGCGAACGCTGCGATCGCAAGTACAATCAATGCCAATCGTTTCATAGTCACAAATGTAGAAAAAAGGAGTGTAAAAACCTTGCAATGCCGTCATCATCTACCGAAGGAGCAACATGTGAAGCGGCGGCAAGTACTTTGGGGTCATCAGAGTTCCCCATGGCCACACCCACCTGTACGTATTCCAGCATGGAAATGTCATTACCTCCGTCTCCGAAAGCCATGCTCCCCTCCCTGTGCAGGTTAAAATGATTCAGGATTTTTTCAATTCCCGTTTTTTTACTGTTTCCTTTAGGCGTCACATCGGCAAAATGAGGATGCCACCGGCTGGATTCACAATTGGTGAAGACCTCTTTCATGAGCTTCTCTTCCAGAAGCACATCACCATAAATGTTAACCTGCATAACATCCTCATCAATAGTGTGCAAAGGACGGATTACCGGAAGACCGACTCCCAGAAATCCGGCCAGATTTTCAACGTCCTGATTGATAAAGTTGATATAGACATTGTCCCGCGTCATAAGCGATACAGGGAACGGTTTGTATTTTTCCAGTGAATGTACAAGTGCCCTTATATCTTTGCTGTCAATATTGCTCTGAAATATCACCGTTCCATCCCCTGCCGCACAATAACAGCCGTTTTGTGCTACAATGCCGTCAAAATGAATATTGCCCATTTGGGGATGCGAAAAATCCTGAACAAGCACTTTTGGCCTTCCGGTACATAAAAAAACCTTAATGCCTTTCTTTTGGCACGCTTTGATTGCTTTTGCCGCAGAGGCAGGGACCGAATGCGTTTTAAAACTTACCAGGGTACCGTCAATGTCAAAAAAGATGGAATGTATCATAAATAAGCCGCAAAGATATATCTTTGTTTCCATGAAACATAGAATAATTGGCATAACCACACTGCTGCTCTTTGCCTGCAGTTTCTTAATGGCACAGGATGCTGTCCACTTCAGAAGTGTCATCAGGGAATTATCCTCCGAAAAATACCAAGGCCGTTCCGACTACAAAAACGGCGATAAAAAAGCGGCCAGGTTCCTGGTACGCGAATTTAAAGGCATTGACGGTATTGAACCTGCCCTGCAAGACGGTTACCTGCAACCTTTTTCTTACGGGGTAAATGTTTTCCACAAAAAAATGGAAATGAGCATAGACGGCGTTGAAATGACACCCGGCACAGATTTTATTGTCCGTGAATTTTCTCCTTCACAGAAAGGTTCATACCCTTTGGCATATATAACAGAGGAAGACCATCATCCGGAACGCTTGCTGCCTTTGCTCCAAACCGGAAAATTCAAAAATTCATACGTAGTCTTGCAGTTTGACCTGGTATACAAATACCTGGGAATAGCCCCTGAAGTTCTGTACACTAAACCGCTGGCCGGATTGATTCTGGTTCGTGACGGCCAACCGTCTTTTTTCAAATCCCGCAGCGGCAAAATGCAACCGGTCCCCGTAATCTGGGTTAGCCCCGAATTCCCGGTGGATGCTAAAGAAATAACCGTCCGTTTTGAAAGCAAATGGATAAAAGATCACAGTTCCGCCAACGTTATTGCCCTCCTTCCGGGCACTGACCGTAAGGATTCCTGCATTGTATTCATAGCCCACTACGATCACCTGGGACATTTCGGCAAAGACGTTTTTTATCCCGGCGCTAATGACAATGCCTCCGGAACGGCTTTTCTCCTGACACTGGCACATTATTATTCATTGCCTGAAAACAGACCGGATCTGACATATGTTTTTATAGCTGCAGGCGCTGAAGAGAACAACCTGCTGGGATCAACCTATTACACTGAAAACCCGGTTATTCCGCTGGATAAAACATTACAGGTAATCAACCTGGATATGGTTGCGGATAACGGGAATCGTTTATTCGTGGAAACGGGACCGGAAGGAGAAGCTTCCCTTGAAAAATTCAAGGATATAAATGAACGGCTTAACCTTTTTGGAACAATAGAACAGCATCCGCTATCAAACGACAGTGACCATTACCCTTTTGCCATACGGAATGTTCCTGCCCTGTATATCATGGTAGACGGAGATGCATACTCTGTCTATCATACGCCCCTGGATGATTACCATCACATATATACTACCCGTTATTCAGATCTGTTCAGGCTTGTGACGGAATTTGCCAGTATATTCTGAACAGCAGGGATCCAGTTTGTCCCGTTGACCGGTTTATACGTTAACATACCCAGCTGTTTTCCCGCGTTTATATTGGCTTGCCCGTCATCAACAAACAGGATGTCACCGGGCTGTTCATTCAATGTGGCAAACACTTTTTCAAATATTTCAGGATCAGGTTTTACACAGTGCATTTTGTATGAAAGAAACAGCTGGTCAAAGTACGCATACAAGGAACGTCCTGTACCGTAAAAATCCGGATTGGCCGCCCAATCCATTATGAAAGGATTTGTATTGCTCAACAGGCAAACCCGGTAGTGTTTTCTCAATGATTCCAGGAAAGAAAGCCGTTCTACAGGAACATCCCTGATGATGGATAACCAGGCCTGCGAAGCTTGCTCACGGGATATGGTCTTTCCGCACAAACGGCTTAATTCTGAACAAAAACCGTTGGCATCTATACGCCCGTCTTCCAATTCCAGGAAAAAACCCTTTTGTTTGTAACAATCCAAAAAAGAAGAGGCATCTTTCAGACCCAGTTTTTTAAATGCTTCCACAGAACGATCCCGGTCAATATTTACGATAACCCCGCCCAGGTCAAAAAGGATGGTTTTAATCATTACTGAAAACTGTTTTTAACCAACCTGTAAATCCATCGGGGAAGCGCGGATCATAAGGTGACCCGTCATCATAGATCATATTGGCACCAACGCAGAAAATGGGCAGGTGCTGTCCCATTTCACTGCCTCTTACTTCCATGCGTACAATTCCCCCATCCCCGTAACGTACGTTTTCAAGGACTGTAACCCTCACATTGGGCGTCTGTTCCAGCTGCGCCCTGACAGGACCCGTAAAAATATCATAGGGGCATATTTCATCTTTCCTTCCATGTATGACCCATATATGCATTCCTTTTTGTTCATACATTTTCAGTTCTTCCAAAGAAGGATTGTCGGCAGGAGCAACCAGGAAAGCACCCCGCAACAATTGGGGGCAAGCCGCCAAAAAACGCCATGTCATATAGCCGCCGGCAGATGTGCCGCCAACAATTACCTTATCCGGATCTATCTTGTGCTGATTTATCACCTCCTTAATCAAAGATTCAACAGTGGGTATGTATACAGATGTGCCGGTTTTTTCATCTTTTGTCATCCAGGTACCTTTAGGCAATTGCTGATCACCTGCAGTTGTGTCTAAATACTCGTTGGCTTTGGGAAAGAGTATGTACGCTTCGCCCATTTCGTCCTGGTATTCCTTGCCCGTATATACTAAAAAATCCGTATAAGCCGCACACATAACACCTTCCATTCCGTTGGCCGCTCCATGAAAAACTACTATTAAGGGATACTCTTTCCCGGGATCGGCTCCGTGTGCAACCGGATCATAAAGATAATATTGTATATCTCCAACTTGCGGATCAATACCGGAAAAAGTATAATGGTCCAGCAAACGAAGCAGTTCCATATTGTCCCCGGGATGGGTAGGCCCTTTTCCGGTAAAATCATTTTCAGGAGGAAAACGTTTTTCTTCTACATACCGGACAGCAGATTCCCTGTTCCAGGTTATAACAGCCGTTTTGTATTTGAAATTTGCATTCAAAGAAGGTATGAAAGTACTGTAAGGAGTACTTTCTGCTACCCCGGCAGCTATTTGTTCCAGAAGATTTTCCATATGTTCCAGGTAATCCTTTCCCAATTTGTTTAAAGATCTTTTTTGCCAGGAATGCCCTCCCCATAAAGTCAGTTTTTCTATAGACATATTATTCCCCGGGGTTCGGAGGTATTCCATAAAAGAGCGAAAATTCCCGTAAAACCGGTCAAAACTGTCGTAATCAAAGAGCCACAGGCCTCCTCCTGATCCCAGGGCATCACCCGAAAACACAAGATTTTCATTTTTCAGTATGAAAAGCGTTGACCCTGGCGTATGACCCGGCAACAGAAATGTTTCAACAATTCTTTGTTTTCCCAGGTCCAGAGAGGCACCTTTACTGAAATAGACAGTCCTGCCGGCAGGAAACAGATTCTTGTCAGGTGAAAAATCATCTTCAGGAACCCAAAATTCAACTTCAGGATCATTCACAAATGCCGGCAGCATTCCCAGGTGATCCCCGTGGTTATGCGTTACCGTTATGATCAACTTCCTATTCCCTATCTTGCGGTTGATAATTTCCCGAAGCCGTTCGGCCGGATTGTCATACCAGTCAATCTTATTGGAAAGATCAACAAGTAACGCTTTTTTTGATCCGAGTATCAGGTACATATCTGAGCAGTTGTTCATCCCTGTTTCTTTCCCGTCTTCTCCTGTATGTACTCCGGGAGGATTTTGGTTATTGGCATCCTGGATGTTATACACATCATCAGCTATCCGGGTAATGGTAAAAGGTCCCGACACCTGCTGTCCGGTTTCTTGTCCAAATGCATTGTTCATTGCCGGATTGCCTAAAACCAGGATAGAAATTAATAAAAACCTTGTCATGGATTTGTTGAGTTTGTTTCTGAATCAGCAAAAGTAACTTTTGAATGCATAAATAGCAATATTCTGTATAAAAACGAGTTCACATTTATGTTATATTTGAACTTCAGTAAATCATCCGTTATGAAAAACATACTCATTTTTATTACATTATGCATGATTGCCGGTTGTAACACCAACCGCAGCTCCGACATTCCGTGGGATAAGGGATCGTGGATAGATCTGACCTGGGATTTTGAAGCAAGTACCACTTACTGGCCTACCAACATTACTTTCAGTCACGACACCGTATCTTACGGCATGAATGAAAAAGGATATTTTTATTCTTCTTTTTTCTATGCAGCTGAAGAACACGGAGGCACTCATTTTGATGCACCATTGCATTTTACCGAAAACGGCAGATCCATTGAACAAATACTTCCGGAAGAATTTACAGGGGAAGGGATTTGTGTGGATGTATCCGAAAAAGCACTCATGGAACCGGATTACCTTATCTGTGTCAGGGATTTTGAAGACTGGGAACAAAAACACGGAAAGATTCCCGACAAAGCCATTGTATTGGTGCGCACCGGGTATGGACAATTTTGGGGAGATCCTTTGAAATACACGGGAACATTGAAACAGGGTCTTGAGGGAGTAGCTGAATTACATTTTCCCGGATTGGATCCGGAAGCGGCAGAATGGCTTGTCAGGGAACGAAACATCAAGGCTTTCGGCCTGGATACGCCCAGTATTGACAGGGGGCAGTCAACAGAATTTATGACGCACCGTATCCTTTTCAGTCACGATGTAACGGCTTATGAAAACATTGCCCGCCTGGAGCTTGTCCCGCCCCGGAATTTTTACGTGGTAGCAGCCCCCATGAAGATAAAAGGCGGGAGCGGTGCCCCGTTGCGCCTTCTTGTCTGGATCCCTGAAATTTGACTTTGCCCTTACTTTAGCAATTCCAGGATCTCGGGATCGTTGGGTTTGACCTTTGAAGGCCAGTATCCAATCAGTCTGCCTTGCTCATCCACCAAATATTTGGCAAAATTCCAACCGGGAGACTTATTGTTCCACCCGTTGATCTTTTTATCCGATAACCAGCGAAAAACCGGATTCTGATCCTTTCCCTTGACAGATGATTTTTCCATCATCTGGAATGTCACCCCGTAATTGATTTCGCAAAACTCCAGGATTTCTTCATTCGATCCCGGATCCTGGTTCATAAAGTCATTGGAAGGAAATCCCAGGATTACCAATCCGGGCGCATAGGCCTGGTTGAGTTCCTCCAGTTGCGCAAATTGCGGGGTAAACCCGCATTTGGACGCCGTATTCACCAGGAGGACCTTCTTGCCACGGAGCTGTTCAAATGGGAAATCCTCTCCACGAATAGTTTTGAAAGACAAATCATAAAAACTCTTTTGCTTGCTGTCCCCGGTTAAAAATGGTATTAGTACGGCACACATGATTAAAACAGTTTTCATTATTTAGTTATTAAAGATTCACATAATAATGAGGCGACACACGCAGAAAGTTTTTTCTGCCAAAGAGAGGCACTGCTGTAGCAGACAATGGGAAGGACCCATTCCAGCATAGCCAGTGCGTAAGGCAGAAACGTGACATCGCCCCCTGAAGAAGCTTGTGCATATTCCCTCATTTTCAGTGTCAGGACCATATTCCGTTGCATTATCTTGGGCAACCTGCCTGAAAATGTTTCAGGGAATTTTTTGTCCAAAGCAGACGTCCCTCCGTAAAATCCGGTCACACAATCCAACACCTCTAAAAAATCCCGTTCGGTTTCCATGGGATAGGACTCTATCATGAAAATGGCTTCCAAACGCGCAAAGTCTGACACTACTGACCGGGGCCGGGTTTCCGAAAAATCAATCAGGTAGACATTCATCTCGTTGTCCAGCAGTATATTCTGCATGTTCAGATCGCCATGGCATACGCACGTGTAATAATCAAGGCTTTCCTGACACCTTTTGGGATACTCTTCTTTAAGAAACCGGTAAGGATTCAAAAAGTCTTCTGTGCGACCCTCAACGCGAAAAGAGACATTCCGGGAATCAATGCCAAGAACCAACTCGGCTTTTTCAAAAAGATCCGGAAAAAAAGTTTTTGTAGGATCATGATCCTGGTACGGAAAAATCTTTTCCCTGAGCGGCTGCCCGTACCAGGGTTTTAATATCTTCCGGAAGATTTTGTCAAACAGGGGCTTCAACAATTCAACATCCATATTATTAAAGTACCATGTCAGCCATTTTAATTCGGCTTCTTCTCCCCCGATTCCCACAAAGTTATAGCGTAAGGCTCCCACCTGACAATGAAAAGCGGTACCCAGAACCATGGCACTGTTATTCAGGATATAAGGCATGGCATATTCCCGGCATCGTTCCGCTTCCCTTGCGATCAGGGGCCTTGCACCGATCTTCAATACCGTAGGCCGCAGCACCCTTCCCCTGTCATCGAATGATTTTACATAAAAAGTACTGGCCGAATAGCCTCCGTGAAGTCTTTTGATTTCCACTTTTTCAGAATCCTTGTATAAGGACCTGGTTAGGTAAGCATAGTATTTTTCCGGTAGTGCCTCTCCTGTGAAGATTACATTGGGGATATACCCGGGCGCCTCTGCTATTCCATCTGAATAAAACAACCAGCATACCGGATCCGTAAACATCACAGAAACACCTTCCCCGGCCACTCCTTCCACGTTTTCCCAGGTGAGCAAAGAACGGCAGTATTGCTGAAATGTCTGACCCGGCTGCATAGGGCTTATATGTTGCAACAGGAATGTGCCACCCTGCCATGTTTGGCTGTCCCGGCTAAGATAGACAGACAAAGACGGTTTATCAGGATCTCTTGCCAAACAAACGGCGGCACACAGAAAACAACGTTCATTACAGGACAAATGAGTACTATGTTGCAGTATATCAGAAACCTTTATCTTTTGGCCATTTTCAACAGATATTTTTACCATAGGAGATTCCCGCACAGACATTGCGCGGTCCACAAACACGGTGGCCTGAAAGGGGTCACCCGCTATCCGGAAATCGGGGGCATAATTCCGGTCATCGGGAATGAAGCCGGTACAATGGAACAGTGTAAAAAACGAGCCCCGTGGAGTTTCGCTTTGTAACAGGGTTTCTCCAAACGCCCCGGATCCGGCAGCGATGGCTAAAGGTCCATAATCAGTCAAAACCGGTTCTTCCCAAATCCGGAGACCTTTATCCGGTTCTTTTTTTAGAAGTTCGGTCTTCCACGGGACCTTTTTCTCATATACCCTGTCACCTCCTGAAAGAATGTTTTGCTGTTCCTCAATAAAAGCGAGGGCTTTTGAAAGCGTGCCAAACAGGTTGAACACCGTATCCAAACCTGCTGTCTGAAACACCCGGAACAAATCGTCTGAAAATCCGCATATGGCCAATTTGCCTCCTTGCGATCCAAGGTCTTTTGACGTACGCAATAAAACACGTATGCCACTGCTGGACAGGTAAGAACATTCAGAAAAATCAACGACTAAAAAACGTTGCCCGGTTGTTTCGTCCCGGACAGCTTCTTCAAAAAAGACCGTTTGCACCGTATCCAGTCTCCCCACAGCCCGGACACAATGAACCGAAGCATATTGATCCTTTCTTATTTCAAACATATTGCAAGTTACGTAAAAAATCTTTCTATATTTGATTTGCGTATCTTACAATTATTTATGAAGTTACACAGCGGATTTTTCCTTGCAATGATGCTGCTTCCGTTCACATCCCTGAATGCCCAATATATCAGGGAGCCTGACCCGGGATTAAAACACAGCGACAAAACGTTTGGTAACAAAATGTTACGCGGAACCGGCTACTCCCTGGGCTATAATGCAGTGATCATGACAGCCCTGATCTTATCCCCCGAATATATTAGCCAATGGGACCGAAAAGAAGCTTTCCGGGCTGCTTCCATGAAAGCGCAGTACAAAAAGACATTCACGACTGCTCCCGTCAGGGATAATGACCTGGCTGTCATAAATTACATCGGTCATCCCTACCAGGGTAGTTTTTACTTCAACACCACCCGGTCACAGGGAGCACTGTTCTGGCAATCATCTCTTTTCACGATATTGCAATCGACGCTCTGGGAGTATGTATGGGAAGGCGGGCTGGAACAACCCAGCATCCAGGACCTGATTGTCACCCCGTTGGGAGGGATTCTCCTGGGAGAACTTAGTCACCGGGCAACACTGGCCATGAGAAAAAACGGTTTTCAATGGTACGAGATCATAGCAACCTGTATCATAAACCCGGCTTATGCCATCAATAATGGCTTTAAACGTCCAGCCTTCTGCGGTAATTGAAAGCTATAGCTATTATAAAGCATACCAGCCCAAAAAGAACCATCATGCCGCTTTCGGGCAATATGGCTTTCACCCCGGCATCCAGCATAAACACTTCCAGGAAACCTGAAAGACCCCAATGCATGGGAGAAAACATGCCAATGGTACGCAATGTATCTGACATAATGAAAGTCGGAATCCAGACTCCTCCGATTGCCGCCATGATCACAATGGTTATGGCCCCGAAAACAGCCGACTGGTGGAAATTTTCAGCAATATTTCCTATGGCTATGCCATATCCTATAGCTGCCAATGCAGCAGACAAACCCAACAAGATCAGCGCCAGCGGTGAACTTCCCAGATTCAGGGATTCTGTTCCAAACAGCGGTAAAACAAAGACACCTATCAGCAACATCAGCCCGAACTGCAACAAGGAAACAACTGTAAATACAATGGCTTTGCTCAGCAAATATTCGGTATAGGAACAGGGCATGGTCAATAACCGCGAAAAACTGCCATCCTGCCTTTCCCGGATAATACTTCCGGAAAGAGATATGACAATAAAAAATATGGCAAACAGGGACCAGGCCGGCACATTTTGCTGCACAGGAGTGGGAGCCATGTCTTTTCCTTCCAATTTGGCATCCCTTATCTCGATATTAACCTGCTGACCCGCAAAACCGACGGTAGAGATTGGAATGGGACTTATTTCGTTCACCTGCCGGGTGATCTCTTTCATAATATAATCGAATTCAATTTTCTGCGTTTTCTCTTTTAACGTACTCATAATAGTCGTATAAAAGGACGCTTTGGTAGTAGGATCCACATAAACTACAAAATCGACACTGTCCATGGCAGGCAATTCCACCGCTCCGCTAAAAGTGGCAAGGACATACCTGGCCACGTTCTTTTGAATGTTTTCCGTTGTATTTTCAGGGATATATATGCCCAGGGTATACCGGCTGGAGGCAATTTCCTTTTCAATTTCCTTCAAATCCGGAACTTTTCCGTCTATTAGCCTGTCGACCTTGAAAACCCCTGACATTTCAAGTTCCTGATCAATGGCTTTGCCGAGTTCTCCTTTGTCGTTATTTATGAGGATAAGGGGCACCGAGGCATCCGTGATGGCCCTGTATGTGCCTTCCTGCAACAATGTCATCAGGATCACCAGCACTACCGGCATCAGGAACATAAGCAGCAGCCCGGCCACGTCCCTTTTAAGCAAAAGGTAATCTTTGTACAGCAGGTATTTGAATTTCCTCATTGGCTGTCCCTCATCCTTTTTCCTGTAAGCAACAGGTACATCGATTCCATGTTGCCGCAGGATTTGTAAATATTCCTGAGTTCTGAAGGCTTTCCCTGGCAAATTATGACACCGTCATCCATAAATGCCACATCGCTGCATATTTGTTCTGCCTCCTCCAGGTAGTGAGATATAAAAAGTATGGTCGTCCCGGAACGGTTAATTTCCACTAATTTTTCCAGGATCAGTCTCCTTGACTGGGCATCTACACCCACAGTGGGTTCATCCAGTATGAGTATTTTAGGAGCATGCAACATACCGGCAATCAGGTTCACACGACGCTTCATCCCTCCCGAGAAACGCTTGATATACGAATTACGGCTTGCCGAAAGATCAAACAGTTCCAGGAGTTCGTCAATCCTTTTTTCCAGCAACTCTTTTTTTATTCCGTACAAACCTCCCAGTATTTTCAAATTTTCATACGCCGTCATGGTGGGAAAGAGGGCAATGTCCTGAGGGACCAGCCCTAACAAGGGTTTTATGGATTTCATTCCATCTGACAGTGAATGTCCGTCCACGATCACTTCACCGGTATCGTATTTGCGGAGTCCGCAAATAATATTGATAGCAGTGGTTTTTCCCGCTCCGTTCGGGGCTAATAACCCGAAAAGCGAACCATAAGGGATCTGTAACGACAATCCATTTAATGTGGGATGAGTTTTCCCTTTATAGGTTTTGGTCAGAGCCCTTGTTTCTATGGCGTATGTACTACCCACGTTTGATTGAATTTTCCAGTTTTCTGAACACTTCCGTTTCGCGTGCAGAAATAACATCCAGTTTATCGGCTAAATCATCGTAAGAAAGGATGATCCCTTCACGTTTTTTGAAAAACCGGGCAGCGTGATAAGAAAAGTCCCTCCAAAGATCCCCGACTTCTGTCAATTCCATGGACAATTGATTCCACTCCGGTTTATTAAGAAATTGAGAAGCTTCCTGTAAATAAGCGGCATACATAAACCTGAATCCTGCCCCGCCGGTACCGATCTCTTCCAACATCCTGATTATCTGGGCCAGGTTCATTGCCGCGCCGCGTTCACCGTACAGTCTTACCCACTTGCGCATTCTTTTTGCCAGGTAGGCGATCCCTTTTGCCCCAAACATGGGAAAAGGGATTCCCAACATGCCCGAACACGTCTTTCGTGTTGCTTTATAAAGCATATCGGCAGTCAGCGGCTTGTAATGTTCCGTGCTTTTTATGTAATACATCCGCCCTTCGGGGGGAGTTGTTCCTTTTGCAAAACGGACTTTTTTCAGATTTTCGGCAGACAGACGGTTTTTATTCATTCCAATGGGATCAGAAATAATATATTCGTCTCCCTCTTTGCCAATGACACAAAGGTTATGGCCATTGAAATGCATCCGGTATTCCTTGGGAAAATAAGCCAGGTGGTATACTCCTACCCGCAACCCGGCAGGAATGCCCTGTGCCAGTACTTCGTCCAGTTTGGCCATGGCTTTGTCCGGGTCTTTAAACTTATGCCATTGGACTTCAATCCCCAGGGCACGTGTCACTCTTGTAAAAATGCTTCCGGGAAAATACCTGAAAGAAGTCATGGCCATCCCGTGCAATCTGTAGAAAGGCATGTGAGAGAAAAAAATACCGGAACCCAATCCCAGAATCATGGGTTCGCTGAGTTTGATCCCGTAAAAATTCAATAAATTTCTCACTACACCGTTCTCACAATGGGCGGCGTGTCTGTGTTCAAAATTGATTTCCATAGTTAATCGATAGAGGTAAGTTCTTCAACACTTATGTTCATGGCTTCTGCAATACGGGAAAGCTCATCGGCTTTAATAGAAGCAAAGTGTTTGGGTTTACAGAGTTTATGTATTTTTCGTTTTGACAAACCGGTATAATCCGCCAGCATCCGGGTAGTCATCGCTGAGAGAATGATATGATACATCAGGGGACTGTATTTCCCGTCCGTTACTTCTTTACGCACCTTCTGTGCTTCCTCCCCGTGATTATTGTGTGAGAATCTGATGGCTTCATTTTTAGTAGCCCATCCGGCACTGACAACGTCCCGGTATTTTCCGTCTTCATCCACTGCATAAGCCAGATCTCTCAATAACATATTGCTGTCCGGTTGCACGAATTCGTCATCCTGGGGAACGTCTTTTACTTTCATGGCAGAAATATTTATTTACAAATATACTATTTTTCAATATTCACATTGCTAAAAACGTAAGTAGTCATGTAACCCGATTTTTCTTGTACCACCACTTCTTTGAGTGCATATTTTGATTTGTCAAAACACAAATCTATAGTGACAAACGAATTTTCTGATTCTTTGTTTGCATTCCTGATACTAACACAATGACCCTGATCGTTTAACACATAGCTCAGTTCGTAATTATTACCCAATTCCTGTAAAAAGCCTTTCATACAGGTATTCATTATCTGGGCCATTTCTGCCATAGCATTTTTCTGCCCTTTAAAAGCATAGACTGTCGTTTTTTCTTCCGTTATGATCTCGACTTCTTTTTCTCTGACTATTATGCTCATTTTCCGGGGTGTTACATAATCAAATCGTATATCCCGGTTTCTTGAATAACTGAAAGTCCCTGTAGATACAATTTTCACATCAAGCGATCTGATTTCTTTTATTTGGGTGAACGATCCGGACAATGTTTCAATTCCTGAAGAAATTTTTGCCAACTGCCTGTAGAAATCTTTATCCTGCGCTGTTGTCTTGTCTGTGGGTAAAACAAATAACAAAACCGGCAATAAAAAAAGTGCTTTTTTCATTTCAAATTTGCGTTAATAAGGCTTGCAATTTTAGAACGGTCAGGGATCCGTGCTTCATTTCCGCCTTGATTTTGATGCTGTCGTTTACATGTTCCCAATAAATCCTCAGATATATTTTTTCCGGATTTGCCGGATCCGCCATACCGGGAAATTTACAGAAATCAATTTGGTTATAATTTAATGCTTTACCCAGAATGTGTTCCATGCATTGTCTCACCAGGAAAAGCGAACAAACACCGGGCAATATGGGTCTTCCGGGAAAATGCCCTGTAAAAACCGGGTTGTTCCCATCCATACAGGCAATGGCAGTAAGTGTGCTCTCACTCTCTTTATTCAATGACTCAATATAGAAGAGATCCTTCAACATTTTCCGGTTTTTTAATCAATATACGTAATCTTAACCTGGGGTGATCAACAAGTATGGTTTCGGGAAAATCTTCTTTGTAGTCTTTTGCTGTGATCACTGTTTTTAACGGCCCGTGACCGGTTATAAACATCCGGGTATTCCCGTTTTCATGAATCCCAAAATCCGTTCTTTGAAAGCTCTGTGGGGAAAACAAAAAGGCAAAATCATTCCACAGCAGGTCCAGGGCTCTTTTCCGGTCAAGGAAGTCAATCACATAATGAACGCGGTATGTATCATGCGTTCCTTCCAGATCGAACAAAGACATTCCAATAGAAGATGTTAATATAAACCGCTGATTTCCTGACTCATCTACATTTACAAGCAACCAGCCTTCCACATCATTCATTCCGTAACTCAGATGAAAGTCATACATTTTCACGCCATCAGATGTGTCCAGCAAAGGTTTTACATTTTCCCGGGAAATTTTTCCTGCAGTGCCGCAAGCAGTAAAAAAAATGACCAGTAATGCCAATGGAATGCTTCTCATTGTTTCAGTCCATTAATAGTAACTACTTTTAATTCACCTTCTGCCACTAATCCGCCATTACAAAACGTTTTGACATGAATAACAGAAAATCCCGTGTATTTATGGATCTCCTTTATTCCGGTTATAATCTTGTCTCCTGAATGAACCGGGGCATAAAAATGATATTCGTTTACAGAACCCACAAATCCGGGAACCACTTCATTGCCGTGTGCCATAGCATCAATTCCGGCGGCAAGTGCCACAGACTGGGCAGCGTGTTCAACAATACCTTCTTCAGAAAATAATGTTCCTGTACAAAAAAGGGTATCCTTTACAGGAGTATACCCTGTATAAGAAGCGTCATCGTCCCTTCCGTAATAAGAATCTATCAGGAATACCGGTGGACGGTGCGGGATATATTTAAATAATGACCTTCCGGAAATTAAAACGTTTTCAGGTATTTTCACAGAACACGAAGATAGAAAATATTCTCATTACATAATTTTGTTCATTACAATCCGGTTTTCGCTTCTGACTATTAGAATGTTATAAAAAATTGACAACCGGGAAACATCCTCCATAAAAATTTTCTCTGAGAAATCATTGGTTATTTGAGTGATTTTACATTATATTTACAATATGCTTAAACCTAACAGTTCAGAATTAAAAGTGAATCCGATCATTACAATTACAGAGGCAAGAATCTAAACAACATATATATACTCAAAAAAGATTTACTAACCTATCTAATTGATTTTGGATGAAACCAATTACCGAACTAGTTAAGGACCTTGCAGACCGGCACGGCAGAGAGCGCCGTTGTCTATTGCCGATCCTCCAGGGAGTCGTTGAACAGGAAAAGTATTTGTCTGAATTTTCCATGCTTACCATTGCCCGTGAATTGAATATACCTGTAACTGAAGTTTACGGAACAGCTACTTTCTACTCTTTCCTGGAATGCAAAAAAATGGGCAAATACATTATCCGTATTTGCAAAACAATCACATGTTCCATGAAAGGACAGAAACAAATTCTTCTGGCGATAGAGAATATGCTGAAGATCAAAGTTGGAGAGACTACTCAGGATGGGAAGTTCACCCTCCTGGAAACCAATTGCCTGGGATTTTGTCACAAAGCACCGGCAATGTTGATCAACAACGAAGTGTACACAGAACTTACCCCGGAAAAGATCCGGGAAATTTTAACCAGCTACCTGAATGATAAAATCATAGGAGGTGAACATGTCAACTAGTCACATTTTAAAAAGAGCCGATTTCATTTTCAAGAACGAAAATGACTGGGAAGAAGTGCTGACCAAAAGCCTGGCACGCACCCCCAACGAACTGATTAACGAATTGATCAGTTCCGAATTAAAAGGAAGAGGCGGAGCCGGTTTCCCCACGGGATTAAAATGGAAACTCACTTCCGAATTGAAATCAGACGAAAAATACGTCATCTGCAACGCCGACGAAGGAGAACCCGGGACTTTCAAAGACAGGGAGATCCTGTCACGGGTACCTTTCAAAGTTCTAACTGCTATTGCCATTTGCGGTCACGTAATTGGGGCAAAAAAAGGCTATATATACCTTCGCGGTGAATATTTTTTCCTGCAACAGGAATTGAAAAAAGCGATCAGCGAATTTGAATTTTTCTGCAAGGAAATAAAATATGATTTCAAGATCAACATTTTCATGGGAAGCGGCGCTTACATATGCGGCGAGGAAACTGCCCTGTTTGAATCCATGGAAGGGAAACGGGGAGAACCCCGCAACAAACCGCCTTACCCCACAGCTTACGGATACATGGGAAAACCTACTGTTATCAATAACGTTGAAACACTATCCCACACTTATACCATTTTCAAATACGGATCCAAACGCTTTTACGACCTGGGTGTTCAGTTTTCCCGCGGAACAAAACTATTCTCCGTTTCCGGTGACACACCCAGACCGGGTATTTATGAACTGGAATTGGGAATGAGTCTTACCGATTTTGTTGAAGAATTCGGGGATGACGATACCAAGGCGGTCCAGGTTGGCGGTGCTGCCGGATTCCTTGTTCCGCGTAAAAAATTCGCCGAAACAAGCATAGGCTATGAAGGAAAACTAGTAGGGATCTCTTTGCCTACAGGAGGTTCCATGATGTTGTTCAACAGTTCCCGTTCCATGTTTAACGTACTGGACAATTACCTGAATTTCTTTGCCGAGGAATCTTGCGGTCAATGCACGCCTTGTCGTGTTGGTTGCCAACAATTACTCAAAGGCATTAAAGCTGTAAAGCGTGGAGAGAAACCGGCTGCTTACCTGGATAAACTCCTTAGTCTGGCCGAGACCATGCAATTGACTGCAAAGTGCGGCCTGGGACAATCCGTGGCAAATTCCTTCTCTTCCATTGTGGAGAATTTCAGAGAGGAGATGATTTACTAAACCAGAAAATTGACAGTAATGGGAAAGAAAATAAAAATTACCGTAAACGGACAACCCGTAGAAGTTGAAAAAGGCACGTCTATACTGGATGCCGCCAATCAAATAGGGGTGATCATCCCCACTTTATGTTACCATAAGGACCTGTGCGTAGCCGGAAACTGCCGCGTCTGTGTAGTGGAAGTGGTAGGGCAAAAACGACTGGCTCCCGCATGTGCCACTCCGTGTGAAGACGGCATGGACATTCTGACCAACACCCACAAAGTCAGAAATTCCAGAAAGCACATTATTGAACTGCTTCTCTCTGAACACAACGCCGATTGTACAAGCTGTTACAAGAACGGCAATTGCGAATTGCAGCTTTTAGCATCGGAATACAAGATCATGAGCCAGGATTTCATTCATCTTGTACCTTTCCGGAATTACACCATTGACGACTTCTCGCCTTCCATCATTAAGGACGACAGCAAATGCATCCGTTGCCAACGCTGTGTCAGAACATGTGCCGAGTTGCAAAGCGTCAACGCTCTGACCATGGCACATAAAGGCGAATATGCCATGATCACCACGTTCTTTGAAAAATCAATGAACGACGTGATCTGCACCAACTGCGGACAGTGTGTCAACCACTGCCCTACCGGTGCCCTGGTTGAAAAGAATTACATAGAGGAAGTCTGGTCCGCCATCTCGGACAAAGACAAATACGTGGTTATCCAGACGGCTCCCGCAGTGCGCGTGGGGCTGGGCGAGGAACTCGGCTTTGATCCCGGAAGCCGCTCCACAGGTAAAATGGTGGCAGCTTTAAAACGTCTGGGATTCGACTCTGTGATGGACACCGATTTTACTGCGGATTTGACGATCATGGAAGAAGGGACCGAGTTGCTCACGCGTTTGAAAAAAGTCCTTGCCGAGCATGACAAGACCGTCAAATTACCCATGACCACTTCCTGTTCTCCCGGCTGGATCAAATTCATTGAGCACCTTTATCCCGAATACCTGGATAATCTTTCCAGCTGTAAATCACCGCAGCAAATGTTTGGAGCCCTGGTGAAAACGTATTATGCCAAAGCCCGTAAATTGGATCCTGCAAAAATCGTATCTGTTTCTGTCATGCCCTGTACCGCCAAGAAATTTGAAGCAGCCAGACCGGAAATGCACGACAGCGGCTACCGTGACGTGGACTACGTGTTGACCACCCGTGAACTGGCTATCATGATCAAGCAGGCAGGTATTGACTTCAAGAAATTGGAAGATATGCATTTTGACCGTTTGATGGGGGAATCTACCGGGGCCGGCGTGATCTTTGGAGCTACCGGAGGCGTTATGGAGGCCGCATTGCGAACCGCCTACGAACTGGTTACTGGCAGAGAGGTGCCTTTTGAAAATCTGGACATTACACCTGTACGTGGCATGGAAGGCGTTCGTGAAGCTAAGATCAAGATTGAAAAACCGCTCAAAGAATGGGCCTTCCTGGATGGAGTGGAACTTAAATGTGCAGTAGCTCACGGATTGACCAACGTCAAGTATATGATGGATAAAGTAAAAGCCGGAAAAGTCGATTATCATTTCATAGAGTTCATGGCTTGTCCGGGAGGCTGCCTGGGTGGCGGTGGCCAGCCCATTCCCACCAATCCCGAGATACGCCAACGCCGTGCCGAGGCCATCTACGCCGAGGATGCGGGCATGCCCGTTAGAAAATCACACGAGAATCCCGAGATCATTAAGATCTACAAAGATTTCCTGGGACATCCCCTGAGCGAAGTATCTCATCACCTGCTTCATACCAAGTATACACCCAGAAGCATGTAGCATCCTTTTAACTGAACAAATTGAAAGTGACCTTTAATGGAAGGTCACTTTTTTTTTGTTATTTTTGGGTAACCTAAATTATATAACCATGAAGAATAAAACACTATCTGTCATAAACATCTTCCTGTATCTGGGAATGATCATAGTGAATGCGTTGGCCAACGCACTCCCTATAAACGGTATGACTACCGGGGAATTATCTGACAGTTACCCCAACTTATTTGTACCTGCCGGTATCACTTTTTCCATATGGGGAGTGATCTATCTTTTGTTGCTGTTATTTGTGGTTTACCAGGTAGGAGCCGTTTTCGGCAAAAAGAAGAGATATACACTGAACACCAGACAGAATCTGGTTTTTAGTCTCACTTGTATATTGAACGCTGCATGGATCGTTACCTGGCATTACCAGCTGATCTTATGGTCAGTGATTGTTATGATCGCATTGCTGCTTAGTTTGATATCCCTGTACAATTCGCTTTATAACATTGAACTCCCTTATGGCTGGGGAAAATTCGCTTTCAGAGTCTCTATGGGGGTTTACCTAGGCTGGATATCCGTAGCCACCATCGCCAACGTGACTGCCCTGCTGGTATCCATGAACTGGGACGGTTTTGGTTTGGGTGAAAATGTCTGGACAATTGCCGTAATGATCGTAGGATTCATCCTGGCAGTTCTGGTTGCCTTGCGTAACCGGGACATCTTTTATCCCCTTGTGGTGATATGGGCCTATTACGGCATCATCATCAAACGCACGGCAGATCTTATTGTTCATAAGGATATCGTAATTACTGCCTGGGTCGTAATCGTCCTTACTGCCTTGCTGGTTGTATACACACTGGTAAGTTCCTGCACCCGCGGGAAAGGACTGCTTTGCCGGGGATAAGGTCAGGTTGGAGCAGGGGAAGCTTTGACACAATTTCAGTAAAAGAGTAAATCATTTACAGGACATTGATATGTTCTTGTTGTGTCTTTGTTGTGCTTTGCGGCACCATGCAAAATCTGCCCGAATATTGCACATACATTCGTATTACGGATCCCGAAAAAGGACAATCACCCGTCTATATATTCACTCTTATTTTCAATATATGATTTTGTCCTGTTGATTTTATTTTGGTATGCGGGCCTTGCCGTTTTTCATTTGGTATGCAATAATTAATTAATTTTGTATGCCTTACCATTGTGGGGTTGATTAAAGATGAAGAAAAATGGAAAAGGAATCTTCAGGTGCTTCTGCACCAGATAGTCGTACATTCTACGACAAAGAAAACCAGTGTGAATTCTTGTTTAATGAATCGGAGCCGTTCTGGCATCTGTGTACACCCGGTCATTTGACGGAACTTTTGTTTACCAGTGAAGAAGAGTTTGGATTTGGAATGAATCTGATGGGAATTTGCGCAGACAGGTTCCCCATGCTGAAAATTTACACTTTTGAGTTGATGAACAATCATCTTCACTGTATTCTTTCCGGTGACAGGAAAGATTGTGAAGTGTTTTTTGATATGTATCAGACACGTCTGCAACGGTATTTGGCAAATATGGGAAGAGTGGTGGATATGTCTGCTTTCAGGCCGTTTCTTCTCGGTATTCCCGATTTAAACGCGCTTAGAAATGAGATCGTATATGTCAACCGTAATGGCTATCTGGTAAAACCTTCATGTACACCTTTTTCGTATATGTGGGGTGCAGGATATTTGTACTTCAATCCAATTTATGAAGTATTGCCATCTATTGCATTCAATTCCCTTTCAGTAAGGGATAAGAGAAATCTTTGCCGCAGCAGAGATGTGGCTATGACCGGCCGAATCAGGGTATTTAATCGTACCATTATACCTTCCAGCTTTTGTTGCATTAAAGAAGGCGAGTGTTTCTATAGAGATGCACATCATTATTTCAATCTGTTATCCAAAAATTTTGAAGCATACAGTGAAATCGCAAAAAAACTTAAAGATTCTGTCTTTATTACCGATGAAGAGATGTATTCAGCGGTGCAGTCAATGTGTTTAAAAAGCCATAACCTAAATAAACCTGTTTTACTACCGTCAGCTGCAAAAATTGATATTGCAAAGAAGATGCATTATGATTACAACGCATCTAATAAGCAAATTCAAAGGATCCTGAAAATTGATGCAGGCATTGTAGAGTCACTGTTTCCTAAAACCATGTAAATGGCTTATTATCATATATTTTAATTTAAGAGGAAGAGGGAGATATGAGGGGATCAAGCTTAAACCGGGGAACTTCCAACAAACTCTCCTAATTCTATTTTGTTTCACTTTTTAAACTTATATACCATGAAAAAAGAAATGCAGATGAAGAAAATGCTGGAGGTAACTATGGATTCAAATGGAATGCTTCACTTTGAGAGTGATCTGGTCCTGTCCAGAACACAGGATATGGAAATCCTTATGGACCTGATTCCACGGACAGTATTCTCAATCCAGACTACATTGTTTGGGTCAACCGAACAATCAGTAACAGCTGTAATAAGGTCTTTGTCAATTGCTGAAATATGTTGCTGTCGGGATGCTGAAGATATGCTTGAGCACTATAACAGAGTTGTTAAAAATACTATTAAAGAGGTAAGGCATGCTAACGAGGAAATGATTAAGTCAGGGGAAGCCAGGATGATGCAGAATATGCCGGATATAAAAACAATGAATTAAGGGTCAGTGTTCACAGTATGTGGGCAATTTTTCCGGATATCATTCCCTGATTGCCAAACAGAAGAATACCTTCCATCCATCCAACCCAACCTTTATGTGGATCAATGGCGGCAAATCCCGGGTTCCTCCTCAAAAACAGCCCTTTATGTGGATGAGTTGCGCAAAAACGCAGGTTCCTCCACAAAAACAGCCCTTTATGTGGATCAATGGCGGCAAATCCCGGGTTCCTCCACAAAAACAGCTTAATATGTGGATCAATACCATGAATTCCGGTTGCTGCCACTAAAAAAGAATCGGGAGCTTTTATGTTTGCCGAGGCTCCCGATGCTTTTCTGTGGCAGCACATGGAAGCGGCAAATCCCAAGTTCCTCCATAAAAACAGCCCTTATATGTGGATGAGTTGCAAAAGCCCCCAGATCTTTTGGGTAAATAAATATGGAATTGTTGCAGTATAGTTTCAGTAGCAAAAGAAAAAAGCCCTGCAATTCTTTATGAATCAGGGCTTTTTATCATTGGTACCCGGAGCCGGGGTCGAACCGGCACAGCCTTGCGGCCACTGGTGTTTGAGAC
>ERZ795053.1416-NODE-1416-length-30436-cov-9.066094_pt1 | contig 30436 bp, 30 predicted proteins | sample MGYA00375137_ERZ795053 | MGnify/ENA primary metagenome ERZ795053 (study PRJEB30182, sample SAMN05720284) | activated sludge metagenome | isolation source: Anaerobic digester | place: Hong Kong | collected 2014-12-17 ...
TTAGGAAGCGCGCGATTCGCACGGTGTTCCTGACCTGCATGAGTTCCCGGAGGTTTCGTCGGGTCGAATCATCACGCAGGGAGATGGAGCCCCTGTCGTGGTGGAGCCCGGCGTGACGGTCACGCATACGCGCCTGCTCGATCGAGAACCGCAGAATCGCATGAGCGCTCAGTTTTGGGTGCGAGCCGAAATCCGACATCTGCACCTCCCCCACGGTCGCGCCGACATGGAGCTCGGAGACAAGGAAGGCTCACATTGCGCCCGAGATTGGCCGGCATGCGCCGCAGCGACGGAGATTTCCGGCGGCGACTGCGCCAGCCATCATTGCCCTACCAGGGGAGCCGGAGACATGGGATCCGCAATTCCGTCCGCCCGGATAGTCGCTCTCGAGCAGCCTGTAGACCGCCTCATTGAGCAGAGCAGTTAGGTCGGGATAGTGACCGAGCGCGATCAGCTCCCGCGCGCCTTGCACGAGCAGCGGGTGCAGGATCCCGGCGGCGGGGTCGTGTGCCATCGCCGCCGCAACGTCGGATCGCACGCCCTCGTGCATGTCGCCGCCGCGAATCGCGACCGAGTCGGATTGTCCGGATGGACCAGACATAGGGCCGATGAGCTCGACCGCGGCTGGCGCCTGCTCAGCGAGTTCGACCGCGATCGATGTGGGGCGAGACGGCTCCGAGACAGAGGGGGCGGGCGTGTTGAGCACCGGCGCCGGAGGCGCGGTCGCCGCAGCCGAGCACGCACTCGACGCGGCCACAGCGTCCGTCAGCGGTGGGAGCACCGCGGTGGTGAGTGCCTTGGCGGCGACATCGGCGACGGGCACGGCCGTGGCCGACATGGCTGGGACTGGCGCAACGGCAGCGTCCTTCGTCATGGCGCTACGGCGCGGCCTCTTCTTTCGCCTCCTGACCTCTATTGCTGCTCCGGTTGCTGCCGACGATGTGAAGGGGTGTCCGGGTCGTAGCAGGGACTAGCGGTCACCATCGCTGCGGTGCTGCTCCCTTTGCTCTCCGCGGTCGCGGTGCGCTCCGGATGATTCGAGCCGCCCTTGGTGATCTCGCCGGCGATGACGGCGCGGCCGGCGGCGAAGGCCCCCGTTTGCTTCGCCGAGCACAGCGGTTCCTTCTCGACACCGGGCCGCGTGGCGGGGGTTGGCAGTCCCAGGAGCGCGGCGGCGGTCGTAGCCAGCCTCGCCTCGAGGTCGCGCACCTGCAGCTCGAGAGACGCCACGCGCCCCACGGCCGTCTCGAGCTCCTGCGACATCGGCATGAGCGCTGCGGCGATTTCGTCACGGATCGCGCCGCCGAGATTGGCGAGGGGCGCCAGCGCACGGTCAAGCCGCGAGGTCGCGGCGGCCGTCGGGCAGACATCGGGGTGGTGAGGGGCGTCGGGGCGGGTGGCGATGCTCATGGTGGTCTCCTTTCCTGGGGAGGAAATCATCCCATTGGATGCAGGGGATCCTGCTCGGGGGGACGGTTCGCCCGCTGCGGCTCGCGGTTCCCGGCGAAGCTTGGGTTCGCCCAGGACCCTCGGCGAAGCGGCGTCGCAGCGGGGCGCCCGGAAGCCCCGGCGATCGCTAAAATTCTCTCTTTCTTTTTGGCGCCTCGGATTTCGTCAGTGTCTGCGGCGGCCAATCTCATCGGTGAGCAACGCGCAGCTCTCTTGACGACAACCTCAGGGACGCTGCAGCTCATGTTCGACCATCTCCTAGACACGACCCCGGCGGCCGCATAATCCGAGCCGCGTCTGCTCGCGATGCGGTTCCTCGCGGCGGCCGGCGCCCGCCTCACCCAAGCCGCCCGGCGGATCGGCGGCGAGGCCGGCGCGGTGCTGGCACAGGCCATCCACGACGTGGCCGTCGATCCAGAGCGCTGGCCGGTCGACGCGATGGTCGCGATGCTCCACCGGTCCTCCGCTCGACAGGATGCGGAGGTCGATCGGCTGATCGCGAACCTCTCTTACCTCCGCGGCAGGATCGACGCCGCCTGATCCGGCTCTCCTGCGCCTGCGGCGCAGGACCTTGACGCCAATCCGGCGAAAAGGAACCAAATCATGCAGATCACGGTCGATATAGACGACTATCTGTCCGTCCTCTCCTACGTGCGGATGCTCGGCCGCCGGCTCGCACCCGTCCTCGCAGGCGACTTGCCGGCGCTTCTCGGGCACCGGGCGCCGAGCGGCATGCGGCGGGTTGCCGACGCGGCCGCCCGCGGCCGGCTCCATACCGGCTTCGCTCGCGACATGTTGCCCGTGATCTCCGATGCCTGCGATCGCGCGATCGAGGATGGCATCTCCGTCGAGGGCGACTGGATCGAGGTCGGCTGGAGCGACTGCGGGGCCGACTGGACTTGGCATGAATGGGAGGTCCTGTCCGCGACCGCCCGCGCGATCGAGCCGATCCGCCGTGAGATCCGGACGCTCACCGAGCTGCTGGAACGCATCGAGGATCTGGTCGCCGCGCAGCGCGACGTGGGCGAACTCATCGAATGATGACGCCCGTGCGCGATCCGCGACGACGCGTCCCGGAAGCCGACGTCGTGCGCTGGCGCGAGTTCCGGCGCGCCAGAGGCAATCGCCGTCCGGGCGAACCATCCCCGTGATCGCGCCATGCACCGCTCAAGGCGGACTGATGTCCTTCCCGACTGAGAACAGACGGGTTCCACCGGCCATGACCATGTGCTTCAAGATCGTTCCGCGCGATGTGCCTGCCTCCGCCGTGTCGCGGCCGCTCGGCATTTCCGAGGCGCATTTCGCCAACTGCCTGGCCGACCTGCTCGCCCGCGGTTTTCCGGGGCCGGGTGCGACCACCGGGAACTTCGACCTGAAGGCCGTCGAGGCATGGCAGGATCGCCGCTCCGGGCTGAGTGGCGCCATCGTCGCCGGGATGGCCAAGGACGCGGGCGCGGTCGTCGCCGAGCGTCTCGCGGCGATGCGCAATGGGTATGATCAAGGTCCCCTACTACAGCGCTCGAAAGGGGGGCCGGGGCTTTTGGCTCTCGAACAAGGCATGCAGGCGATGGGCTTCCCGTCGTCCGTACCCTGCGGACCCGACGGGCCTGACGCGTGGAAAATCGCGCAAGAATGGAACGCCCGCTGGCAGGTGGCGAGAACGGGCCGCGAGCCGGCGCCGAAGCACGTCTGGCCCCGAGGCTCGCTCGGCGAGGCCTTCGATCGTTTTCGCACCACGGAGACCTGGAAGACGGATAAGGCGCACCGGACCCGCGAGGACTGGGAGCGCGGCTGGAGCCACATCGCGCCGATCTTCGGCGACCTCGCGCCCCGCACGGTGACGCTCGAGCATATCGACGCCTGGTACCATGCGCTGAAGGTCATGAAGTCGGTGTCGGAGGCGCACCGCGCGATGAAGATCTGGCGCGCCCTCTGGAACGTCGCCGCCGCGATGCACTACTGCTCCGCCGAACAGGACCCGAGCTTCGGCATACGGCGGGAGACCCCGAAGGGTCGGTCGGCTACCTGGGAGGAGGGCGAGGTCGTCCAACTCATGAAGGCGGCCTGGCGACGGAAGTACCACGGCCTGGCTTGCATCATTGCGATTGCGTACGACGCGCAGTTCGCGCCGGTCGACTCCCGCTCCCTGTGTCTTCGGGATAGCCGGGACGATGGTCTGAAGCTCTGGTTCGAGATCGACCGGGCCAAGACCGGGAGAGACGCACTGGCAACGCTGTCTCTCCGCACCCAGGCCCTCATTCGGGCCTACGTGGCGACCCTCCCGAACAACCTTTAGCCGAGCGCGCCGATCTTCATGACGCGCACGGGTGCCGCCTATACCAAGAACAGCCTCGCGAAAGACTTCCGGGACATCCGCAAGCTCGTGTTCCCAGGGGGCACGCGGCAGTTGCAGGATATGCGCCGGACAGGTGCCGTGGAGGCTCAGTCGGGCGGCGCTGATCTCAGCGTCATCTCGCAGAAGATGGCCAACACGGTCGCATCGTCGGCGCACCTCCAGAAGACCTATCTGCCGGTCAATCAGGCCGCCGTCGAGCTGGCGGACGAGGCCAGGAAGCAAGGCCGGCGGCGCATCCGGGAGAACAAGTCGGGGCCAAAAGTTGAAACTCTCCGCCCGGGAGAGTTGAAACCGGCCAGAGAGATTCCGGCTAAGCCGTTGAAATAATGGCGCGGTTGACGGGGCTCGAACCCGCGACCTCCGGCGTGACAGGCCGGCACTCTAACCGACTGAGCTACAACCGCGCTGTGCGATACCGGCAGGATTTGGGAACGCCGCAGGCGCCTTTCCACCGCATCACCGGCGCGTTTTAGGCAGCGCCAACCTGAGCGTCAAGCGAATTGCACGCCGCGAGGCCACGGCTTGCCGAGTTCGCCGCGAGGTGCAAATCTCCGGCCATTGGCCTGGGAGGATCCCGCGATGACCGATGATGCCTTCTGGGCCGCCGCGCTCGCCGATGCGGAGGCGGCCGATGCCGCCGACCCGCTGGCCGGTTTCCGCGAAAGGTTCCACCTGCCGCCCGGCACGATCTACCTCGACGGCAATTCGCTCGGCCCGGCGCCGCTGGCGGCGCTGGAGGCGCTCGACGGGGCGGCGCGGCGCGAATGGGCGGACGGGCTGATCGGGAGCTGGAACAGCGCGGGATGGTTCGAGCTCCCGACACGCCTCGGCGACATGCTCGCGCCGCTGATCGGGGCCGAGGCCGGCGAGGTCGTGGTGACCGACACCACCTCGCTCAATCTGTACAAGGCGCTGCATGCGGGGCTGAGCCTGCGGCCCGACCGGCGGGTGATCGTGGCGGAGGGCGGCAGCTTTCCGACCGATCTCTACGTGGCCGAGGGCGTTCTCGCCACGCGGCCCGACCTGCGGCTGCGCCTCGAGGGAGTCGACGGGCCGGAGCTGCTCGATCTCGTCGACGAGGACGTGGCGGTGGTGCTGGTCAACCAGGTGGATTACCGCACCGGGCTGCGGCGGGACGTCCGGGAGGTCACCGCGCGCATCCATGCCGCCGGCGCGGTGGCGCTCTGGGATCTCTGCCATTCCGCGGGAATCATGGAGGTGGGGCTGGGCGATGCCGGCGCCGATCTCGCCGTGGGCTGCACCTACAAGTATCTCAACGGCGGGCCGGGCTCGCCCGCCTTCGTCTATGCCGCAGCGCGTCACCACGGCGACATCCGCCAGCCGCTCTCGGGCTGGTGGGGGCATGCGGCGCCCTTCGACTTCGCCCGGGGCTATGCGCCGGCATCCGGCATCCGGCGGTTTCTCTGCGGCACCCAGCCGATCCTGTCGATGCGTGCCCTGGAGGCTGGGCTGGCGCTGACGGCGGAGGCGGGGCTCGCCCCGGTGCGGGCCAAGAGCGTGGCGCTGACCGAGCGGTTCCTGGCACTGGCGGAGGCGGGCTGCGCGCCCCTGGGCGTCGGCGTCTTCAGCCCGCGGGAGGCGGAGGCGCGTGGCAGTCAGGTGGCGCTGACCCATCCGGAGGGCTATGCGGTGATGCAGGCGCTGATCGCGCGGGGCGTGGTCGGCGACTTCCGCATGCCGGACATCCTGCGCTTCGGCTTCGCGCCGCTCTATCTGCGGCATGCGGACGTGGTGCGCGCGGCGCGCACGCTGCAGCAGGTCCTCGCCAGCCGGGCCTGGGACTGCCCGCGCTATCGCGCGCGGGCGGCGGTCACCTGAGCGGGGCGTCGTCCTTGCGGGGCGGGGCATCCTCGGCCGGCTCGTCGTCGTAGCGGTCCGAGAGGATGCGGGTCGCGTGGCCCTTGAGATCCTCGAACTGGTTGTGGCGCAGCGACCAGAAGAAGGCGAGCAGCCCCGCCGCCCCGAGAAGCAGCGACACCGGGATCAGGACGGCGAGGATGTTCACGGCGTCCGTCCCAGCCGCATGGCGTTGAGCGCCACGACGATCGAGCTCGCCGACATGGAGATCGCGGCGATGAGCGGGGTCACGAAGCCGGCGAAGGCGATCGGCACGGTGACGACGTTGTAGAGGAAGGCGAGCACGAAATTCTCGAGGATCCGAAGGCGGGCGACCACCGCGAGGACGAGCGCGTCGACGACCCGGTCGATCCGGTCGCCGAGCACGATCAGGTCGGCGGCGCTGCGGCTCGCGTCGACGGCACTCGAAGGCGAGATCGAGACATTCGCCGCCGCGAGCGCCGCAGCGTCGTTCAGCCCGTCGCCCACCATCAGCACCCGCAGGCCGGCCGCCTGCATGGACTGGAGATGCGCGACCTTCTCGGCCGGCGTCGCCCGGGCGACCCATTGGTCGATCCCGACGGCCCCGGCCATCGCCCGCACCGGCCCCTCGGCATCGCCGGAGAGGAGGCTCACGGAGAGGCCGCGCGCGCGCAGGCGGCGGATCGTTTCGGCCGCTTCGGGGCGCAGCTCGTCCTCGAACGTCAGGCAGACCGGGGCGGCGTCGCCGATGCGCAGCCAGGCGGCGGTCCGGTCGACTGGCGTCGCGGCCCCCACCCATTCGGCGCGGCCGAGGCGCAGCCGGGTCTCGCCGCGCCGGCCTTCGGAGCCGAGGCCCGGATGCTCGCGCAGATCCGCCACCGGTGCGATGCGCAGCCCCGCCTCGGCGGCGGCCCGGGAAATCGCCTGGGCGAGCGGATGCGTGCTGCCCGCGGCCAGCGCCGCCGCGGCGGCGAGGGCACCGTCGGGCAGCTCGGCGGCATTGGTCAGCACCGGCCGGCCGGTGGTCAGGGTCCCGGTCTTGTCGAAGACTACCGCATTCACCCGGGCGAGGCGCTCGAAGGCGTCGCCGTCCTTGAGCAGGATGCCCTGCCTGAAGAGCCGACCAGAGGCGGCCGTCAGCACCGCCGGCACGGCGAGGCCCAGGGCGCAGGGGCAGGTGATGATCAGCACGGCGGCCGCGATGTTGATCGCGAGGCGCCAGTCCTGCGTCGCGAGGCCCCAGCCGAGCAGGGCCGCTACGGCGAGCAGGTTGACGGTATGGCTGTAGAACTGCGAGGCCCGGTCGGCGAGGGAGGCGTAGCGGCTGCGGCTGCGCTCGGCGGTTTCCACGAGCCGTGCGATCTGCTTGAGCAGCGTGTCGTCGCCCAGCGCCTCGGCGCGCACCCTGATCGGCCCCGAGAGGTTCATCATCCCCGCGCTCACCGCCGCGCCGGGGCCGACGGCGGCGGGCATGGTCTCGCCGGTGAGCATGGAGGGGTCGATCTCGGAGCTGCCTTCCACGATCGTGCCGTCCACGGGCACCCGGCCGCCGGGAGCGACCGCGACGAGGTCGCCGGGTCTGAGCGCGTCGAGCGGCACCGCTTCGAGGCTCCCGTCCGCGCCGATCCGCTGGGCGAGCCGCACTTCGAGCGCAGCCAGCTCGGCCGCGGCGGAGCGCGCCGAGGCGCGGGTCAGATGCGCGAGGTAGCGCCCCACGAGCAGGAAGAACGTGAGCATCAGCGCCGCGTCGAAGAAGGCATGGGCTCCGGAATGCATCGTCTCCCAGACCGAGACGCCGAGGGCGAGCAGGATCGCGGTCGAGATCGGCACGTCCATGTCGAGGCGGCGGGCGGAGAGCGCGGCGATGGCGTTCCGGAAGAAGGGCTGCGCGGCGAAGGCGATCGCCGGGAGTGCAATGGCGGCCGAGACCCAGTGCATCAGGTCGCGGGTGCTGCCCTCCGCCCCCGACCAGACCGCGATCGACAGGAGCATCACGTTCATCGTCGCGAAACCGGCGACGCCGATCCGCGCCAGCAGGTCGCGCCCCGTCGCATCGATCCGGGTGGCCTCGAGCGCCGCGCTGTCGAGGGGACGCGCCGCATAGCCGCGGGATTCGAGCGCGTCGATCAGCCGGGCCTCGGTGCCCGGCCGGTCCTCCGCGGTGACGGCGACCCGTTTCAGCGTGAGGTTGACGCGTGCCCCGGCCACGCCCGGCTCGCCGGCCAGCACATGCTCGACACCGGTGATGCAGGCGGCGCAATGGATCTCCGGCAGCGAGATCTCGAAGCGGCGCAGCGAAACCTCGGCCGCAGTCCTCGCGGGCAGTCCCCGCGGCTCGGGCACGGCGGCGCAGGCGGCGCATCCCTGTGGGGTGGGGAGCGCCGCGTCGGTCATGGCGAAGGCACGAAGACCGCCCGGCTCTGCTGGAAGAGCGTGCCGTCCTCGGCGGTGGCGGCGATCTCGACGCGCCAGTTGCCGGGGGCCAGCACGATCGGCGCAGCCGCGCCGTCGAGGGTGGATTGCATCTCGAGCACCCGGTCGTCGCGCGCCTCGGTCGGCCGCCCGACGCTGACCGAAAGCGCCGCGGGGCGCACCGTCCCGCCGCCGGCATCCTTCATCGTCAGCGCGAGCACGCCGTCGGAATATTCCAGGGCCACGTCCCATGCGAGCGCCAGCTGCGCCGCCCGGCGGCGGTCGAAATCCTGGCTGGCGACATAGCTGTTCGGCACAACAAGCCCGGAGAAGGTCTCGACAGCGAAGACGGCGAGCACCGCATTGGCCGCGATCACCACGCCGAAGGCGCCGAGCGAGAAGAGCAGCACCGTGCGCCCGGTCAGTGGCCGCCCGGTCGCCATGCTCATTCCCCGGTCCCGTGGAAAACGGTGCCCTCGCGGACGACCTGGCCCGTGTTGGTGTCCTCGAGCACGAGGTCGAGGTCCGTCAGAGCGCCGGCGCCCGCCGCGCTTCCGGGGGGTGCGGTCAGGTAGACCCGCTGGCGGTAGGTGGCGTCGGCGGGAACGCTGACGTCGAGCCCGTCGACGCCTTCGAGCGTCAGCGCCACCGGATCGGGCGATTCGACCGAGAGGCGGAAGGCCCGGTCGAAGCCGGTCATGTTGCGCAGGCGGAGCTCGTAGGCGTTGCGCACCGAGCCGTCGGAGAGCACCACGTTGACAGGATTGCGCACGGGCTCGATGGAGAAGGCGACATCCGTGCGCAGGAAGAGCGCGGCCAGCAGCCCCAGACCGATGGCCGACCAGAGCACGAAATAGAGGATGACCCGCGGGCGCAGGATCCGCTTCCAGACCGGCGCATCCTGGCCGCCGGCGCGCTCGCGCTCGCCGTCGGCGAGCGTGATGTAGTCGATGAGTCCGCGGGGCTTGTTCACCTTCTCCATGACGTCGTCGCAGGCATCGATGCATAGCGCGCAGGTGATGCAGGCGAGCTGCTGGCCGTCGCGGATGTCGATGCCCATGGGGCAGACGTTCACGCAGGCATTGCAGTCGATGCAATCGCCGAGCTGCTCGGCGCCCGCGGTCTTGCGGTGCTTGCCGCGCGGCTCGCCCCGCCAGTCGCGATAGGCGACGGTGAGCGTCTGCTCGTCCATCATCGCGCCCTGGATGCGCGGCCAGGGGCACATGTAGATGCAGACCTGCTCGCGCATGAAGCCGCCGAAGGTGAAGGTCGTCGCGGTCAGGGTCGCCACCGAGAGATAGGCGACGGCCGGCGCCCTGCCGGTCAGGATCTCGCCGAGCAGGGTGGGCGCATCGGCGAAATAGAAGACCCAGGCGCCGCCGGTCGCCACTGCGATCAGGAGCCAGACGCTCCATTTGATCGCGCGCAGCCGGATCTTCTTCGCGTCCCAGGGCGCGTTCCAGAGGCGCACGCGCGCGTTGCGGTCGCCCTCGATCCAGCGCTCGACCAGGATGAAGAGGTCAGTCCAGACAGTCTGCGGGCAGGTATAGCCGCACCAGACCCGCCCGAGCGCCGAGGTGAAGAGGAAGAGCCCGAGCCCCGCCATGATGAGCAGGCCGGCGACGAAGTAGAATTCCTGCGGCCAGATCTCGATGAAGAAGAAGTAGAAGCGCCGATTCGCCAGATCGACCAGCACCGCCTGATCGGGCAGCGAGGGGCCGCGGTCCCAGCGGATCCAGGGCGTGATGTAGTAGATCGCCAGCGTGACGCCGAGGATCCACCATTTGAGCGTGCGGAATTTCCCCGAGACGCGGCGCGGAAAGATCGGTTCGCGGGCGGCAAAGAGGGGCGGCGGGGTCTCGGAAGTGCTGGTCACGATCACGCCTTTCGAGGGCAGCGGCTCCCGTCGGGGACGCCAGAACTTTTGTATCGGAGGAAGGTCATCGCGATCAATGGCACGATCACGCCGGCGTGTTCCGGGCCGGGGCCTGGCGCCGCAGCCAGGCGACGAAGGCCTTGAGCGGGGGGCGCATCACGCCCGGGCGGGTCACGATGTGATAGCCGGCATCGGGGCGCAGATCCTCGAAGAGCACCACCAGCCGGCCCTCGGCGACGTCGCGCTCGACGAAGGCCAGCGAGGTCGCGGTGACACCTTCGCCGCTGCGCAGGGCCTCGAGCAGCATATGGCCGGGCAGGTGCGTCAGGTTGCCCGTCTTGGGCGCCAGGACGCCGCGCTGGCGCAGCCAGGTCGATATCTCGCTGGTGCCGAGTTCCTGCAGCCAGGGAAGGTCGAGGATGTCGCGCGGATCGCTGATCTTCCGCGACCCGATCAGCGAGCGGGCGGCGACGATGACGAAATCGGTAGCGAGCAGCGGTTCGGATTGCAGCCCCGCCCAGTTGCCGTCGCCGAAGCGGATCGCGACGTCGATGCCGCCCGGCGCGAGTTCCACCAGATCCGGCGTCGGGTTGAGCATCAGCTCGATCTCGGGATGGCGGTGGCGGAATTCGGCGATCCGCGGCATGAGCCAGCTCACGGCGAAGGAAGGCGTCATGGAGACCTGCAGCGGTCGGGCGGCATCGGCGCCGGTGATCTCGTCCACGGCGCGGCGGATCGCGGCAAAGGCGGTCTCGAGGGTGGCGGCGAGCTGCATTCCCGCAGGCGTCAGCACCGTGCCGCGGCCCGCGCGTTCGACGAGCGCCGTTCCGAGCCGTTCCTCGAGCGCGCGCACCTGCTGGCTGACGGCGGCATGGCTCACGTTCAGCGCGCCGCCGGCCCGCGCGAAGCTGCCTTCCTGCGCCAGCGCCGCGAAGGCGCGCAACGCGGCGAGCGGGGGCAGGGTGCGCCAGTCCATGGGTAAGCTCACCTTACAGGATGAAATCCTTCCTGACTCCCATTCCGGCGCTAATTCGTCAAGCATGCAGACGGATCGAACACCGGATGGAGGACGACGCGATGTTGGGCATATACGCAAGAACTTTCATGATCGCCACGCGCACCGATGCCGGGCAGCCGCTGGATGCCGCACCCGGCACGCTGGTCCGCCTGTTCGAACGGCTTCGCGGCCTGGCGAGAGGCCGCCCGTCCCGCGCCGAATCGCGGTGAGGTCGCCCGGGGCAGGCGGGGCCGGGCCCCGCCATGCATCGCCGGCGGGCTATTCGCCGCCGCCCAGGCCGTGGACGTAGACGGCCACCTTGCGGATCTCCGCATCGGTCAGGCGGTTCTGAAAGGCGGGCATGATGCCGTAGCGGGCATTGGTGATCGTCGCCACGATGGTGTCGTGATCGCCGCCGTAGAGCCAGATCCCGTCGGTCAGGTTCGGGGCGCCCTGGTCGCGCATGCCCTTGCCGTCCTCGCCGTGGCAGGCCGAGCAATTGTCGATGAAGGTCTGCTGATGGGCGGCCGCGAGATCGGCGTCATGGTCCGCCCCCGAGAGCGAGAGCACGTATTCCGCGAGGCCCGCGATCTCGTCGGCTTCGAGGATGTCGCCGAAGGCCGGCATCTGGCTGAAGCGCGTGTCGGCATCTGCCTCGTAGCGGATGCCATGGGTGACGGTCTGATAGATCTCCTCGGTCGTCCCGCCCCAGAGCCAGTCGTCGTCGACCAGGTTCGGGTAGCCGCCGAGCGCGCCCTGGCCGCCGGCCCCGTGGCATTGCGAGCAATTGTTGCGGAAGACCGCGCCGCCGCCGGCGATGGCATAGCGCAGCATGTCCGGGTCCTCGGCAATGCTGGCGATGTCGACACTCATCAGCTGCGCGTCGAGCGGCGCGTTGACGGCCTCGGCCTCGGCGATGTCCCGCTCGACGGCTCCCCTGCTGGAATAACCGAGCAAGCCCGGCGTGGCGCCGTTGATCAGCGGCCAGGCCGGCATCAGGAAGAGATAGATGACCCCCCAGACGATGGTGGCGTAGAGAGACCAGAGCCACCAGCGCGGCATCGGGGTGTCGAGTTCCTTGATGCCGTCCCATTCGTGACCGGTGGTCTGGGTGTTCGTCGCCTCGTCGACATCGCGCTTACCGGCCATCGTCTTTGTCCTTGGGCTTGTCTTCGTTGCGGAAGATCATGTTCGCGGTGTCCTTGTAGGTCTTGCCGGAGCCGGGGCGGAACACCCAGAGGACCACGCCCACGAAGAACAGGAAGATGAGGGCCAGTGCCCAGCTGTCGGCAAAGGCGCGGAGCGTGGAATAGGTATCCATCCCGCAGCCCTCACCGGCTGGCGTCCGGCTCGAAGGTCGAGAAATCGACGAGCGTGCCGAGCATCTGCAGATAGGCGATCACCGCGTCGAGCTCGCTCTCGCCGGGAGCCCCGTCGAAATTGCGCGCCTGCGCCTTGGGATAGCGGGCGAGCAGCGCATCGACGTCGCCGTTGTCGGGATCGGCCTGGGTGCGGAAATCGGCGCGCGCTTCGGCGAGCATCTCGTCGGTATAGGGAACGCCGGTAGCCCGGTTGGCGCGCATCACCGCCTCGATGTTCTCCGAATCGATCGGCGTGCGCGCGAGCCAGGGATAGGCCGGCATAATCGATTCGGGCACGAGATCGCGGGGGTTCTCGAAATGCGCCCGGTGCCAGTCGTCGGAATAGCGCCCGCCGATCCGCGCGAGATCCGGGCCAGTCCGCTTCGAGCCCCACTGGAAGGGGTGGTCGTACATCGATTCCGCGGCCAACGAGTAGTGACCGTAGCGCTGGACCTCGTCGCGCATCACGCGGATCATCTGGCTGTGGCAGACGTAGCAGCCTTCGCGCACGTAGATGTTGCGCCCGGCAAGCTCGAGCGGCGAATAGGGCCGCATGCCGTCCACCTCCTCGATGGTGTTGTCGAGGTAGAAGAGCGGCACGATCTGCACGATCCCGCCGATGGACACCACGATGAGGCTGAAGACGAGCAGGAGGAAGGCGTTCCGCTCGATCAGGGCGTGATTGCGCAATACCCAGCCGCGTTGCGGGGTCTCGTGGGCGGCCTCCTCGGAGGCATCCGAGGCCGCGGAGACGTCCGGATCCTGCTCGGCGCCGTGGTTCTTGTCGTTGTCGGCCATGCCGCCGCCCCCCTATTCGGCCGGAACCGGGCGGGCGGAGGCGGTTTCGCCTGCGCCGACGGCGGTCTTCCAGAGATTGTAGGCCATGATCAATGCGCCGGTCAGGAACAGCGCTCCGCCCAGCGCGCGCACGACATACATCGGGAACTTGGCCGCGACGGTGTCGGCAAAGGAGTTCACCAGGAAGCCCTGCGCGTCGACCTCGCGCCACATCAGCCCTTCCATGATGCCGGTGACCCACATCGAGGCGGCGTAGAGCACGATGCCGATCGTCGCGAGCCAGAAGTGCCAGGAGACGAGGCTGATCGAATAGAGCCGCTCGCGGTTCCAGAGGCGCGGCACGAGGTAGTAGAGCGCGCCGAAGGTGATCATGCCGTTCCAGCCGAGCGCGCCGGAATGCACGTGGCCGATGGTCCAGTCCGTGTAGTGGCTGAGCGAGTTGACCGAGCGGATCGACATCATCGGGCCCTCGAAGGTCGCCATGCCGTAGAAGCCGACCGAGACCACCAGCATGCGGAGCACCGGGTCGGTCCGGAGCTTGTCCCAGGCGCCCTGCAGGGTCATCAGGCCGTTGATCATCCCACCCCAGGACGGCATCCAGAGGATTATCGACATCACCATGCCCAGCACCTGCGCCCAGTCGGGCAGGGCGGTGTAGTGCAGGTGATGCGGGCCGGCCCAGATGTAGAGGAAGATCAGCGCCCAGAAATGGATGATCGAGAGCTTGTAGGAATAGACCGGCCGGTCGGCCTGCTTGGGGATGAAGTAGTACATCATCCCGAGGAATCCGGCAGTCAGGAAGAAGCCGACGGCGTTGTGGCCGTACCACCATTGCACCATGGCGCCCTGGACGCCAGGGAAGAGGATGACCGATTGCGACGACCAGATCGAGACCGGGATCGCGATGTTGTTGACCACATGCAGCATCGCGATGGTCACGATGAAGGCGAGGAAGAACCAGTTGGCGACGTAGATATGCGGCTCGCGGCGCTTGACGATCGTGCCGAGGTAGATCGCGAGATAGGCGACCCAGACGATCGTCAGCCACAGATCGACGTACCATTCCGGCTCGGCGTATTCCTTGGACTGGGTGCTGCCCAGGACGTAGCCGGTCGCGGCCAGGACGATGAAGAGCTGATAGCCCCAGAAGACGAACCAGGCGAGGTTCCTGCCGCCCCAGAGCGGTGCGGCGCAGGTGCGCTGCACGATGTAGAACGAGGTTGCGATCAGGGCATTGCCGCCGAAGGCGAAGATCACCGCCGAGGTATGCAGCGGGCGCAGTCGGCCGAAGCTGGTCCAGGGCAGGTCCCAGTTGAGCAGGGGGAAGGCCAGCTGGAAGGCGATGTAGGTCCCGGCGAGGAAGCCAACGACACCCCAGAGGGTCGTTGCGATCACGCCCGCGCGGACCACGTCATCGTTGTAGCCGGTCTCGGGGCGCGGGCCGTCGATGGCGTACCGGTCCCGTCCGCCGGCCCGGCGGATCGACCAGATGAAGAGGCCGGCCGAGAGCAGCGCGAGCAGGAGCGCGTGGACTTGGTAGACGAGGTCGGTCCCCCAGTTCGCCGCCATCGCGAACAGCAGAGTCAGGATCCCCAGGGCCGCAATCTTCGCCGCGTCAATCATGTCGTTCCCTGTCCCGTGTCGGCGCCGGACCCGCATCCGGCAGCGATGCCCCTAGAATGGCGCACGCATGCAACGCATTGTCCAGACCCGCATTGATTCAGGTCAAGGCGCCGGCAAGCCACACCACCGGACACACCTTGCCCGCCTCGGCCCGATCGGCGCAAGCGAAAGAGATGATCGGCGATGGTGTTTGTCGGCGCTGCCGCCGAGCGCGTCAGACCAGCACGCCGCCGTCGGCGTCGTCGCCCGACTGGTCGATGAGCTTGGCGAAGTCGGGCACATGGACCATGCGGTTGTCGCCCAGCTCGATCAGGCCCTGGCGGCGCAGCGCGGAGATCTGCCGGCTGACGGTCTCGATGGTCAGGCCGAGGTAGTCGGCCATCGCCTCGCGGGTGATGTGGAGGGGGAAGCTCAGCCCGTCCCGCGGGACATGGCGGTGAAGCTCCGCGTCGCGCCGGGCCATGATGACGAAGAGGCTGGCGATCTTCTCGCGCGCGGTCTTGCGCCCGAGAAGCAGCATCCATTCCCTTGCGGCATCGAGCTCGTCGAGGGTCATCTCCAGCAGCCGGTGTTCGATATGCGGGCTCCGGCCGACCATGCGCTCGAATTCGCTCTTGTTGAACATGCACAAGGTGATCTCGGTCGCGGCCACCACGTCGAAGGACAGGCCCGCCCGGCCCGGACGACCGACGAAATCCGACGGCAGCAGCAGGCCGACCATCTGCCGGCGGCCGTCGGGCAGGGTGCTGGAGAGCATCGCCACGCCGTCGACCACCGATCCGACGAGCGGCATATGCTCGCCCGCCCAGGCGATGGTCTCGCCGGGCGCATAGGTGCGGTAGGTCTTGATGCGCTCGAGCTCCTCGAAATCCTTCGCCTCGCAATGCGAGCAGACCGCCCGATACCGAATCGGGCAATCCGCGCATCGCGTCTGGACAGGCCTGTGGGTTGCGCCGGCCGCCATCGTTCCCCGTCCTCTCCCGTCAGATCTTCCGATTTATATATGCGTTTGATCTCGATCAAGGAAGACCGCCAGAGGCGGAGAGCACCGTTCGAGGCATGGCCAGGCGCGATCTTCTCATCGAGTCCGGAATGCTCGACCGGAAGGTACCGAGATATCTGAGTTATCCGACGGCGGCGCAGTTCCACGAGGGCATCGGCGCCGCGCAATTCGATCTCTGGACCGAGGGTCTGACGCCGGGGTCGCGCGTGGATCTCTATGTCCATATCCCCTTCTGCCCGGAGCTCTGCTGGTTCTGCGCCTGCCGCACCCAGGGCGCTCCCTCCGCCCGCGCGGTCGGCGGCTACCTCGATGCGCTCCACCGGGAAATCGAGCTGGTCGGGGCGCGGATGCCTGCCGGCGTGACGGTGGCTTCGATCCATTGGGGCGGCGGATCGCCGACGATCCTGCAGCCGGCGCAGATCGAGGCACTCGCGGCCCGGTTGCGCAGCGCCCTGCCGGTCGAGCCCGGGACGGCGTTCCGGGTGGAGGTCGATCCGCGGCATCTGCAGCCCGCCGGGGCCGATGCCCTGGCGAAGGCCGGCATGACCGGCGCGCTCCTGGGAGTGCTCGATTTCGCGCCGGAGGTGCAACAGGCCGTCGGCCGGCGCCAGTCGGTGGCGCAAACCGAGGCGGCGGTGGCGATGCTGCGGAGCCGTGGCGTCGGTTCGGTCGGGGTCGAGCTCGTCTATGGGCTCCCGCATCAGAGCATCCGGAGCCTGTCGGAGACCCTGGCGTGCGTTCTGGCGCTGGCGCCCGACCGAATCGCCGCCTTCGGCTATGCGCATGTTCCCTGGATGGCCAAGCGCCAGCGCATGATCGAGGATCGCCACCTGCCCGGCCTCGCGGCGCGGCTGGCGCTGCACGAGGCCGCCTTCGGCGCGATCCTCGCCGGGGGATATCTGCCGGTCGGGATCGACCATTTCGCGCGTCCGGGGGATCCGCTCGCCCGCGCCGCCGCGAGCGGTGGGCTTCGGCGGGGCTTCTGCGGCTATTCGGCGGGCTCGGGGGACGCGCTGATCGGCCTCGGCGTCTCGTCGATCTCGCGCTTTCCGCAGGGCTTCGTGCAGAACACGCTTCAGACGGGCGTCTATCGGTCGCGGCTCGCGGAGGGCCGGAGCGCGAGCCGGCGCGGGATCGCGCTCGGGCTCGAGGACAGGGTGCGCGCCCGGGCGATCGAGATGCTGATGTGCGATTTCCGGCTGGATCTGGATGCGCTCCGGGCGCAGTTCGGCGATTTCGCCCGCCTGCTCGAACGCGGCATCGCGCTCGCCGCGGACCGATTCGGCAGCGCGGTGCGGCGGCGCGGCGGGGGGCTCGAGATTGTTGCGGACGGACCGTTGCTGGCGCGGCTGGTCGCGCAGACCTTCGACGTCTATCCCGCCTCCCCGGCGCGTCTCGTGCTCGCGGTCTGATGCCGGCCCCCGAGGGGCAGGTCAGGACCCAGCGCGCTTCTTCTCGAGATTCCTTCGTCCGAATTCCAGGCGGGCGCTTCATGGGACCGCCGCCCGACCGGCTCGGCCCGCCGAGATCGGATTTGTCCCGGCGCGGCGATCGGTCTTGCGCCGCCGCCACGCCGGCCGGGGTGGCGTTTCACGATGAAACGCTATTCAACGAATTGTAATTGAACAGATTTTTCGATCTCGGTCGGCCGACCCGTCCAAACCGGAGCTCGTATCAGATGTCGGAGGCGTCGCTGACCCGCCGTCGGGTCGTGAAGGCGCGGTCGATCTCCGGGTTCAGTTCGGTGCCGAGCCCGGCGCCGGGGGGGATGGTGATCATGCCGTTCCGCACTTCGGGAAGCGCGGTCAGGAGGTCCCGGTACCAGGTGCGGTAAAAGGCGCGCACGCTTTCCTGGACCAGCGCATTCGGGGCGTTGAGCGCCAAATGCGTCGAGGCGGTCAGGACCACCGGGCCGGTGCAGTCGTGGGGCGCGACCGGCAGATGCCAGGCCTCGGCCATGGCCGCGATCTTGCGCGCTTCCGAGAGCCCGCCGCACCAGCTGATGTCGAGCATCGCCACGCCGGCCACCCCGGTTTCCAGCAGGTCGCGGAACGCCCAGCGCGATCCCAGCGTCTCGGAGGCGCAGATCGGGGCGACCGATGCGGTCGCGTAGCGCTTCAGGCTGGCGAGGCTGTCCATGCGGATCGGATCCTCGTGCCAGAAGGTCCCGAAGGGCGCCAGCGCCCGGGCGATCTGCATCGCGGGCAGGAGCTGCCACATGGAGTGGAATTCGACCATGATGTCCATCCGGTCGCCGACCGCCGCCCGGATCTTCTCGAAGGGCTCGATCGCGGCGGCCAGATCCCGCCCGGAGATGTATTGCCCGCGCGTCTTCTCCGCCGCCCCGTCGAAGGGCCAGATCTTCATCGCGGTGATGCCCTCTTCGAGCAGGGAAAGGGCGAGTTCGTCCGCGCGGTGCAGGAAGCCGTTGAGGTCGTCGTATTCCGTGTTGCCGCCGGAAAGCCCGTAGTTCCGCGTCGCCTGGCCGGTCGATTTCCGGATGTATTCCGTGCCCGCGCAGGTGTTGTAGGTCCGGATGCTCGGCCGGGAGATGCCGCCGAGCAGTTGCGCCACCGGCTGGCCGGTCGCCTTGCCGAAGAGATCCCAGAGCGCGATGTCGAAGGCGGAATTGCCGCGCGTCTCGGCGCCGGAGGAGCGGAAGCCGAGATAGCCCACCAGATCGGCCGCGAGCAGGTCGATCTGCAGCGGGTCGCGGCCGATGACCCGGGGCGCGACGTATTCGTGGAGATAGGTCTCCACCGTCTCGGCCATGAAGAAGGTCTCTCCCAGGCCCCGCAGCCCCTCGTCGGTCTCGACGTGGAGCCACAAAAGGTTCGGCCTTTCCTCGATGCGGATGGTTTCGAGCCTGGTGATCTTCATAGTCCGTGCCTCATACCTGTCCCGCGGCGGCCAGCACGCGGACGCTCTCGTCGAAATGCCGCGCCATGGCCTCGCATGCGCGCCCCGGATCGCCGGCGGCGATCGCTCGGGCGATGTCGCGGTGGATGTCGATCATCGCGATCTGCTCCTCGGGCCTTGTCCGGCTGCGCCAGTTGATCGGCCAGGTCTGGCGCGTCACGCATTCGAAGGAGCCCACGATCAGCGCGAAGACCGGGTTTCTCGCCGCCCTGGCGATCGCGCGGTGGAAGCCGAGGTCTTCCTCCATCACCCGCTCGGGCAGGTCGCTCTGCGAGCGCATGGCCTCCACATGGGCGCCGATTTCCTCCGCCTCCGCATCGCTGCGGTGGAGCGCCGCCAGGGCCGCGGTCCGCGTCTCGATCGTCCGGCGCACGTCGTAGACCTGCAGGATGGTGATCTGGTCGGTGTGAAGCCCGTGGGCGATCACCGAGGACATCGCCCCGTCGTCGAGCTCGGCCACGAGGGCGCGCCGCCCGGCCCGGAGGTCGATGAGCCTGAGCGCGGAAAGCGCGCGCAGGGCCTCGCGGACCACCGATCGCGAGACGGCCAGCGACCGCGACAGGTCGGCCTCGCTGGGCAGGCGGTCGCCGGGTCCGAGGCCATGCCTACGGATATGGTCTGAAATCGCGCCCACGGCCGCGCTCACCAGGCCGCCGTCGCCGGGTTCGATCGTCTCGCCGGAGCGTCCCACGGGGTGCTTGTCTCCAGAATGCAAAGAGACCTGTCTGACAGGTTTTGTGATGTTTGCTGATAGGATTAGCACATCCGCGTGTCAATGGAGAATGGGGGTGCGGCATCACGGCTTTGTCAGGTCCCGCCCCCGATCCGGCGACCGCGGGGATGTAACGCAGCGCCGATCCTTCGCGAAGGGAAGGGCGGCAGGGTGACGCAGCGCCGGCGCTCGCACGGCGCAAGGTCACCGCGCTCAGGCAGATGAGGATCGAATCCGGACTACACCGATCGCCGCGCGGGTCTCCGGTTCGTCCGTCCGCCCGGATCACGCTACACCGCCAGGGGTCATGGACCGCCCGGCGAACTGGCGGTCCCGCCCGCAGCTCGGCCGGGGCTATCCGAGAAGGTGTGCCGTAGAGATGAAAGGATGGCGGCGTGACGTTCCAGGATGAATTCGGGCTCGAGGTTTCGGGTGGCGCGGCGGGGTTGGAGCCGCACTGGAATGCCCTCGTGCGCGCCTTTCTCGCGCATTCCGCCAGGACGCCCGAGCATCTGGAGGCTCTGCTGGCCGCCGATCCCGAGATGCCGCTCGCGCAGGCCTGCCGCGGGCTGTTCTGCCTCCTGCTCGGAAGGCGCGAGCTCCATGCGACGGCGCGGGAGGCGCTCGATGCGGCGCGCCGGGGTGCGGCCCGGTCCGGGGCGGGGCGGCGGGAAGCGATCTATATCGACGCGCTCGCGGCCTGGCTCGACGGGCGGCCGAGCGTGACCGTCGCGCGCATGGAGGCGATCCTCGACAGCTGGCCGCAGGATGCGCTGGCGATGAAGTTCAGCCAGGCCGTCCGCTTCATCCTCGGCGATCGCGTGGGCATGCTCGCCTCGATCGAGCGCGTTCTTCCCGCCTATGGCGAGGCCCATCCCGCCCGCGGCTATCTCTTCGGCTGCCAGGCCTTCGCGCTGGAGGAGGCGGGCCGGTACGGCGAGGCCGAGCGCCGCGGCCGGCAGGCGCTGGAGATCGCGCCCGACGATGCCTGGGGGCTGCATGCCGTGGCGCATATCTTCGACATGACCGCCCGCTCCCGGGAGGGGATCGCCTATCTGGACGGCAACCGGGCGGCATGGGCGCATTGCAACAACTTCCGGTTTCATGTCTGGTGGCATCTCGCCCTGATGCATCTGGACCGCGGCGAGATCGACCGGGTCCTCGCGCTCTATGACGACGAGATCCGGCGTGACCATACCGACGACTATCGCGACATCGCCAATGCCACCTCGCTGCTGCTGCGGCTCGAGCTCGAGGGCATCGCGGTCGGCGACCGCTGGGAGGAACTCGCAGGCCTGGCGGAGGCGCGCGTCGGGGACGGATGCCTCACCTTCGCGGATCTCCATTACATGTTGGCGCTCTGTGGCGGCGGCCGAGGCGCGGCGATGCAGCAGCTGGTCCGGCGCATGAATGTCGATGCCCTGCAGAACCGCGCCGAGAGCGATCGCGTGATGCGGCGGCCGGGGCTCGACGCCGCAAAGGGCCTTATGGCCTTCTGCGAGGGGCGGCATGCGGCGGCCTTCGCCTCGCTGAAGGCCGCGCGCCCGCACATGCAGGATCTCGGCGGGAGCCACGCGCAGCGCGACGTCTTCGAGCGGATCACCATTGAGGCGGCGATCCGCGCCGGCGCGCTGGGCGATGCCACGCGGATCATCGAGGATCGCAGCCGGCGTCGCGGCGCCTGCGACGCCTTCGGCGCGCAGCGCGGGGCCGTGGTCGCCGCGCTCTCCGGGGACGCCGCCCCGCGCGCGGGGGCGTTCTGATGCGCAAGGGCGGGAACTGCGCCGCCTCCGGGCTCGCCCTGCCATGAGCCCGGCCGGGACGCCTCCCCGCGCCCGGCCGCGCGACCCGAGACTCGATTTCTTTCGCGGGCTGGCGATGTTCATCATCGTCATGGCTCATACCCCGGGCAATGTCTGGACACTCTGGATCCCCGCGCGCTTCGGCTTTTCCGATGCGGCGGAGATCTTCGTGTTCTGTTCGGGCATGGCCTCGGCGATCGCGTTCGGCGGGACCTTCGCCTCGCGCGGCTGGATCCTCGGCGCGGTCCGGACGCTCTTCAGGGTCTGGCAGGTCTATTGGGCGCATATCGGCGCCTTCCTGGTGACGGCTGCGCTGATGGCGGTCCTCACCGCGGCGGAGGTCACGGGCAAGGATTATGTCGATCGGCTGAACCTGTGGCCGTTCTTCACCGATCCGGCCACCAACCTGCCCGCGCTCCTGACGCTCAGCTACGTGCCGAACTACTTCGACATCCTGCCGATGTATCTCGTCATCCTGGCGATGCTGCCCCTGGCGGTGGCGCTCGCGCGCGTGCATGTGGGGCTCGTCGCCGTCGCCGCCGGGACATTGTGGCTCGCGGCGAACCTGGGGCAGGTCGCGCTGCCGGCCGAGCCCTGGTCGGAGCGCACCTGGTTCTTCAACCCGTTCGGCTGGCAATTGCTGTTCTTTACCGGCTTCGGCTTCATGGCCGGCTGGCTGCCGGCGCCGCGGGTGTCGGGGCGGGGCATCGCCGTCGCGGTCGCGATCCTGATCCTGAGCCTTCCCTTCGCCTATTTCCGGCTGCGCCACGCCGTGCCCTTCCTCGACGAAGCGGCGGGCGAGCTTCGACCGCTGACGGCGAAATCGCCGTTCGGCCTCCTGCGCTATGTCCATTTCCTCGCGCTCGCCTATCTCGCCTGGATCGCCGTCGGCGTGAACGGGGTTCGCCTTCGTGTCGAGGGGCGCAGCGGTCGCGTCGTCGCGGTGATCCGGAAGGTCGGGCAGCAGTCGCTGGCGGTCTTCGTCACCGGCATCGTGCTCGCGCAGCTGCTCGGGGTGCTGCTGGACCTGATCGGCCGCGGTCCCTTGCAGACGCTCGCGGCGAACCTGCTCGGCATGGCGGGCGTCATCGCGACCGCCTATTTCGTCGGATGGATCAAGTCGGTTCCCTGGAAGCGCGCTGCCGCGACGAAGGACGCCCCGGACCTCCCTCGCGCCGGCGAAGGGGTGAGGCCCGTGGAGGCGAGGCCATGACGGCACGGACGCCGGATCCGCACATCGTCGGGCACGAGTGCCCTTGCGTCCGGTCGTGACGTCTGCGGGGGCGGCGCGGGCGACGGGCGCCGGGATCATCGGGCGGGCCCTGGCGGAAGCGGGCGCCACCCATGCCTTCGGGATTCCGGGCGGGGAGGTCCTGGCCCTGATCGAGGGGCTCGGCGCGGCGGGGATAGACTTCGTGCTGGCGCGGCACGAGAGCGCCGCCGGATTCATGGCCGAAGGCCTCTGGCACGCCACCGGCGCGTTGCCGGTGCTCGTCGCGACGCTCGGGCCGGGGGTCGCGAATGCCGTCAACGTGGTGGCGAACGCGAGCCAGGACCGCGTGCCGCTGATCTTCCTCTCGGGCTGCATCGAGGCGGCGATGGCCGAGAGCTACACGCATCAGGTCGTCGATCACCGCGCCATGCTGCGTCCGGTCGTCAAGGCGAGCCTGCGGGCGGAGAAGCATGCGGTCGGGGTCACCATCGCCAAGGCGATCGCCATCGCCCGCGAGGGCCAGCCCGGGCCGGTGCATGTGGACGTTCCCACCGATGTGGCGGAATCCGCCGCCGAGGACGGCCGCGCCGTGCCGCCGCCCACGGCCGTCTTCGCGCCGCCGGCGCATGAGGACGGCCTGCGCATCGCCTCGGAGATGCTCGCCGCGGCCGAGCGGCCGGTCGCGATCGCCGGGCTCGACGCGCTGAACGAGGCGGCGGCCGCGGAGCTCGCCGCCTTCTGCCATGCGCAGGGCGTGCCGCTCGTCACCACCTACAAGGCCAAGGGGCTCCTGAGCGAGCGGGACCCGCTCGCGCTCGGATGCGCCGGGCTTTCGCCCAAGGCGGATGCGATCCTGATGCCGCTGATCGCGGCCTCGGATTGCCTGGTACTCGTCGGCTACGATCCGATCGAGATGCGGGCCGGCTGGCGGCATCCCTGGGGCCCGGACAAGCCGGTGATCGAACTGGCGGGCGTCGAGCGCCGCCATGGCATGCATGGCGTGACACTCGATCTCCGCGGCGCGATCGCGCCGTCGCTCGCCCGGCTCGCCGGCGTGCCGCGGCGCGGTCGGCGCTGGCCGGACGGCGAGCCGGCGCTTGCGCGCGAGCGGCTGGCTGGGGCCTTCGCCGCGGAGGGTTTCGGGCCCGCGGCGATCTTCCATGCGCTCAGGGCCGCGATGCCGGAGGGAGCGGTGGCGACAGCCGACAGCGGCGCGCATCGCATTCTCTTCAGCCATGTCTGGCGCTGCCATGGGTCGCGGCAATTGCTGCAATCCACCGGCTTCTGCACCATGGCCTGCGCGGTGCCGCTGGCCGCCGGCTTCCGGCTCGGCCGCCCGGATACGCCGGTGCTGGCCGTGGTCGGCGACGCGGGGCTGGAGATGGGCCTGGGCGAGCTGGCGACGCTTCGCGATCTGGGGCTCGCGGTGATCGTCGTGGTTCTCGTCGACGGCAAGCTGGCCCTGATCGACATGAAGCAGCGTGCTTCCGGCCGGCCGAGGAGCGGCGTCGATTTCGGCAGCAGCGACCTGCCCGCCGTCGCGCGGGCGATGGGCGGGTGCGGGGCCTGGATCGACGACCTCGAATCCCTGGATGCGGAGATCGCCGCGGCGCTCGACCGCGGGAGCTTCACGCTGCTTGCCTGCCGGATCGGGCCGGAGGCCTATGACGGCGCCTTCTGATACCAGTGGGCGGCGGCGTCGACTCTCATCCCACGCGGGTCAAGGACCCCCAGCCCGATCGACCCGTGGCGATCGGGCCGCGCCGGCCCTGCCGGGGGCCGGCGCGCCTTGCGCACCGTCCAGGGCCGACGCATCCCGATCCTCAACCGACCGTGAAGCTCCACCGCCCTCGCCCTGCGGCTCGCGCCTTCGGGCGACCAGACCTGGCAAGGCGCCACCGGCGCCTCGCCTGTTCGGTCCGGGGGAATGCTCTGCGGGCCGCGCAGGGCGCGGCCTTTTCCCCGTCTCGATATTGGGACTCGGAGCGCAGGGTCAGTCGGAATGGCCGACGGTACGAAGCGCTTAGCGGTAGAAGACGTTGCCGCCGATCTTGCCGATGCGGGGACGGGTGCTGAACCATCCCGGGCTGGCGCTCGCGGCATGGAAGAAGAGCGCCCCCTGGGTGATGTCCGGCTCGCCCGACAGCACCTCTTCCGCGATCCGGAAGGCCCGGCTCCGGGAACCGGCCTCCGCGAGCGTGTCGGAACGTCCGTCGCAGCGATAGGAGAACTGGCAGCCGTCGCCGACCACGCCGCAGACGGAATTGGGGAACTTGGCGCTGCGGGCTCGGTTCACCACCACATGCGCCACCGCGGCCTCGCCCTTCGGCCCGGTGCCGCGCGCCTCGAAATAGATCGCCTCGGCGAGGCAGGCGAGATCCCGCGACTGGATTTGCATATCGGCGGCCGCAGTGGTCGGATTGGTCGCGGCGCGCGACGCTTCCTCGGGGGGCGGCGTCACGGCGCAATTGGCGAGGACAAGGGCGCTCGCGAGACCGGCAAGGGCTCTGGCAAGGCTTTTCAAGGCTCGGACTCCATACACATTACCGGCGACAACCTGCCAGTGTGCAGTGCAGCATGTCCATAAGTTGAATCCGGGTCGGCGGATTCCCGCCGAAATTGGTTAACGCTTCCGGCTTGAAGCCTGCGCGCTTGACTGCTTCACTCGTGCCACACGAGGGGATCGCCATGGCCGGAGGCACGACGAAGGTTGTCATTGCGGCGCTGATCGGCAATGCGGCGATCGCGGTGACGAAATTTGCAGCGGCGGCCTTCACGGGGTCCTCGGCGATGTTCGCCGAGGCGGTGCATTCGGTGGTCGATACCGGCAACCAGCTGCTGCTGCTCTATGGAATCCGCCGGGCCGGGCGCCCTGCGGACGCCGTTCATCCCTTCGGCTATGGCAAGGAGATCTATTTCTGGGCCTTCGTCGTGGCGATTCTGCTCTTCGCCCTCGGCTCGGGCATCTCGATTTACGAGGGGCTCCACAAGATCGCCGACCCGCAGCCGCTCTCGGATGCCTATGTCAATTACATCGTGCTCGGGCTCGCGATGGTCTTCGAGGCGGCGGCCTGGACCGTGGCCTATCGCGCCTTCGAGCGGGAGCGGGGCAATACGCCGATCCTGCGGGCGGTGCGGCAGTCGAAGGATCCGGCGCTCTTCACGGTGCTCTTCGAGGATTCGGCGGCCATGCTGGGGCTGCTGGCGGCGCTGACCGGGGTGTTTCTCTCGGACCGCTTCGGGATCTACCGCGCGGACGGGGCGGCGAGCCTGGTAATCGGCGGGATCCTGGCGGTGGCGGCGCTGCTGTTGGCGATCGAGACCAAGGGCCTCCTGATCGGCGAGGCGGCGAGCGACGACCTGCTGCAATCGGTGATCGGGCTGGCCGGGCAGGCGCCGTTCGTCGAGGGGGTCAACGAGGTGCGCACGATGCATTTCGGCCCGGCGGACGTGCTGGTCAACATCAGCGTCGATGCCCGCAACACGCTGATGGCGAGGGAGATCGAGGCGGAGGTGAGCCGGCTCGAGGCCCGGATCAAGGACGAGCATCCGGAGGTGAGCCGGGTGTTCATCGAGATCCAGGCGGCGCGCGACAGCGCCGACCAGATCGCGCCGGGGGACGAGGGCTCGGCGGAGCCGGCGTGAGGGCGCCGGGCATGCCCGCGGTTTCGGGCATTCCCCTCGCCGCGCCGGCGGTTCAGAGCAGGAAGTCGCCCGCGTCGAGGGCCGGGTCGCCGTCGATCCTGATGGCGAAGTCGGCGCTGCCGTCGCCGGTGGTGTCGCCCGAGACCATGCCGGGGACATAGCGCAATTCGCCGGGCGTGCCGGAGAAGGGCGCCGAACCGATAAAGACGAAGGCCTGGTCGCCGGCTTGGGTCTCGTTGGCGTCGATGCGGCGCAGGTCGATGCGATCGGCGTCGCCGAAATCCACGATCACGTCGCGCTGGCTGGAGCCGGGCGGGCTGTCGTCGACGGAATCGAAGCGGAAGAGGTCGTTGCCCGAGCCGCCTTGCAGCCGGTCGCGCCCGAGGCCGCCGATCAGCCGGTCGTTGCCGGATTCGCCGAAGAGGAAGTCGTTGCCCGGGCCGCCCCAGAGCACGTCGTTGCCGTCGCCGCCATAGATCGTGTCGCCGTCGCCGCCACCGTAGATCCGGTCGTTGCCGTCGAGCCCGTAGAGCCGGTCGAAACCCTGCTGGCCGAAGATGCGGTCGCTGCCGCCGTTGCCCCAGATCTGGTCGCTGCCGGTGAAGCCCTGGAGCACGTCGTTGTCACGCGATCCCAGGATCGTGTCGTTTCCGGCGAGGATCAGGCTCTGCAGGAGGCGGCTGTCGCCGAAGGCAAGGCTGCGGAAGGCGAAGCCCGCGTCGATCTCGAAATTCGAGATGGAGAAGGTGCCGCCGGTGCCGGTCTGCGAATAGCCCGTCAGGCTGCCGCCAGTAACGATGCCGCGCTCGAAGGCCGCGTTCAGGAACGGCTGGCTCCAGAAGGTGACGCCGACATTGGGCAGCGCGCCGTAATTGAAGGTGAAGACGCCGCTGTAATGGCCCAATGTGCCGCCGTCGGCCACAGTGATGTCGTAGCGGTCGGCACGCAGTACGAAGCCTTCGGCGAGGCCCGCGCGCATGTCCGTGGCCCGGGCGGCCCTGAGAACGGCCATGACCCTGATCCCCCATTTCCCCAGGATCAGGGTAAATGCGCGTCAACCCTGTTTCAAAGGATTTGGCAGGTTAAGTAATCGTAATGACAGCATTTTGACGTGATGTGATCCCGCATGGGTTGAATGTCATGCCGCTCCGTTGCCGCGAACATCCGGGATCTACACCCCGGAGGCTGCGAGGCTGCGACCGGCCCGCCGGAAAGCTGTCACAGCAATGATGCAGAGGGAATGTAACAGGGTCCCAGCCTGAGACCGCTCCAGGCACCGCGCCAATCTCAAAGCAAGGGACCTGACGATGGAAGCCAAATCCGCTGTTGACCTCTCCTGGGACGAATTCGACGAGCTGCGCGATCCGCGTCCGGCGGAGAACGACTTCGACCGTGTGGTCGAAGCCGCGATCTCCCGCCGCGGGTTGCTCGGCGGCGTGCTCGCCTTCGGTTCGGGAGCCATGGCCTTCGGCCTCGGCGCGATGGGCTCGGCCGGCTCGGCCCGGGCGCAGGCCGCTACCTTCCCGTTCCAGCCAATCGATATCGCCACCGATTTCGACATTCACCTGCCCGAGGGCTATCGGTGGACGCCGCTGGTCAGATGGGGACAGGCCCTGTTCTCCGAGGCCGAGGGTGCCTGGTCGCCCGAGAGCGGCGTGCCGGTCGCGATGTCGGACAAGGTGTTCGGCGAGAATACCGACGGCATGGAACTGTTCGTGATCGACGGCAAGGAGGTGATCGCGGTCAACTCCGAATACGTCAACCCGAAGATCAACCTGCCGGCCGCGTCCGAAGGTGTGCCGCAGACCGCGGACGAGGTCACGCTGCTGAAGAACATGCAGGGCGTAACGGTGATGGAAGTTGCCGACGGCGGCAACGGCTACGAGGTCGTCGTCGACAGCCCGTTCAACCGCCGCATCACCCACGAGACCCCGATGACCATGGACGGCGCCGCCGCGGGCGCCGATCTGGTCAGGACCAAGGCCGACCCCGAGGGCATGTCGCCCAAGGGCACGACGAACAATTGCGGCGCGGGCAAGACGCTCTGGGGCACGTATCTGACCTGCGAGGAGAACTTCAACGGGCTCTTCGGCGCCACCGGCGAGATGCCCCAGGGCGAGGGCTACGGCCGCTACGGCATCGGCGGCGAAAGCCAGTACGCCTACGAGAAGTTCGACCCGCGTTTCGACATATCGAGCGAGCCGAACGAGCCGCATCGCCACGGCTGGATCACCGAGATCGACCCCGCCGACCCGTCGAGCACGCCGGTCAAGCACACCGCCCTCGGCCGCTTCAAGCACGAGAATGCCGAGATGGTTCAGGCGGCCGACGGGCGGATCGTCGTCTACATGGGCGACGACGAGCGCGGCGAGTTCATCTACAGATACGTCTCGAACGGCACATGGGCCGAGGGCCACCCGACAGACGGCCTGCTCTCCGACGGCACGCTCTATGTCGCGAAGTTCAACGACGACCAGACCGGCGAATGGCTGGCGCTGACGCCAGAGACCACCGGCATGGCGCCAGCCGAGATGCTCGTCTTCGCCCGGATGGCGGGCTCGAAGGTCGGCGCCACCACCATGGACCGCCCGGAGTGGATCTCCTGCCATCCGCAGCGCGCCGAGGCCTATTGCTCGCTGACCAACAATTCCAACCGCGGGATCAAGGCCAATGCCGGCGGCGACGCGACCCCGGTCGGCGGCCCGAACCCGCGCGAGGCCAACGAGTACGGCCAGATCGTGCGCTGGCGGCCCGAGGGCGAGGACCACGGCGCAACGGCCTTCACCTGGGATCTCTACGTGATGGCCGGCAACCCGGCGGTGCATTCCGACGCCTATGCCGGCTCACCGAACATCAACCAGGGCAACATGTTCAACTCGCCCGACGGGATGGCCTTCGACACCACGGGTCTGTTGTGGATCCAGACGGACGGCGACGACAGCAACGAGGGCGATTTCGCGGGCCAGGGCAACAACCAGATGCTCATCGGCAATGCCGATACCGGGGAGATCGCCCGCTTCCTCACTGCACCGAATGGCGCCGAGGTCACCGGTCTCTGCTGGTCGGCCGACCGCAGGGTGGCTTTCGTCGGCATCCAGCATCCCGGCGGTTCCTGGCCCGACGGGGAAGGCAAGCCGCGCTCCTCGGTGATCGCCGTCTGGCGCGAGGACGGGGCCACGATCGGCTGAGCCGGGGGATCCGAGATTGGCCGGCTTCGGGTATAACGGCGCCGGCCGTTGCGCCCGCGGTCCTGTCGCCCTCGGTCAGTCCCAGGCGACGGCGTAGCCCGTGGAACGGGCGCCGGTGCCGTTGGGCAGGGGGGCGTGGCGGGTCAGCACGATGGCGTCGACGTCGCGGCCGTATCGGGCGCGGGCGTCGTCGAGCAGGAGAGGGGCCTGGAGCGCGGACCAGTTCGCGCCGGCGGGGCGGGCGTCGGTGTTGACCGAGACCGGGCCGAGCATGTGATGGGCGCGCGCCGGGGCCTCGGAATAGAGCATCGGCTTTCTCAGGGTCAGTGCGCTCACGGCGACGGCGGAGAGGGCGACGACCACGGCTGCCGCAACGGGGATCTTGTGCATTCTGTCCTGCCTCGGACGAAGAGGTTTCTTGTTTGTTCGCAGAGGTGCGGTGCGCTGCGCCGCAGCAACAGCATCGGTCAAAATCCTTAACGTCGCCTTACCCGGCGGGAAGCCCGGGCGCAGTCACGGCAGCGGCACGCGCCTGTCGCGGCGTGGCAGGAATTGAACGGAAGCAATTGATTTTATGAATATAGGTCAGGGCAGGCACCGGCGCAAGCCCCGGTGGGCCAGATGTTGCCCGCCGTGATCTTTCCGTCACGGATCGCGTATCGTGCAGGTGCGGCAAGAAGGCGGACGCAGTTCGACAATCGATGCAGTGCGTCGGCCAGCGGCGGGGTCAGCGGTAGAAGACGTTGCCGCCGATCTCGGCCGTCCGGGTGCGGGAGGCGAACCAGCCGGGCTTGACAGCGGCGGAATGGAAGAAGAGCGCGCCATGGGTCGGGTCGGGCGCCTCGCCGGCGAGCACGGTTTCGGCGGCGCGGAGCGCGCGGGCGCGCTCCTTGGGGTCGCGCAGGGCGTCGGACCGGCCGTCGCAGCGGTAGGAGAATTCGCAGCCGTCGGCGATCACGCCGCAGACCGTGCCGGGGAATTCCTGATGCTCGCGGCGGTTGAGAACCACGTTGGCGACGGCCAGCGCCGCCGAGTCGCCCTTGCCGCGCGATTCGAAATACACCGCCTCGGCCAGGCAGGCGACCGCCTCGGGCTTCGGGGCGGCGGGGCCTGCATGGGCCGCCGGGGCGAGGGCGGCGGCCAGGGCCGCGGCGATCAGGGTCAGGCGCAAGGGAGGGCTCCCCCAACTGTCACTGTTGGCGGAAAGATGCATGCTGCGGTGCAGCATGGCAAGGGGATGGCC
>ERZ795053.1417-NODE-1417-length-30430-cov-6.565926_pt1 | contig 30430 bp, 28 predicted proteins | sample MGYA00375137_ERZ795053 | MGnify/ENA primary metagenome ERZ795053 (study PRJEB30182, sample SAMN05720284) | activated sludge metagenome | isolation source: Anaerobic digester | place: Hong Kong | collected 2014-12-17 ...
CGTGTGCTCTTCCGATCTACACCGACAACGTCGGCGACAACGAGACCCACGCGTGCGGGGGTCTCGTTGTCGCCGACGTTGTCGGTGTTGCCGTAGCCCAGCCGCCCGTTGCCGCCGAAACCCCAGCAGCGGAGGTCGCCGGTGGTGAGGACGGCACAGGTGTGGCTGTCACCGGCCGTGACCGCCAGGGCAGTACCGCCGAGGGGGACATCGCCGGCGCTGGCGGGGGTCTCGTCGTCCCCGATCCGGCGGGTGTGCGCGTAGCCGAGCTGTCCGGTGCTGTTCTCACCCCAGCACTTGACGGTGCCCGTCGTCAGTACGGCGCAGGTGTGCGACCCGCCCGCGGCCACCGCTACTGCCTTCGCGCCGAGGGGGACGTTGCCGGCACTGGCGGGAGTCTCGGTGTCGCCGATCGAGTTCGTGTTGCCGTACCCGAGCTGCCCGTAGGAGCCGTCGCCCCAGCAGCGGACATCACGGGTGGTCAGCAAGGCGCAGGTGTGGTCGCCGCCGGCGGCGATCGCGGTGGCCTTGGCGCCGAGGGGGATGTTGCCGGCGCTGGCGGGGGTCTCGTCGTCCCCGATGTTGTGGGTGTTGCCGTAGCCGAGCTGTCCGTAGGAGTCGTGGCCCCAGCAGCGGACGTCGCCGGTGGTCAACAGGGCGCAGGTGTGGTTGCTGCCGGCGGTGATGGCGGTGGCCTTGGCGCCGAGGGGGACGTTGCTGGCCGGGGTCTCGTCGTCGCCGATGCTGTGCAGATTGCCGTAGCCGAGCTGCCCGTAGTAGCCGTAGCCCCAGCAGCGGACGTCGCCGGTGCTGAGCAGCGCGCAGGTGTGGTACCACCCCGCGGTGATCGCGACTGCTGTTGCGCTCAACGGGACGTTGCCGGCGCTGGCGGGGGTTTCGTCGTCACCGATGGTGGTGGTGTTGCCGTAGCCGAGTTGCCCGTAGTAGCCGTAGCCCCAGCAGCGCACGGCGCCCGTGCTCGTCACGGCGCAGGTGTGCTCACGTCCCGCAGCGATCGCCACCGCGGACCCACCGAGGGGCACGTCGCCGGCGCTGGCGGGTGTCTCGTGGTCGCCGACGTTGTGGTTGGTGCCGTAGCCGAGCTGCCCGTAGTAGCCCCCGCCCCAGCAGTGCACGGCGCCTGTGGTGAGGATGCCGCAGGTGTGGGAGTCGCCGGCGGCGATGGACGTCGCGGCGAGAGGTCGGCCGGCAGTGGCGGCTGCGAGGGCGGGGCCGGGCTTCGCGAGGGTGAGACCGGTCAGCAGGGCGAGCAGGGCGAGCACGGAGGCTGTCGCGGGTCGCACGAGTCGCGTGAGTCCTCGAACCGGTGCGGTCGGGTGAGTGTGGCGGGGTTGCATACCGCACATGGAAGCGGCCGCCTGCGCTGCTGCCATCCGTGTGGGATACGGAAACTTACGAGAGACCCGGGGCCGGGGGCGAGGATCGGATCACCCGAACGCGAACCGACGGCGGTCCGTGTGTACAAATGCGACGCGGCCGCCGCAAACCTCGCGGACGAGGAATGCGGCGGCCGCCGACGCCGGGCCCGATCGAATCAGGACGTGACGCACTTCGCCAGGCTCAGCGTGGCGTCCTGGAGGGCGTTGGAGTCGGCGTGGCTGCCCTTGTAGTCCTCGTCCCCATCGACGATGGCCTTGAGCGACTTGTCGGAGACCTTGGAGTCGTGGAGCACTTTGGCGATGCAGTCGAGGGTGTCGGACGAGGGCGAGTTGAATGCCTCGGTGAACTGCGCCGCGACCTTGTTGTCGTGGTCGTTCAGCGCCTTGGAGAGGTCAGCAGTCGAGGGACGCCCGCCTCCCCCGCAGGCGGCCAGGAGGACGAGTGCGGGGAGGGTGATGGCTGCGAGCTTCTTCATGACTTCACTTTCTTGTGTGGGTGCAACCGAGCGTGGTTGCTCTATCGGTGCGCACGGTCATCTCAGCAAGGACGGGCCGTTGCGGCATCCGTGCCATGCACGGATTCCTGGTCGCCCCGTCGTGCTGGAATGGGTCTCGTGCGGCCGGGCGTGACTCAGCGCGGTGTCCGAGCGGCGACGACGTGCATGCCACGGGCATCCTGTCGGGCGACGAGCTCGATGTAGCCCGCTTCGGTGAGCAGGCTTTCGACCTGCGGGACCGTCAATTTCAGTTTCAGGTAGCTGCCGACCTGTTGCGACCAGCTGCCGTCGGGTTGCCGGCGGTGAACGATGTCGTGGACGGCGACATGGTCGCCGGCGTCTTCGAGGAAGCAGGTGAGGATGGTGCTCTCGTCGGAGCGCACCGGGATGAAGCGGTCGGCACCGGTCGGGGTCCGGGTGAGATCGCGGAAGGAGAGCGCGAACCATCCACCCGGTGCGAGCACTCGGTGAACATCGCTCGCCAGCCGTTGCAGCGCCGGCACGCCGCTCAGGTGCGTCGCGGTGTCGCCCATGCAGACGGCCGCGCCGAAGTCGCCGGCAGGCAAGGTCGCGGGCAGGCCGTCCTCGAGGTCCGCGTGCATCGCGGTGACCGGGACGAGGCCGTGGGTGTTGTGCCGGAGCTCGGTCAGCATCTGTTCGCTGACGTCGAGGCAGGTGACCGAGGTGTAGCCGAGTGCGCGGAGCGCCAGCGAGTGCAGTCCGGTTCCGCACCCGAGGTCCAGGGCGGTCCGGGGGCCGCCGTCTTCTCCGGCCTCGCCGAGAAGGGTCCTGAGGAGATCCAACTGGGCCTCGAGGGCGACCTTGAGATCGCCGAGCATCCAGTCGTAGTGCTGGGCCAGCAGCCCGTCGTAGTGGGCCTGGGACGAGCCGGGACGAGAAGTCATCCGAGATGCCGTCCGAAGCTGAGGACCTCTTGTAGAGCAAGAGGCGTCGTGCCGGCCAGGTCCGGGTCCGGGTCGGCGCCGAGGGCATCGTTGACCGTCGAGAACGCCATGCGCAGGGCGGAGAAGACCGTGATGGCGAAGATCTGGTCGTCGGACCAACCGGTCTCGCGCAGTTCGTCGACGTCCGCGGCCGTTGTGCTGCTCGGCATGGTGGCGACGGAGCGCGCCCAATGCACCAAGGCGACCTCGGCTGCAGTCAGGCCGACCGGGTCGTCGTCGCCTCGGACCACGGCCGAGGCCGACCGAGCGTCGATCTCGGCGGCGAACTTCGAACCCCAGGCATAGATGCAGTAGGTGCTTCGCCGGGCCGCGGAGGTGGCAAGGACGAGCAGCAACCGATGTCGGATGCTCAACTCGGCCGCGCGCGCGACCCGCCGCGACAGGCCGAGCAGCTCGTCCAGCGCGAGTGCGTCGTAGGACCACACGCGAGACAGGTTCGCGACATAGCCGAGCTCGGCGAGGTCCTCGGCCTGGAGCTCTTCTGCGGCCCGGCTCGGGACGGGCGGTTCGAGGAATCCGGCTCGCGGCGCGTCGGGGGACATAAGGCTCATGACATCCGGATCAGACCAGTGACGCATCCGTGTGCAGCACGGAATGTGACCGTGCGGCCGCGGCAGATGTGTGATGCAGTGACTGCGGATCGGGTCCGGGCGCGACCCCCAGGACGGCCGCCGCCTCGGCACGATGACCGCGCTCCTCGAGAAACGAAGCCAGCGCCAGCGACGCCGCTCGATGGCAGCGCGGATCGCCGCTGGCCGCCCCGACGTGGACTGCTTCGCGCAAGAGCTCCTCGCGTCGTTGTGCGCCCTGCGGCTCGGCGGCCTCAAGCAACGCACGGCTGAGGCAGCGAAGATCACCCGCCCGGCGCAGGAGCCGGACGGCCTCGGCGAGCTCGGCTGCGCTCTGATCCGGCAGCGCGCGTGCATGCGCCAGCCTTGCGTGCCCGAGCTCAAGCTCGTTGCCGTGCCGGACGGCGTAGTCGATGCACTGCTCGGCCCAGCGAACCGCGTCGGCACGCCATGCGGGATCCGTGGCCGCCACGGAGGCCATCATGTAGTGGGTGTTGTTGACATGCATCGAATCGCCCGCCTCGGCGTACGCGTCCCGAGCCGCCTCGAAGGCCCGCAGCAAGGCTTCCGTCGGAGTCTCGCCCAGGCGATGCAGAGCCTTCGCGAGCAGTTGAAGCGCATCGGCCCGCGTCCACGGGTCCTCGAGCTCGCGTGCCAGCGCGACCGCACGCTGCAACACCGGCAGCGCCTGCGCCGCGCGGTCGCGGTGGACCAGGCCCGACGCCGTCAGGAGGTCCGCGGACAAGCGCACCTCGGCTGCACCCTCGCCCACGAGAGAGCGCGCGCGAGCGGCGAGCTCGTCGACGAGGTCGAGGCGCGCGAGAGCCAACGCGCGCCCGACCTCGACGAGGGCGGGGGGCGACCAACGCTGGATCTGGCCCGGGGTCTCGGCGGCCGCGATGAGTGCTCGCATCGCACTGGGGTCGGGACCGTACTGCTCGATCCCGACCGCGAGCGATGCGGCCAGCTCACCGCTCGCCGGGTCGTCGTGAGCGATCGCCCAGCTCAGCGCGGCGGCGATCTCGGGATACGCCGCAGCGGCGGCCTCCCGGGTCTGAGGCCGGTCGTCGGTCCTGACCTGGGAGGCGAGAAGGTTCGCGACGGGAAGGTGGTGGGCGGCGTGCCGCTGTGCGACGAGCGAGCCGACGGCCGTCTCGTCGCGGGACCGGACGAACTCGCCAAGCGCGCCGGGCACCTTGTAGCGCGCGGCTTCGGCTCGCCCGGGAAGCCCGGTGAGCAGGGAACGGTCCAGCAGGTCCAGGACCACGTTGTCGACGCGGCGCCCCAGGACCGATGCCGCCAGGTCGAGGTCGAAGCATCGGGGCAGCGCTGCCAGGTGGGCGAGCACCGACCGCGAATCGGCGTCGAGGAGATCCCAGCTCCAGGCGAACGTGGCCCCGAGCGCGGTGCCCCCGCTCTCGCGTGCGCCCAGGGCTTCGTACCCCGTCTCGAGTCGGCGCTCCAGCTCGGCAAGCGACAGATGGCGGGTGCGCGCCGCCGCGAGCTCGATGGCCAGGGGCACTCCCTCCAGTCTGCGACAGATGTCGAGGACCCGCGACATGTCGCTGACGTCGGTGGCTCGCGATGCTGCCCGGACCCGGTCGACGAAGAGCGCGACTCCGGGGTCGGTAGGACGGCGCGACGCGAGCGGCCGGAGCTCCAGCACCGTCTCGCCGGCGCCATGGAGCGGCGCCCGCGAGGTGATGACCACACTGAGGGTCTGGACGCGGCCGAGAAGCTCGCCGACGAGCTTCCCGGTCTTCTCGGCGACCCGGTCGGCATTGTCCAGGAAGAGCACGAGCGGTCCGGTCGACAGTGCGACGCCACAGGCCTGTACCAGCGAGGGTGCCGTTGCCGCGGTCAGGCCGAGTGCCGAGGCCACTGCTGCGAGTTCGCCGCCAACCGGCGTGTCGTGCAGGTCGACGAGGACACTGGGGCGCAGGCGGGCGGCCTCGACGGCGAGCCTGCTCTTGCCGACACCGGGCAGACCCGTGACGGTGACCCAGCGGGTCTCCTCGAGAAGGGCGCCGAGCTCGGCCAGGCTCTCGTCTCCTCCGATGAAGGAGTTCGTCGGTGCCGGCACGGGCCGACCCGCATAGCCTTGCGCGGCCCGGATCAGCTCGCCCCTGCTCTCGGCGAAGAGCTTGCGGCGCAGCGAGGCGATATGTGACTCGACCGTGCGGACCGAGAGTCCGAACTCGCGCGCGATCTCGGCATTGGTCAGACGACGGGCCACGGCCTGCAGGGTCTCCTGCTCGCGTGGCGTCAGGCTCGGCGGCGACATCGAGACTCCAGTGCTCAGGGGTGCGGCGGTGTGGGGACGGCGTCGGTGATGCCGAGGCGGCGGGCGACGACGCGACGGCCCAGCTTGAGCACCTCGGCGTCGTCGTACATGACGAAGCTGGTGTCGACGGCGAGCAGCGTGCCGTTCAACTCGAGTGCGAGTGCTGCCGGGTCCTCGTCGCCGTCCAGCTGTCCCAGGTCGACAGCAGTGCGCACGAAGCCACGGATCAGCTGGATGAAGCCGGAGTGGAAGGCGGCGACTCTTTCCTGGACGGCACCACGGTGGGTCCCCATCTCCAGAGCGGCCCCGGCGAAGAAGCAGCCGCCCGGGAAGGTCTTGCGGGCCAGATGGTCGATGTAGGCGTTGCAGAAGGCGAGCAGCTGGGGTACCCCGGCCTCCGCAGCCAGCGCGGGGGTGACGACCTCTTCTTCGAAGACCGCGCCGGCGGCCTCCACCGTGGCGAGTTGCAGGTCCTCCTTCGACGCGAAGTGTGCATAGATCCCGCCCTTGCTGGCGCCGAGCTCCTTGGCGAGATTGCCGATCGTCAGACCCTCGAGCCCGTCGAGGGTCGAGAGCCGCATCGCCGCGTTCAAGATCGCGGCGCGGCTGCGTTCGCCGTCGGCGCGGGTGCGTCGGTGAGGGTGCCCTTGGGTCTCCATGCTCCTCATCGTAGTTGACATAGAAGGCGAACGTTCGTATTTTCTAAGAAAATCCGATCGATCGTCATATCTACAGAAGGGCACCACCATGTCGCAGAAGGCCGTCGTCAGTCTCACCACCGGTCTCGAGGACATCGAGAAGGTCACCGTCGCGTTCCTGGTCGCCGTCGGCGCGGCAGAGACGGGTCGAGAGACCCTCATGTTCCTCACCCAGGAGGCAGTTCGGCTGGCACTTCCCGGTGTCGCGCAAGGAGTCGGTTGCGAGAGCTGCCCGAGCCTGGAGTCGCTGCTCGAGCGCTACCAGGCCGCCGGCGGGCGCATGTACGTCTGCCCGATCTGCGTCGACTCCCGCTCGATCGACGCGAGCCGGCTGGTCGACGGCGCAGAGCTGAACGGCACCATCCCGATGTGGAACTGGATCGGCGATGACGGTGCCACCACGTTCAGCTACTGAGCGCGTCCGCGGATCCAGCCGGCTGATCCGCCCGAGCCGGCGATGCACTGAGGGTGGTTCAGGAATCGAATGTCCGGCTCGCTAGTCGAGGCGGCGCCGCGCGCGAACGTCGATCGTCATCGTCGATTCTTGGCGGCGATGACGATCGACGCCGTCGCGGGCGGCGCGATTCTGCCGGCGACCACAATCGTGCTGCTGGCCCTGACCGATCTGAGGCTCCCCGCGCTTGGCGCGGCGCTGAGTCTCGGCGGAATCCTCGCCCTGCCCGCCGGCATCTGGGGAGGGAACCTCGTGGACCGCATCGGCCCACGCGCGGTCATGATGGGCAGCAACATCGCCCAGGCCGCCGGGGTCGGCGGCTATCTCCTCTGCCATACCTTCGGGAGCGTCGCGGCCTGCACCTTCGTCGCCGCCGGAGGTCGCAGCATCTTCTGGGGGTCCTTCGGGGTCGCAGTCACGGCCATCTCGGGACCGGGTGACCGGGAGACCTGGTTCGCGCGAGTCGGCGGGCTCCGCAATGTGGGGCAGGCGCTGGGTGCATTGCTCGCGGGCTTCGCGCTCGCCTTCCACAACAGCACCGCCTACGACCTGCTGATCATCCTCACTGCAGCCGCATTCGTCGGTGCCGTGCCCCTGATGAGGACGGTGCCGAGCATGCTGGGAAGCAGCGCCGGCGCGTCGAGCAGCGGGTCCTGGGTGGTAGTCCTGCGCGACCGGAATTACTGGCCGGTGCTCGCGCACTGGGCCACGATCGCGATGTCTGCCCACGTTCTTGCCGTGGCCATTCCGGCGTATGCCGTGGTCGTCCTGCACCTGCCCGGCTGGGTCGCCGGCGCCACGTTCGCCCTCAATACCTTGATCATCGGCATCGGGCAAAGAGGGCTCGTATCACGTCTGAGCGGCATGCATCGGTGGGCAGCGTTGGCCGGCGCGCAGGCGCTCTTCGCGGCCAGCTACCTGATGATGCTGGGGGCGGCCCTCTGTTCCGGTGCGGGGGCGATCGGCGTGGTCATGCTCGCAGTCATCGTCTACACCTTGGCAGAGGCCACCGCGTGGCCGGTCGGATCGGCGCTCGCAAGTGAGGCAGCCGCCGATCATCTGCTGGGTCGCTATCTCGCGCTCAACCAGCTCTCAGTGAGCGCGGTCGGAGCGGCCGCCCCCGGTGCTCTCTCGGGCCTGCTCGCCTGCGGTGCCGCCGCCGTATGGCTTCCCATGACGGCGGTCTGTGGCGTGGGTGCGGTCCTGACCCGAGCCCTCGCCGAGAAGGTGCCCGCCGCCTCCGCCCGCATCTCTGTGCAGCCGTAGCCCCGACCCGAGAGACGTGTCCGTCCGTGCCGCCGCGTCGCCCGACGCGGATGTCCCGTGGTCGCTGCCGTCCCTTCCTGGAGGAGATCCACCTTGATGAGTAGCAACGAGCGCGACGCGCCGCTGGCGACCACGACCACCGGCCGAGTACGCGGACGGCTGGAGGCGGGCGTGTCCGTCTTTCGCGGCATGCCCTACGCGCGCACGCCCGTGGGCGAACTCCGACTCGCAGCGCCGGCACCGGCCGAACCGTGGAGTGGCGTTCGCGAGGCCGCCGAGTTCGGCCCGCGTCCGCCCCAGTCCACCCTCATGGGCGCGTCGGGGGCTCGTGACGGTGACGACGACTGGCTGACGGTCAACGTCTGGTCACCTGACCTCGCCGGCGACCTGCCGGTCATGGTCTGGATCCACGGCGGCGGCTACGTCTACGGCTGGTCCGGCGACCCGCTCTTCGACGGAGCCACCCTGGCTCGCGACGGCGTCGTCGTGGTCACCTTCAACTACCGGCTCTCCGCGGAGGGCTTCGGCCATTTCCCCGGCGCGCCAGCCAACCGCGGGCTGCTCGACCAGGTCGCGGCCCTGAGGTGGGTGCAGGAGAACATCTCCGCGTTCGGCGGCGATCCCGGCCGGGTCACCGTCTTCGGCGAGTCCGCCGGCGCCGGCTGCATCGCCGCGCTGATGGCCATGCCGAGTGCCGCGGGCCTGTTCCGGCGCGCTATCGCACAGAGCGTGCCGGGCCTCTACTTCACCGAGGCGCTGGCCACCGACATCGCCGCCGCTGTCACCGGCCGGCTCGGTCTCCCGCACTCGGCGCGCGAGCTCGTCCGGGTGCCGCCCTCGCGACTCAACGATGCTGCCGACCACGTCGCCGGCAGAATGGCCGACCACTTCGAGTGGGGCGCGGCGGCTCACATCGGCTCTCCGTTCGCTCCAGTGGTCGACGGCGACGTGCTGCCCGAGACGCCGTGGCAGGCCCTGGCCGACGGCGCTGCTGCCGGTGTCGAGCTGGTCGTCGGGCACACCCGCGACGAGTACCGGCTCTTCCTGTTCGCCAAGGGTGAGACCGGCACCATCACCCTGGAACAGGCCGACGCGACGCTGGACCTGTTGGCGCCGCAGTCCTTCCGTGCGGCTTACCCGACGGAGGACCCGGAGCGGCTCTACGAGCTCGCGCACTCGGACTGGATGTTCCGGATGCCGTCCCTGCGCCTGGCCCAGGCCCAGCACGTGCACGGCCCTACCCACCTCTACGAGCTGGCCTGGGAGGCGCCCGGACTCGGAGGCGCCGTGCTGGGCGCGTGCCACGGCCTCGGCGTACCGCTGACCTTCGGCAACCTGACCGCGGGCGCGGCAGAGCTGCTCATCGGCGCGGCTCCGTCTGCCACCGCCGCCAGGCTGTCCGCCCGAGTGCGCCGCGCTTGGACCGACTTCGCCTCCACCGGTAACCCCGGGTGGCCCGCCTACGCCCCGCCGGAGCGGCTCACATGGGTGATCGACACCGAGCCGGACGTGAGGACCTACCCGCACGAGGCATCCCGACTGGCGTGGAGCCAGCACTCGGCGGCGCCGCTCGACCTTTGCCGCTCACCGGACGGGGCACCGCGCCAATCACGTCTTGGTGGAGTCGAGGGTCGCATTGACCGGGTGGGCTACCGGTTCACCTGATCGTTCGTCAGCGGGCGTGGACGATGGTGACGCCCGCGTGAGCCAGCTCGCGCGACACAGGGTTGCTCTCGGGCATGTCGCCCACGATCCCCGCGACGGCCCCGAAGGGCAGCACGGCGTAGCGCGAAGCCGTGCCGATCTTCTCCTCGCTCGCGAGGACGTAGGTCTCGGCCGCGCGTGATGCGAGGGTGCGTTTCATCGCCGCCTCGTCGGCATCGCCCGTCGTCAGGCCGGCGGTGGGGTGGACGCCGGTGACTCCGAGGAAGAACAGGTCGGCGCCGACATTGTTCGCCGCCTCGACGGCCGCGGCGCCGCATGCGACGGCGGAGTGCTTGAACAACTGTCCCCCGATCAAGAAGACGTCGGCTGCATGATCCAGGAGGGCCGCGGCAATGGTCGGGCTGTGGGTGATGATCGTGCCGCGAAAGGCGCTCGGCAGCGCATCGACCATGGCCAGAGTCGTCGTCCCGCCGTCGAGGATCACCGTCGAGTCGGGCCCGACAAGTTCGAGGGCGGCGGCGGCGACCCGACGCTTGCTATCGGTCGCGACCGACGTTCGGGCGGCGTAGTCAGCCACGGCTGGGGACGCGGGGAGAGCGCCTCCATAGACCCGGACGGCCAGTCCGGCGGCATCCAACTCGCGCAGATCACGACGGATGCTGTCCTCGGAAAGGCCCAGCTCGGCCGCCATCTCCTTCGCCACAATCCGGCCGTCGTTACGCAGCCGCTCCAGTAGCAGTGTCCGTCGCGCCGCAGCAAGCATCCTCACTCCTTCACGGTTATGCACAGTGTTGCACGTTCTTGCGGTATTGTGCCGACTATGACGAAGCCTATGTTGATCCTCATCGCCGGCCCGTACGCATCCGGAACCGGGGGCGATCCCGAGAAGATGGCGAGAAATCTCGAGCGCCTGGAGAAGGCCGCGTGGCCGATCTTCAGCCTGGGCCACGTGCCGATGATCGGCGAGTGGGTGGCTCTGCCGGTGCTCTCGAGCGCAGGGGCCAGTGGGCCGGCGGACCCGCTGGCCGACCAGGTGATGTATCCGACCGCCGAGCGCCTGCTCCAGCACTGCGACGCCGTACTGCGTCTCCCCGGCGAATCCCGCGGTGCCGATCAGGACGTCGCCATCGCCGAGAGTCGTGGCATCCCCGTGTACTACTCCCTCGGTGAGATCCCTGCCATCGGTCCAGCAGGCGCGCAGGTTCCTTGATGGGACGCCGTCATCGGCTCCCTCCTTCACTGGCTTTGCACCGAGAGCGCCCTGTGAAGAAAGCGCTCAGGGGAACGCCTCGCCAACTCCCGACCAGCCGACCTACTCACGACGGCACCTTGGAGATGGGTGTGACCGGCGGAGGCTTCGCGGCGTCGTCTCAGCCGAACAGACAGCGCCAGATCAGATGTCCCCGATAGGTTTGCCGGGCCCGCGCCCTCCGACGAAAGACCAGCCGTGCCCATCTGGCGATCGCCTGACCTCGAAGCGCTCCTCGAAGCTTCGCTCGACGAGAACGGGCTCACAGAGGCTGCTATCGACCGACTCGTCATGAATGCGGTAACCGAAGGCGAGCAGCTCGATTTCAAGTTCGAACCTCACCTCCCCGAATCCGGCAAGGCCCCGGCATCACCGGAGAGAGGTTGGAGTTCCGAGCAGGAGTTCGCGAAGGACGTGTGCGCGTTCGCCAACCATCTTGGCGGACTGCTACTGGTCGGTGTGAAGGACGACAAGGGCGCCGCTGTCAGCGCATCGCCCACAGTCACAGACCCCAGCAAGGTCACCCAACGGTTGCGCCAAGCCCTATCGAACTACGCCAGCCCTGCACCTCGATTCCACCCGATCCCGATCACGGCGTCCGCCGGCGGACATTATCTTGCATTGATTGTCCCACCAAGCCCCTTCTCCCCACACGCCGTGCGCGGCGCGACAGGCAACGACAGGCGCCCCCTTCACTATCCCGTACGCGATGGCCAAGACACCCGATGGCTCCTCGAGCATGAGATCGCCGAGCGGTACCGCGCCCGGTTTGCAGGCCGCTCCGAACTCGCATTGCTCCGCGACGAAACTCTCGACAAAGGACTGGAGGCCCTCCAACGCGCCGACCACGAAACCTGGCTCTACCTGGCGATCGTGCCGGAGGCGCCCGCTCGCCATCACCTCGACAGGCGCACGCTCGAAGCGACGACCAAGTGGTGGCGGAGCGACTACGGGTTCTCCTCTCCCCTGGAACGTGGCTTCTATTTTCAAGGGCCCCCAACGCCAGCACCAGGCCGCATCACCATTTCCACCCCGGCACACCGCGAGGACGACGAAGATGCCGACCCTCGCGGTAATGGATACGTCGAGCTATGGGTGGATGGACGCGCCTTCGTTGCTACGCCCATCACGGCGAACAGCAGCCATGAAGACCCCGCATGCATCGGCGAACGCACCCTCGCCGACGACACCATCATCCTGACGGACCTCGCCGTGTCATGGTCATGCCACCAGGCCGGTGCGTGGGGCACAGCAGAGATCGTCATCGGCATTACGAAGGACGGCCAAGTGGCAGGCTCCTTCGACGAACCACTCACGCTTCAATCCGCAGAGGAGCACGGCCTTCACCGGATCCGCGGCACCCGACCGATCCGCGGACCGATCCAGTCCCACAGCGTCATTGATCTCAGTGAAGGAGAAGACCCCGCGGGGCGCCTGCAGGCTGCACGAGATGCCCTCACCGTCCTGGTGCACCACTTCGGACTCCCCGAACCCCGACAACTCGAGGCAGACGGCGCCCTCTTGCCGTGGGGCTGGGGTGACCGGCGCCGGGAGGTGGAACGCTGGGCAATAGCCCGCGGCCTGCCATACCAGCCGATGTATCCCAACTCCCGGCGGTGACTCGTCACTAGCATTGCCACCTCGGCTCGGCGTCAGGCGCTCAGGGTCGAGAGCTTCGCCGACCCCCTGGGAGGAGAAAACATCCCGCCAAGCGACGAACGTCGAGCACTACATTCGGCCCCTTGAAGCCATGCAGGTCACCTCCAGCCGCGACCTCGGCCTCTGAGCGCACCGCGGGCGAAAGGTCCGTAGAGTGCACAGAAAGGCGAAACCCCGGCGATGTGACCGAAGTCAGTGATCGTTCCGGGGTCTTCATCCACCACGATACCTTCACCGACTCAGGTTGCCGAAACCTCGATCGGCACACGGAGGAGGTTCGCCACTGGCGTGTACAGGTCGACGTCCGTCGCAGCAGTCTTCAAGGACACGACCAGCGAGTACCGCACCGACTGGTCGACCCGCTCGCGCTTCTTGGCGTTCTTCCACCAGCCGCCCACGGGATATACAGCCAGCCTCCCGGTGCTCGCCAGCTCGGCGCCGGACGTCTCCCAGACGTCCTGATGGAGCGAACCGTAGTTCCGCTGGTTCGCCCCGACGAGCCAGGAGACCTGTCCGCCCGCAGGTCGGCCGCCGCCTTCCTCTGTGCGCGCGTCCCGGTTTACACGCTGGACGAACTGGGATTCGTTCTCCAATGGATCTTGCAACTCGAACCGCAGTCCGTGGGAGGCGTACCGGTAACGCTGTCGCCAGCCGCGACGTGAGGCCGTGGGCTCGATGAAGTACGAGAGCGTCACCCGCAGCGAAACCGCCGTGTCGCCGAGGTCCTGAAGCACCTCGCGCGGCCACGGAAGGTCATGGAGCCGGAACGACGGCACCTTGAACTCATTCCCGTCGAACGGCGTGAACTCATCTTGAACGACCAACGTCACCGCCTGATCGGACGAGAAGAGCACCCGACCTTCGGTCGGGACACCCCAGCCGTACCTACGGAGCAGATGCTGCTGGACTTCGAGCCCACGCGCCCTCGCTGCCGCCAACTCGCTGCGCATGGCCGGAGTCCACTGGGCCGCGTGGACGAGGAGAGCGCGCACGGTCTCGGGCCAGTACTCCGGATAGGTCGCCATCACGACCGCGCCGAGTCGCGCCGCTTGCGCGGTCGCTGCGCTCGTCGCGTTCGCGGAGGTCAGCGACTGATCGTTCCCGTGTCCGGTCGATCGCAGCGACACGACGGCGTGGTCGGTCTCGAACAGCGAGGACCCATCGTGCAAGACGTTGCCGCCCTCCATCACGATGTCCGGCTTGATCGGCCATGGTCGCGTTCCGAAGAGGAGCGACGTGCGGCTGTGCGGCGAGAGCTGCCCGTCGGGCGCGAGAGCCTCCCATCCTGCGTAGGCCGGGGCCGAGGGCGGCGTCACCAGCTCGGTGTGGGCGCCGACCGTGAGTGCGTTCCACGCCTGTCCCGGGTCTCGGATGGCCGAGGTGTCGGACTGAGCAAGGTGGTCTTGGACGTAGTCGTCGACGTTCCCGGCAGAGACCACGAAGAGTCGGGCGGCGGCCGGATCGGGTGCATCGAGGAGGCGCAGCTCGTCGCCGTTGCGCACGACGCTCGCCCCGACAGCCAGGGCATCGACGGTGGCGGACCACAGCGTTGGCTGGCCGGGGTTGCCTGGGGTATCGCTATTGGTGCTCACGGGCATGCAGAACGCGCGCCGACGGGACGCCGTGATCTCCGGCAGCGCGACTGCCTGAGCCGTAACGTCGCCGTAGGTGATGGGATCGTGCTGCGGCTCCGATTTCGCGGGCAGAATCTTGACCGACTCGAGCCGGTGCCGCAGGGATACCTGGCCGCTCTCGATCAGGAACCCGTCCAGGTTGGCGCCGAACAAGCCGAGGCCGGCCATCTTGGTGCCATGACCGTCGAGGTCGAAGCCGCTCGCGCCGACGACGGTGTGGAGGTCCTGCGGGGCAAGGGACCCTTCGAGAAGGAGATGGGTGCGAGCCACGCCGGAGTCGAGGTGACAGACGGCTGGCTGGATTTCGTCGGCGGGCTCCAAGCGCTTCGCGAGGTCATCGACGTACTCGGCCTGTTCGTCGACGGAGAGGTCTTCGATCGAGTCAATGAACTCGGGGCGCCGAATCTCCGCGACGGGCACGGCAGTGAACGGAAGTACCTCGATCTGCGCCCACGTCGACTCCAACCACATGACGTCGCGATCCACGAGCCGGACGAGGCGTTCGGAGACCGTGAGCCCACCGGCGTTGGCGAACCGGCGCAGCAGGTCAGGACCGTCGATGCTTGGACGGAGCCAGATCTCCCACCAGGTCTTCTCGCCCTCGACGGGCGCGCCCTCAGACTGCCAGAGGTCGCGCAGGACCGTCGTGCGGATGCGAGCGATGTTCGCGACGAGTTCGTTGTTGCCAGGCCGACCGGCCTTCGTCTCCTTCCCCAAGTAGTCCTCAAAGAGCTTGAGGAACTTCGGGCGGTACTGGTCACTGACCCACACCGTCGCGAGTTCCGGACTCCCGGTGGCTTCGTCGGCGGGAAGCACAGAGAGGAGCAGCCACTTCGGCTTCTTGTCCTCAGCCTTCCGGTGGTTCGTTACCTGTTGAAGGCTGTCGACCTTCAGCGGGTAGGCGGCGTTGTCGCCTTCCAGCGTCACGATGGTCCCCAACGCGCGCAACTCATCCTCGGTGAGCTGTTCGTTTCGAGACTCGTCAGCGGACTCGAACGCCGACCGCAGTTCGCCCAAGCGCCCGCGGCCGTGCCCGGCGCGATCCTCGACCGGCCGGATTCTCGGGTTGCCTCTACCTGGGCGGCGAAACTCCTCGTTCGCCGAGCGATCTTCTACAAGGAGGTGGCTGAGGTGCTCGCGACCATCAGCCAAGGCTCGCCGCCTGTCGTGACTTGAGGGCGACCCTGACGTCGTCTGCGGTCACCCGTGCCCCGCCCGACAGGATGACGCTCTTGGCTGCAGACTCGGCAGCGCGAACGAGATCGGCGTGTGAGAGACCTGTCATGTGATCAGCCAATGAGGGCCAGCGGATGCCCTTGGCAATCGACCCAAGACGGCCACGCATGACCGCAGCGGCCTGCTTCGCGTCGGGAAGCGCGTAGTCGAGCACCATGTCGAAGCGACGGAACAGCGCCTTGTCCAGGATCGACCGATGGTTGGTGGCAGCGATGATGAGACTCTCGCTGGAACTGTTCTCGAGGAAGACGAGGAACGAGTTCAGGATGCGCCGAGCTTCGCCGACGTCGTTGCCGGCTCTGTCGCCGCCAAGGGCGTCGAACTCGTCGAACAGGTACACCGCCCGCTGCGTTTCGGCGGACTCGAAGATCACACGAAGCTTGCTCGCTGTCTCGCCCATGAACTTGCTCATTAGGCTGTCCAAACGGATGGTGAGCAGGGGGAGTGATAGCTCGTGCGCCAAGACGGCGGCGGTCATTGTCTTGCCTGTTCCAGGCGGGCCTTCGAACAGGAGGCGATGGGCAGGGTCGTATCCGTGATCGAGCAGGTTCTTGCGTTGCCTCTGCTCATTGAGGATGCGCTGGACCTGACCCGCCAGAGCCTCCGGAAGGACGAGCTCCTTCAGCGTGACTGTGGGATGAGAGGCGATGACGAGGTCCGACAGATCGCCTCGGGGCTGGGCGATCGAGGTGACTTTCGTCGGCCGGTCGGCGCGAGCGCCCTCCACGGCAGTCTTGAGGTCCGCGGCGAGTCGATGGTGACCTTGCCGGGCAGCTTGGGCGGCAACTTGGAGTGCCACGGAGTAGAACGCGTCGTCGTCGCCGTTCCCGTGGCTTCGAACGAGCGCCTTGAAGTGTTCACCTGAGCCGGCCATGATCCACCTCCCGCCGTACGTCGCCTCGTGCCCCGAGTCTAGGCCGAGGCGGCGTCAGAACAGCGCCGAACCCGCCTGGTGGATCGGATCGGCACCACGAATCACGCCAGGAAGGGTTTCGACCGCTGGCAGAAGCTGGCCCCTGTTACTCGTCCGCAACCGGGCAGCGGATCACGAGCCGATCCACCGGCGCGACCTTGCGGCCGCAGTCGAAGTCAGTACGTGGGTTGACTGGTCAGCAGGCGACTGGGTCTCCGACCTTCGACGCTTACGGAGTCCCTCGCTCGTAGGCCACTGACCCCCTGATGGATGGTGCCAGAAGGCCTGTGGATAACTTTTTCGGTTGTGTCGGTGGGTCGGAGTAGCCTTCTTACAAGGCTGTAGTTCCGTCCATTTAGATCTTGCAGTCGGTAGCACTGACCACTGCGAGACCTAGGAAGGATCGACACACCCGATGGACCTGAATGACCTTCTCGACGACCTGTCGTCGACGACCAAGGACGAGTTCTCGTCCATGCCGGAGGTCGCCGACGGAACCGACGACCTCGACGTTTCGACCTTGCCGATCACCGCCCGCAAGTGGACCAGGATGAACGACGTCGTCGTGGTCGTCGCGGACCTTAAGAGCTCCACCCAGCTCGGCACCGGCTCGAAGGCGGCTTCAACCGCCAGCATCTACGAGGCCGGCACCGGCGGCGTCGTGAAGATCTTCGACAAGTTCGACGCGAACTTCATCCAGATCCAAGGTGACGGGGCCTTCGCGATCTTCTGGGGTGAGCGTCGTTACGAACGGGCGATGTGCGCTGGGATCACCGTCAAGACAAACTCCCTCGACTTCGCCACTCAGATCGAGACCAAATGGCCAACCAAGCCGGAGACCGGCTTCAAGGTCGGCATCGCGTCGGGCAGGGTGCTCGTCAAGCGGGTGGGAACGCCCCGGAACCCCGCACAGCAAGAGCCGGTGTGGGCCGGAAAGCCGGTCAACTACGCGACGAAGGCCGCGCAATGCGCCGACCGACACGAGTTGATCGTCGCGGGCTCCGTGTGGGACCGGATCGAGAAGAACGACTACCTCACTCTCAGTTGCACCTGCGGCGACGGCCCCGGCGACGGGATCTGGAAGGACTTTGAGATCGACAAGCTCCCGGTCGACGACCCGGAGCGTCAGGGCCGGCGTCTGGTGTCGTCTTGGTGCGCGGTACACGGCGAGGAGTACTGCAACGCGATCCTCGACGGAAAGAAGAACCGCCACGACGTGAATGCCCTACGCGAGTCCATGATCCAAGCACAGTGGGCGGACTCGCTCCGAGCCGTCGCACGACGCAAGCGCGACGAGCTGCGCAATCGCCGCAGGGGACTGAGTGCATGAGCTCGGGCGACGATGACCACAAGCGCGGCGACGCAGATGAGGCGTGGCAGGTTCTCAGCCACGTAATCGACTGGCTGAAGCATGCCGAGGCGAAGGCTGGCCTCGCGCTGGCCACAGCCGGTGTGCTCGGCGGCCTCTTGTACAGCCTGGTTGGCGATTGGACTGGCCCGCCTTGGTGGATCGTGGTGCCGATGCTCCTATCGGTTGGCTGCATCCTCGCGGCGGGGATCTGTGGGGCAGCAGCGGTGATACCCCGGCTGTGGCGCAAAGGACCCGCGACGAGCAAGGTCTACTACGACCACATCGCCAGGGCGTACCCGCGGGCGACCAAGGTGAGTGCCTCCAAGTTGCCCAACTTTCAGAAGGACTTCGCAAAGGTGACCGACACAAAGGGCGCGCTGTTCGACGAGCTCTCTGCGCAGGTCTGGGTGAACTCCCACATCGCCGCGACCAAGTACAAGTGGTCGACCTGGGCGATCGTGTTTGTGGTCGCCGGGGCGGTTAGCGTTGCACTCACCGCGGCCGGCGTGGCCTGGGGAGTCGAGGTGATCGGCCGTGGCGCTCGTAGATGAGTTGACGAAGTACGTAGACACGGTCTTCACCGAAGCGTGGGTCCGCAGGGCCGGCCAGAAGGTGCCGGATACCGAAGACGTCGCGCTCAAGAACGAGGCAGTGGAACTGGAGGCGACAGTTCTCTACGCGGACCTGGCCGGGTCGACCAAGATGGTCAAAGAGAAGAAGGACTCCGTGGCTGCCGAGGTATACAAGTCGTACCTGTACTGCGCTGCGAAGCTAATCCGCGCCAAGGGCGGCGCCATCACGGCGTACGACGGTGATCGTGTCATGGGCGTATTCATCGGCGACTCCAAGAACTCCAACGCTGCCATCTGTGGACTGAACATCAACCACGCGGCGTCCGAGATCGTGATGGCGCGCTACAAGAAGAAGTGGCCGGACACCGACTTTCAGCTCAAGCAGCGCGTTGGAGTGGATACTTCCAAGCTGTTCGTCGCGCGTACGGGTATCCGCGGGAACAACGATCTCGTCTGGGTGGGCAACGCCGCGAACAACGCCGCCAAGATGGCGGCCCTCGATCCGAAGTACCCGACCTATATCTCGGCCGCAGTTCACTCGAGGCTCAACGAGGAGGCCAAGTACAGCAACAAGGACCACAGCAACATGTGGCAGGACTTGGGCACTTCCGCACTCGGGTACGGGATCTACGGTTCGACGTGGTGGCGCAGTGCCTAGCCGGTGTGCGGGGCCGCCAGGTTTCGGATTCGACGTGCGGCCACGAACCGGCCACTTATGGTCGGCCACAATCCCATGCTGGTCCACTACACTCCGAAGTGGACTGTGAGGTCTTCCCACGTAAACCCGAGGAGATCCACGATCCTCCAAGTCAGTCCGTAGTGGCCGATCTCGTCCAGAGGTCGCAGGTTCAAATCCTGCCCCCGCTACTCGTTTCAGGCCCGAGATTCAGTGAATCTCGGGCCTGAAAGGTTTTGAGATTTGATCCATGGGCCAGGAATGGGCCACTTTCGCCGCTCCGCAGCGGTGATCGGGGCCTCGCCGCGAGATCTATGCCCGCTACTGCTCGTTGTTGCTCGCTCAGGCGGGGAGCACGGCACACCTAGCGTGTATGGACACCCACACCGCGTTGAGCGGCCTTGCGCCGCTGATCGGGATCGAGGAGCTCGCTCAGTACCTCGACCTGCCTGTGAAGACGCTTTACAAGTGGCGTCAGGAGGGCGTCGGCCCCGCCTCGGTCCGGGTCGGGCGTCATGTCCGGTACTTCGTCAGCGACGTTCAGGACTGGCTCTTGGAGCAGCGAACGTCGACCCGGACCGAGGCGGGGTGAGCGGTCATGGCTGGTAGGCGACGCACAGCCATCGGAGCCTTCGGGGCCGTTCATTACGAGAAGCTGCCCAGCGGCCAGATCCGCGCGCGGACGCGCTACCGCGACGACGACGGCAGCCTCCGTCGAGTGTCGACGGTGGGTGCGACGCAGAGGGCGGCCGAGCGCAATCTCAAAGAGGCACTGGCTGCGCGTGCGAGTCGGACGACGTATGCCGAAGTCACGCCGGACAGTTCGTTCGCCAAGTTGGTCGAGCTGTGGCTTGACCACCTGGACCTGGAGGGCAAGGTCGCGGAGAGTTGAATCGCCCCGGGTCTGATGGAGGCTCTCAATCCATGGAGGATGAGAGTCATGGCAGCACCCAGGAAGTACCCCGACGAGCTGCGTGAGCGGGCCACTCGGATGGCGGTGGAGCTCCGAGCGGACCCGACGACGAAGCAGGGCGCGATTGCCCGTGTGGCCGAGCAGCTTGGCATGCATCCGGAGACTCTGCGCAACTGGGTTCGGCAGGCTGAGATCGACGGTGGTGTCCGTCCGGGCAGCACGACCAGCGATGCCCAGCGGTTGGCCGAACTCGAGCGCGAGGTCCGCGAGCTGCGGCGGGCCAATCACATCCTGAAGACCTCGGCGGCTTTCTTCGCGGCGGAGCTCGACCGCCCCACCAACAAGTAGTCGCCTACATCGACGCCCATCGCCACGACTTGGTCGATGGGCGCGACGTCGGGGTCGAGCCGGTCTGCGCCGTGCTGAAGGCCGCCGGCCTGCAGATCGCCCCGAGCAGCTACTACGCCGCCAAGACCAGGCCGTCTTCGGCGCGCGCGATCCGCGACGCCGAGCTCGTCGAGGACATCAGGACAGCTCACAAGGCCAACCTCGGTGTTTACGGAGCCAGGAAGATCCACGCCGAGCTCAACCGCGAAGGCGTCCGCGTCGCGTGGTGCACTGTGGAGCGGTTGATGCGCGCCGAGGGCCTGCGTGGGATCCCGCGGGAGAGGACCCGCAAGACCACCGTCGGTGACGGTGCTGAGACCGAGCGGCCCGAGGACCTGGTGAAGCGGAAGTTCGTAGCGACCGCGCCGAACCAACTGTGGGTGGCGGACCTGACCTACGTCAGAACGCATGCCGGGTGGACCTACGTCGCGTTCGTCCTGGACGTCTTCAGCCGGATGATCGTGGGCTGGCAGGTGTCCACGTCGCTGCGCACCGATCTGGCGTTGGATGCGCTCGACATGGGCCTGTGGAACCGGCAGCGAGCCGGTCGCGACGTCACCGGCCTGACGCATCATTCGGACAGGGGCGTCCAGTACGGCGCGATTCGCTACACCGAGCGGCTCGCTGAAGCGGAGGCGGTCGCGTCGGTCGGGTCGAAGGGCGATTCGTACGACAACGCGATGGCAGAGGCGTTCAACTCGCTGTTCAAGGCCGAGTGCATCCGCAACCCGGTCATGAAGCCCAAGCACGGCTGGCGGTCGGTCGGCGACGTCGAGATCGCCGTGGCCGAGTACGTCGACTGGTTCAACCACCGACGGCTACACGGCGAGATCGGCCTCATCCCGCCCGCCGAGTTCGAGACCGACCACTGGGCAAGCCAACCGGCACAGCCCTACGATCAGCCCGTCCTGGTGACGGCTGAAAACAAGTGAACTGAGCCTCTACCGAACCCGGGGCGATTCAATCGAAGAGGATCTCCGCAGCGACTCGCGAATCCGAACAGCCAAGGAAGGCAGCATTCGGGGACTGGCTCCGGGAAAGTCCTTGCCTACGAGCCGCGCCTTGTTGCGGGTGTCGCAGTGGGTCGGCCATGAATCGTTCGTTGCCTTGACGTAAGGCGTCCCACGCCTCTTGAGGTGTCACTCGTGGTGCGGTCAATTCGATACTCCTTCATTAGCGTGCAGGTGGCACTTTGCTCGAAGTCGCAACCCCGGCCGCGGCGAACATGGTCAGGAACGACTGGCGTCTACCTCGGATCCACGTTACGCGTGCTTGATACGTGACCTCGGACCCGCCTGACCTGAGGGTTGCCGGGTTGGTCCGAGGGCTTCCACGCGCAGCACACGTTGCATTGGCATGGTCAGCGGACTAATGAAACTCCTTGGCCTCACCGTTAGAGATCGATTCCGGTTGTGGAGGCTGTCCATGTCCTGAATCGCTCCAGGTCCGCTGGGTCGGTCCGGGTCGCGGTGCGGTAATTGGTGGGACGTTGCGTCCTGTCATGCCAGAATCTTCCGCTCGGGGGTGCGGGGTCGGTGGCGGCGAGCCACACGGCCGTGTCGGCACCTTCGGCGGGTGAGCGCAGCAGTGGTCGTGTGAGTGAACTGAACTGTGGCAGTGAGGCGGCGATGCCGGGGGTGTCGACCCAGCCGGGGTGCATGGCGGCCACCGTGAGCTGCTGCTCGGCCCAACGCCGGGCCAGCAACGGCACGAGCTCGACTTGCATGCGCTTGGACCGGGCGTACGCCACGGCACCGCGGTAGCGGCCGCGCCGATACTCGGGATCGGACGCAGGCAGGGACTGCGTGTACATGCCGCCGGATGCGACGAACACGACCCGTGCGCCCGAGGTCGACCGGCCGAGAGCGGGCAGGAGCGACTCCGTCAGTCGGATCGGGCCGAGCACGTGAGTGGCCACCGACAATTCGTGCCCGTCGACGGATTTGGTGCGTTCCGACGGCATCACGCCGGCATTGTGCACGAGCACGTCGATCGGCCGGGTCCCGTCGCCGTGCGCGCACCAGCGTGCGCCGAAGTCGCTCACCGCGGACAGGTCGGACAGGTCGCATTCCTCGATGTGCAGGTCGGGCTCGATCCCGTCGGCAGCCAACGCAAGCCGGATGCGCTCGAGCGCAGGTGCAGCGCGCTCGGTCGATCGCACCAGCAGGTGAACTCGTGCGCCGAGACGTGCCAGACCCAGAGCAGTGGCCTCACCCAACCCGCTTCCGGCTCCCGTCACGAGTGCCGTGCGGCCGACGAGGGCGCTTGGTCGCGGATCGTCCGGCGCCCACCGGCGACGACGAAGGATCAGGCCGAGACGGGAGTACCCCGGAATCACCATCCGGTCCAGGAGTCGATCGCGTCCGTGGTCGGGCGACATCACGTGTCCTGCCCGGGAATCGTGGAGCCGAGCAGATGGCGCAGCAGGTCCTCGACATCCGTGAACCGGAAGCGGTGCCCGAGCTCCGTCAGACGAGTCGGCACCACCCGCTGACTCGCCAACGCCACCTCGCGCGTCCCCTCGCGGCCGAGCAGCAGCCGTGGACCGAGCGTCGGGGTGGGGATCAGTGCGGGACGGTGCAGCGCGTGCCCGAGCGCGGCGGCATGCTGGTGCTGCGGGACCGGTCGCGGCGCCACGGCGTTGACCGGACCCTCCAACCGCTCGTCGAGGATGGCTCGAAGGTAGATGTCGAGCAGGTCGTCGATCCCGATCCAGGACTGCCACTGGTCACCCGAACCCAGCCGCCCACCCAAACCTGCCGCGAAGAGTCGGCGTTGCAGCGCGAGGGCGCCGCCCCGGGGACTCTGCACGAGGCCCGTGCGCACCGTGACGACCCTGAGGTCGGCCGTGGCCGCGCCGAGCGCATCCGCCTCCCAGTCGCGCACCACCTGAGCGAGGAAGTCCCTACCGGCTGCGGACTGTTCACCGAGCTGCTCATCGCCGCGGTCGGCGCCGTAGTAGCCGATCGCTGACGCGCTGACGAAGACCGGAACGCCGGCCGTTGCTGCGGCGTGCGCGAGTCGGCCGGTCGGACCGACACGCGACGCACGCATCTGCCGCCAGTGCTCCGCCGTGAAACGTCCGGCGATCCCATGTCCGGCCAGGTGGACGACCGCGTCGACGCCCGCCAATGCCTCGGGCGAAGGTGCGTGCGGATCCCACTCACGCTCGTCGGGCGCCTGCGCCGGACACCGCACCAGCCGGACGACCGTGTGCCCGCCGGTCGTCAGGAACGCGCGCAGTGCCGAGCCGATCAGCCCCGAGGCCCCTGTGATGGCGACCGTCAGTGAGCGGCCCGCAGCGAGCTGATGCGCCCTCAGGTCGTCGGCCAGTTGCCGGTGCCGGTACGCGAACATCGGATCGATGAGGCGCCGTGGGAGCACGGTCGTGACACTGTCGAGGACGGACGTGCCTCCTTCGACGCTCTTGAACGTATGACGGTGATGCCACCTCACGGGCACGACGAACGGACGCGACGCGAGTCGGTCGGCGAACTGCCCGCCCTCGATGAATTCCTCGGGCAGGTGTTGGGCCAGCCAACGGCGACCGGCGGGGAAGGCCAGCACGGCGGTGCCGTCGCGCAGGGATTCGGCCTCCCGAATGATGCGGCCGGGTAGCCATGGCGCCTGCAGGCGGGAGAACGCACCCGGGCGCGTGTGCCAGGCGAAGACGTCGTCGCGGGGGAGCGGCACCGTCTGCCCGAACTCGTGGACCGTCGCATCGATGATGTTCATCGGGAGTGCTCCTTCACCTCGGTGAGGCGGGCCAAGGCCTCCCGCCGTTCCTGCGCATGGTCGATGATCCGCTCCGGATATCCGTGCCGGTGGCCGTCGGCGTGCCGCCATGGCTCATGCGCCGTGGCGCCGTCCAGGTGACGCAGTTCAGGGATCCAGCGGCGCACGTAGTCGCCCGAAGGATCGAAACGCAGCCCCTGGCGGACCGGGTTGAAGATCCGAAAGTACGGTGCTGCGTCGGTTCCGGTGCCCGCCGCCCACTGCCAGTTATGCGTGTTCGACGCGATGTCGCCGTCGATCAGGTGGTCGAGGAAGTGGCGTGCGCCGAGTGTCCATCGCACGTGGAGGTCCTTCACGAGGAAGCTCGCCGTGACCATCCGTACCCGATTGTGCATCCACCCCTCGTGGAGCAGTTGCCGCATCCCGGCATCGACGAACGGGAACCCGGTTCGACCCGCCCGCCACGCGTCGACGAGTTCGGACTCCGGGTCGTGGGGCATCCGACGAAGCGTCGGTCGCAGGTCGTCCCGGGTCGAGTTCGGGGCATGGTGCAGCACGTCCGCGTGGAACTCCCGCCACGCCAGTTCCGTGACGTAACGCTCGATGTCCGCCGGTGCCGCGTCGGCCGCGACGTCGAGCAGGTCGGCCAACAGGGTGCGGGGATGGATCTCGCCGTACTTCAACGCGACCGAGAGGCGGCTCGTGCTGTCGAGGTCGGGGCGGTCCCGATCGGTGGCGTAGCCGTCGAGGTCCTCGGCGAGGAACGACTGCCAACGCTCGAGTGCCGCGCGTTCTCCGGCGTCGACCTGTGGATGCTGCGGCAGCGCGAGTGAGTCGACGTCTCGCACCCACGCGACGTCGGCCAGTCCTGCTGGCGCGCGCCACCCGTGGTCTCGCCACGCGTGGAGGAAGGGCGTGAAGACGCGATACGGGTCACCGGTCCGGTTGCGCACTCGCCCCGGGGTGACGGCGTACGGGCTACCGGTCTCGACGAACTCGACCCCCTCGCCGCGGAGCCGTTCGCGGACCAGCGCGTCACGGCGTCGGCCGTACGGTGTCGACTCGGCCGACACGTGCACCGCGTGCGCACCGACCTCGCGTGCAACGGTCGGCACCACCGAGGCGGGGTCGCCGCTGCGGATGACGAGTGCCTCGGAGGTGGCGTCGCGCAGCGCTGCCAGGGAGGCGAGCAGGCGGTCGAGCCGAGGCCCGGGAGCGGCGAGTCGCGGATCGAGCACGAACAGCGGGAGGACCCGTGCGCCGTCAGCGGCCGCGAGGAGGGCCGGATGGTCGCCCAGTCGCAGGTCGCGACGAAACCACAGGATCCTGGTCGTCATGCTGCCGTGCGTGTCGTGGGCACGAGCCGCACCTGGGCGACATCGAGGTATCCCGTGCGGAAACCGGCCTCGCAGTACGCGAGGTAGAACTCCCACGTGCGGCGGAATTCCTCGCCGAACCGCGCGGCCCGGATCATCGGCCAGTTCTCGAGGAACGTCGCCCGCCAGCGACGCAGCGTTTCGGCGTAGTGCCGACCGAAGTGATGGGTGTGTTCCACGGTCAGCCCGACCGCGTCGGCATGCGAAGCGATGGCGTCCAACGACGGAATGAGACCGCCGGGGAAGATGTGTTTCTGGATCCATCCGTACGAGCGGCGGGTGGTCAGGTACCGCTCGTGCGACATCACGATCGCCTGCAGAGCGATGGCGCCGCCCGGTCGCAGGACCCGGCTGAGCGTCGCGAAGAACTCCGGCCAGTACCGCTCCCCGACCGCCTCGATCATCTCGATGCTCACGACGGCATCGAATTGGCCCGTGACGTCGCGGTAGTCCTGCACGAGGACCGTGACGAGGTGGGTCAGCCCGGCGTCCTCGATCCGCCGAAGCGCCAGGGCCGCCTGTTCGACCGACAGCGTCACTGTGGTGACCCGTGCGCCGCGCCGAGCAGCCTCGATCGCCAGGGTGCCCCAGCCGGTGCCGATCTCGAGCAGTTCGGTGCCCGAGCCGACTCCGGCCTCGTCCAGGGCTGCGTTCACCTTGCGCAGTTGTGCCGTGGTCAGATCCTGGTCGGCCAGTGGTCGGTCGTCGTAGAAGAGGGCCGAGGAGTACGTCAGGCTCTCGTCGAGGAAGGCTGCGAACATCTCATTGCTGAGGTCGTAGTGGGCGGCGACATTGGCCTGCGTGTGTTCGCGGGCGCCCTCCTGGTCGGCCGGGATCGGCTGATCGACGAGCCGCCGCAGCCGCAGCAGCCACGCGGGCAGCAGATTCGTGAGCCGTGCGGCGTAGGGCGCCAAGACGTCGGCGAGATCGCTTCCGTCGGCCGCGCTCCAGTCGCCGGCCGTGTAGGCCTCGCCGACCCCGACCTTCGGTTGCTCGGCCAAACGTCGGAAGAACGACTCCGGACGGTGCAGGTCGATGCGAGGGCGTGTCTCGCCGTCCGGGCTCGGCCGGTTGAGCAGGGACCCGTCGGGCAGGGCCACGTCGACCGGCACGTCACGTGCGGCGCGTTTCACGATCTGTCGCGTGGCGCGGACTCGCAGGCTCCACAGTCGAGAGGTGGCCGTTGACGGCAGGCCCAGGCGCGGGGCGGTGGTGGAGGTGCTCATCGGACGACCTCTTTCGTGGTGGATGGACGCGGAACGATCGGCAGTCGCCGTAGCCAGAGCCAGATGCCGTGTACTCGGATCATCAGGCTCACGCGGTACGTCATCAGCGCGTGTGTCAGCCCGACGCGTAGAAGTGAGCGCCTGGTGGCCGGTTCGGGCACACCGCGGGTGGTGGCCGTCAGGATGCGATCGCCGGAGCGGTCGAGGCCGACGGTGACGCTGACTTGGTCGGGCGCGAACCGCAGTCGGACCGCGTAGGTTCCGCTGACGTCGTTGAACGGCGAGACGTAGAAGACCTTCTCGACCTCGCCGCGACCGCCGTCGTCGATGTCGATCAGGTAGGCGTGGCGGCCGCCGTACGTGTTGTGGACCTCGAAGATCACCGCCTTGCAAGTGTTCGCGTCGCGTCTCTGCACGACGAACACGGTCAGCGGGTCGAAGACGTGTCCGAACACGCGGGCGTTCGCGAGCATCACGATGCGGTCGTCGGGGTCGAGGGTGGTTCCGTGGCGCGCCAACAGATGGTCGACGTCCCCGCGGATCCCGCCGCCCGAACGACCGCCGTCGAGGTGGTCGGCTGCTCGGAACCCGGCGAGTGGCCGCAACCACCACGGCAGGCGCGGCAGGTCGTCGACGTCGACGAGCCATTGGTAGGCGCGCTGGCGGAACGTGTGGTGCAGCGGCACACGCCGCGTGTGGCTGACCTCGCCCACGACGAGGGCCGGGAGGGGCGGCAGGTCGAGGAAGCCGGTCACCACGTCGCCCCGAACCGTGCAGCCGCCTCGACGCCGGAGCGGCAACCGTCCTCGTGGAACCCCCATCCGAGATGGGCGCCGGCGAAGGCCAGTCGCGGGCAACCAGCCGATCGCAGACGCGCTGCGGCCGCTACCGCCTCGGCAGTGAAGATCGGGTGGGAGTAGGTCATGCGCGCGGTCACCGTGTCGGGATCGACGCGGTGGGTGGCGTTGAGGGTCACGATGTGCTCCTCGGTGTCGTCAAGGCCCTGGAGTCGATTCATCGAGTAGCTCACGACGACCTTCGAGTCGCCACCTCGACAGGAGTCGAGCCGGTAGTTCCACGATGCCCTCGCGCGCCGTGAACGCGGAAGCAGTGACGCGTCGCGATGCAGCCAGGTCGGGTTGCGGGAGTACTCGATCGCCGCGAGGTCGGCCTTCTCCTCCGGGCTCGCGTCGACCAGCAGCGCGAGTGCTTGGTCGGCGTGGGTGGCCACGACGACGTGGTCGAACCGCTGGACGCCGGCGCTGGTGCGCACGTCCACCCCGTCCTCGTGGCGTTCCACGGCAGTGACCTCCGCGCCGATGCGGACGTCCACCAAACGCCGGGCGAGCGCGTCGACGTAGGCGCCTGAACCGCCGACCACCGTGCGCCACGTGGGCGAACCCGTCACCTGAAGCATCCCGTGGTGCTCAAGGAAGGCAAACAGATGCCGTGCGGGATAGGCACTCGCATCCTCGTCACCGCACGACCAGACGCACGACACGAGTGGAACCGCGAAGTGCCGGATGAAGTGATCGCTGAAGCCGCCGCCGGTGAGGAACTCGCCCCACGTCATGTCACTGTCGCTGCGCAGGAGACGGCGAGCGCGCCGGTGGAACCGGGGGACTTGGGTCAGCAGGCGCAGGAACCGCGGGTCGAGCACGCGCCGTGGCTGCGCCAGGATGCCGGAGAGGCCCTTGCCGCCGGCGTAGGAGAGGCCGCACCCGCGGCACTCGATGCTCATGCTCATCTCCGTGGGTCGCGTCTTCACGCCGAGTTCACCGAAGAGTCGCAGCAGGTGGGGGTAGGTGCGTTCGTTCATCACGATGAATCCGCTGTCGACCCTCAACCGGTCGCCCGTGGCGCCGGTGACGTCGTGCGTGTGGGCGTGGCCGCCGAGTCGGTCGTCGGCCTCGAAGAGCGTGACCTCATGCGTGCGGGACAGCAGGTGTGCCGCCGTGAGTCCGGAGACCCCGCCGCCGATGACGGCTGTCGTGGGTCGCTGGTGCCTGCTCGTGCGCTGCATCACGGGGCTCCTTCGCTCGCGTCCGCGGGGGACTGGTCAACTCGTCATCCTGAACGTACTATGTTTGCCCAAGGTTTGGCAAAGGTTTGTTTGGAAGGGTCAGCCATGAGGATCAGCAAGGATGTCAGGACCACGACGGCGTTGGGCGAGACCTTCGCGTTCCTCGCCGACTTCACGACGACCGAACGCTGGGACCCAGGCACGATCGCCACGCAACGACTCGATGGCGACGGCGGCGTGGGGACGAGGTACCTCAACACGTCGCGCTTCCGGGGGCGCACCACTCAACTCGTGTACGAGGTCACCGATCACCGACCAGATGCGTTGATCGCGCTGCGCGGGGAGAACTCGACCCTGACGGCACACGACACCATGGCCTTCACGGCACTGCCGGACGGTGGTACGCAGGTGCACTACGAGGCGCGGTTCCGCCTCAAGGGGTGGGCGCGACTGGCCGCGCCGTTCCTGCGGCCCGCCTTCAGGCAACTGGGCCGCGACGCATCGGTCTCGATGCGTGAGGTTCTCGACCGTCTCGCCGTAGACTGACGCGGGATGTTCACCGTCAAGCACGCCGCGGAGCACGTGGGGATCACCGCCGCCACGCTCCGCGCCTGGGAGCGCCGATACGGCGTCACCGACCCGTCGCGCACCGACAGCGGCTACCGGGTGTACGACGAGCACGACGTCGCCGTGCTGCGCGCGATGAAGCAACTCGTTGACGCGGGCTGGCAGCCGAGTCTGGCCGCACGCCAAGCGCGCGATCAGATCGTCGCGGCTTCGCCGGTCACCGAGCAGCCCGAACCGTCCCTGGCATCGAGCCTCGTACGGGCGGCCGAACAGCTCGACACGAGCGAACTGTCCACGGCCCTCGACCGGGTGTTCGCGCTCCACGGCTTCGAGACCGTCATGGACCAGCACCTCTTCCCGGCCCTGCGCGCACTGGGCGATGCCTGGGCCGACGGCCGCGTGAGCGTGGCAGGGGAGCACCTGGCCTCCCACGCGGTGATGCGCCGTCTTGCCGTCGCGTACGAGACGACCGCGCGTGGACGTGGCCCGGCCGTTCTGCTGGGCATGGCGCCCGGGTGTCGGCACGAACTGGGGCTCTTTGCCTTCGCCGTGGCAGCGCGGCGTCAGGGGATGAACACCGATTACCTCGGGGCCGACGTGCCACTGGCCGACTGGTCGACGGCACTCCAACGGCGGACGTACGACGCCGTCGTGATCGCGATGCCGACCCACGCCGATGTCGGCGCCGCCACGTCGGTGGTCGAGGCGATCGGACACCACGACCCCCACCTGCTCGTGGCCGTCGGCGGCGGCGAGCAGTATCAGGCACCCGCGTCGGCGATACGCCTCGGGCACGACCTCCTCGTCGGTGTCGCGCAACTCAACACGGCAATCCGGTCACGCTGAAAATGGATATGCCCAGCGGGAGAAGACCACGGTGGTTTCAATCGGTTGTTGCAAGTAGTACTTGGTTGAGTGTTTCTCACCCGGTGGCTCCAGCTCACCGGCCGCCTGACTGCCGATCCCTTCCCCGGCATCCGCACCCCAAGAGTCGAAACACCGCTGGTTCACCCGCTCACAGAGGACGAACTACGCGCACTCCTGCGCACCTGCCAGCCTGACGCTGATGACGCCGCGCCTGACGAGGCCCTCCACCACCGCCGAGACGAAGCCAT
>ERZ795053.1418-NODE-1418-length-30426-cov-6.998057_pt1 | contig 30426 bp, 29 predicted proteins | sample MGYA00375137_ERZ795053 | MGnify/ENA primary metagenome ERZ795053 (study PRJEB30182, sample SAMN05720284) | activated sludge metagenome | isolation source: Anaerobic digester | place: Hong Kong | collected 2014-12-17 ...
AGATGTCTTAAAGTCACTACAAAAACTGGCTCAAATAAGGCTAGAGAGAAGCAATCTAAAGCATAAGATTGGCATCACCGGAAGTAATGGAAAAACCATCGTCAAAGAGTGGCTTTATACTCTACTTTCTGATACATTTTCAGTCGTAAAAACACCCAAAAGCTACAATTCTCAATTAGGCGTGGTGCTCAGTGTATGGGAGGTTCAGCCCTATCACGATATTGGGGTTTTTGAAGTGGGGATCTCTGAGAAAAACGAGATGCAAGCGCTGTATGATATTTTGACCCCTGATATTGGAATTTTTACAAACCTAGGGGATGCCCACAATGTGGGATTCGACAATTTGCAAGACAAACTTCAGGAAAAACTATTATTGTTTCAATCTTGCGAGACTTTGATATTCGAAAATAAATGGTATAATCAAATTGCGAATTCATTAAAGAACAAACCTATAATTAACCTACTGTCATCGGGAAAAAACACGGAAACACCTATTTCTGACCAAGAAAATAAATTGAATTTATCACCCATTAATAATGCAATCAATCAAACGTTTAATCTTGATAATGACCGCGAAAATGCGATGAATGCCGCCGTATGTGCAGCTTATTTAGGGATGGGTCATGATCACATCATAGAGAGACTGGGGCAATTAAAACCCCTCAGTATGCGACTTGAAATCGTCGAAGGTATCTATGGCAGTACGGTAATCAACGACAGTTATAATGCGGATTTCTATTCCTTTGTTCAGGCTTTAGAATTTGCAAAACACCACAACAAAGGCCAACAAAAAACATTGATTCTGTCAAAGTTTGATGAATTGGGCTTTGAGGAAAGTCAATTTATATCAGAAATAGAGGACATATTGAATGACAAGGATTACTCTCAATGCATTTTTATAGGCACAAAACCGACGCCTCCTCAAAAATCTAATGTCGAATTTTTCTACTACTCGGATATTCAATCATTTATTAAGCATTTTAATCTAAGTGACATATACAATCATCAAATTTTGGTCAAGGGCTCAAGAAATATGCACATGGATAGAATCGTAGATTTTCTTTCCAAGGCAAATCACTCGGTCAATCTTGAAATCGACTTAGAGGTCATAGGACACAACCTGAGTTATTTCGCCTCACTCATTCCTGACGACTGTGGAATCATCGGCGTAATCAAGGCAGGTGGGTATGGAAGTGGCGCCGAGACCATTGCTAAGTTCCTAGAGTATCGCAAAATCGCTTATCTTGCCGTTGCCAATGTGGATGAAGGCATATCCCTACGAGAGTCCGGGATAAAATTGCCTATTATAATTTTGAATCCAAGCATAGGAGATATCGATGTACTGGTAAAATACAATCTCGAACCTGAAATATACGACCAAAATCAATGGGTGAAGATGGACGAGATTTTGTCGAATATTCCGGACACCAAGCTCAATATTCACTTAAAAATTGATAGTGGCATGCATCGTCTAGGCTTAGATGAGTCCTCGGTCGCCGAAATTGCCATCCGATTAAAAGAGTCGAAAAATTTTGTAGTAAAAACTATTTTTTCACATTTAGCAGCCACTGATTTGCCGGCCTATGATGAGGACACTAAAATTCAGGCTCAATACTTTCTTACTCAATATGATTTTATCTGTAGAGAATTGGGCTACCGGCCCAAGAAACATCTGCTCAATACTAGCGGAATCCCTCGCTTTTCAGAATATCATTTTGATTTCGTACGTATAGGGCTTGGGCTGTATGGACTGGAAAAATCGCTTTTTGACCAGGGAAAAATCGTTCCAGCCCATCGTTTTTTTGCCAATGTGATACAAATTAAAAATCTTAAGAAAGGCGATAAAATAGGATATAATTATCAAGGAATCATGCCCGAAAATGGATCTATTGCCGTTGTAAACATAGGTTATGCCGATGGGTTGCCAAGAGCTTGTTCCAATGGAAAAATTAGTCTCGAAATCAAAGGGAAGAAGGCTAAGATTCTTGGTAATATCTCGATGGATTTGACCATTATAGATATTTCGGACATACCGGATGTAAGGCTTGGTGAAAGGGTGAAAATATTCGGTGTAGAAGGAAATATTTTTGAAATTGCCTCCAAATCTGACACCATTCCTTATGAGATATTAAGTCGCATTTCGCCGAGGGTTGTTAGAAAATATGTGGAGGGGTAAGAGACTTTTTTCATTATTAATATTTTTTCCCTTACTTTAGGTCGGCAATTTTAAATTCACCAAACACCTACAAATTATGTCAAAAAAGTACAATAGCATATACGTAGCGGCCACGAGCCAGCACGTAGGAAAAACAACGTCTACGCTGGGCTTGGTGTCCGGTTTTATTAATAAAGGCATCAATGTGGGTTATTGTAAGCCGGTGGGTCAGAAACACTTGGTGGTACACAATCACAACGTCGATAAAGACACCGTACTATTTGCAGATTTGATACATTTTGACATCGTCCCTGAGATTCACTCTCCTGTCATACTCGGCTCGGGAGCTACCCAGCTGTTCCTTGACAATCCTGATCAAGTCGATCTTGATGCCATGATTCTTAATGCCGCAGATAAACTCAACGAGCAACATGAATTGGTCATCTATGAAGGAACAGGTCATCCGGGAGTAGGAAGTGTGGCCGAAATTTCCAATGCCAGGGTCGCAAAAATCCTCAATGCCGGGGTGGTCATGGTGGTAGAAGGAGGTATAGGCAATACCATTGATACATTGAATATGTCCATATCCTTGTTTAGAGAAGAAAGTGTACCCATCTTGGGAGTCATCATCAATAAGGTGATTCCGGAAAAAATGGAAAAGGTACGTCATTACTGTTCCCTATGGCTTGATAAGCACAACATTCCTTTGCTCGGACTGATGCCTTATGAAAAATCTTTGGCATATCCGGTGATTAAAACCATCGCGGATGCCGTAGGAGGACCCATTATTTTTAATGCCGACAAGGCGTACAATAAAATCGAAAATATATTGGCAGGATCTCTTATTGACCTCAAAGAACTATCTAGTAGTGAAGACCTACTATTGGTAGTTTCGACGAGATCGCTAAACGATGCCATCAGTAAAATAAAATCAATGACCGAAATTCATGGATTTTCTAAGTGTCCATTGTCCGGTGTTGTTGCGACAGGTGTGGGTACGATCGAAGGCTCTACTTTAGAATATATCGAAGAAAACCGATTACCCCTAATACGTACAGATCTAGATACGTATGGATGTGTGATAAAAATAAGTAAAATAGAAGTAAAAATTAACCGAAATACCCCTTGGAAGGTCTTGAAAGCGATTTCCCTGATAGAAGAAAATGTTGATTTGAATCTTATCCTCAGTTGAAAATCCTAGGAAAGATTAATTAAGGTGTTGTTTATTAAAAATGATGCCTTTTTTAGAATCATAGTCGGGTTTGATACCTTCCATGAGCAAATCAGCCTTGTAAGGGCTCATTTTTTTGTCATAAATAAAAACCTTGCAAGCAATAGCTCCGCTCAGTTCTGGATGGGCATCTCTCCATAGATTTGCAATTTCGAGAGCGGTCGCATTATGACTCTTTGTCCACCTATTTCCTATCACTACTTCAAGATAAGCGGTACAATTTTTATAATCCAATAGATTAGAAGATAGACCGTATTCGACACGATAAAACATGTCGTTTTCTACAAAGTGCTTTCTATTTAGTTTCTCGATATCCATCGAAATGGTATAAGCATAAATTGTGCCGAAAATTATGGTTATCACAGAGATGTGTGCAAAAAAGAGAAGTCAAAATCGCCTGAAAATCGACTAAGAAAGTTAATGACAATAGCATGAATTAAGTGAATGATGTAAGCTGAAATGAGGGAAACAAAAAAGGGGCTTCTCTCGAAACCCCCGTATTTATTGTGGTCCCACCAGGACTTGAACCTGGGACCACCTGATTATGAGTCAGGTGCTCTAACCAACTGAGCTATAGGACCTTACTTCGTATCAAAGAATTACTAAACCTTAATCTAGCTCATTCTTTAATTAAGCGGCGGCAAATATACATTTTTCTGAAATTAGAATCGTTATTTTTAATGAAAAATATTGGTTGCCTTGACGATTTTAAACCTTGATAACGAAAAATTCCAATTGGTCTTGAATTAAAAATTGATTCTTCATTCATGGTTTTTAAAGCAATGCTTTAGCAATAGATTTAGACTCCCTTTTTTGTCTCTGTTAATACAACACATATTTCTTGCCGGGAAGACTTTTGACAATTCCTTTAAATTCTAGTTGCAACAATATTGTCGCCAATTGTGAGGATGGCATCTTACTGTGAAAGAGAAGCTCGTCGATTTCTATATTTTCTATATTTCTAATAGTATCTATGATGGATAGTTCCTCATCTGATAGCTCAACAAAGAGGGAGGTTTGTATTGATTTGTCTTCTTTTTGTTCTTCCCACCGCATGATGTAAGCAATATCCTCTGCTGACTGTATAAGGTGAGCTTTATGCTGTTTTATGAGATTGTTACAGCCTTCTGACAACTCATCCCCCAATCTACCAGGAACAGCAAATACGTCCTTGTTGTAATCGTTCGCAAAATTGGCTGTAATGATAGAGCCTCCCTTGCTCCCCGATTCCACTACCACGACAACATCACAATAGCCGGCAACAACTTTGTTTCTTGCAGGAAAATTTTCTCTATTTGGAAGCGTATTTGTGAAAAAAGTAGTGATAATGGCTCCGTTTTGCTGCATTTTTCTCGCTAAATCTTTATTGCTATGTGGATAAATTCGATCCAGTCCATGACCCAATATCCCTATGGTGGGAATTCCTAGCTCTACCGATTTTCTATGACATATCGTATCGATTCCGTAGGCTAAGCCACTTATCGTGGTCACACCAAAGCTTTGTAGACCCTCCACAATTTTTTCACACTGCATTTTGCCATATTCTGTTGCATTCCGTGTGCCGACGATACCGACTGTTCTTAAAGGATTGAGCTCTATTTCTCCCTTTTTAAATATCATTAAGGGACAGGAGTCAAAGTATTTTAACCTTTTGGGAAAATCCTGATCGGAGTAATCCAGTATGTCTATTTCATTCTTTTGAGTGAAAATGAGTTCCTTTTCTATCTTTTTCCAATCGTCATAAGCCTTAATATTCTCAATAGTAGCCTCACCAATTCCAGGAATTTGCAATAGCTTTTTCTTTGGAGTTTCGAAGACTTCCTTTGGTCCGCCACAATAGCTGATGAGTGTTTTTGAAATTACGGATCCTACTTTTTCTACATCAGAAAGTGCCAGCAAATAATATTTTTGTTCTTCGGTCATATCAGATTAAACATTTGTGAGAAAAACACACCTTCAACTATTCAGAAGATTTCATTCTCGTTTTATTTTACAAAAATCTAATTATGGACTAACAATTTCTCTTTTAAAGTTGAAATTAGCCTCTTAATAGACAATGATAAAAATAATTTTATGATTTTGGCACAATATTTATTCAATTATTATAGAATTAATGAAACTTTTAATCAATATTGTAGTCTAATTATTGCGCCAAAAAATCGACTTTCTTTAACAAAAAAATGTATTTATAATGAAAACAAACATTTTGCTATTATTTGTGATGCTTTTTGCTCAATCAATCTTTTCACAGGAAGTAGAAGAAGAAAATCTAATGATGAGTCTCGGAAGTCAAAATTCTTTTAGAGTAACCATCGAAGGTGCGGACAAAGACATGGTAGAAGACAAATGGGAAGACTATCTAAAAGAATTCGGAAAAGTAAAAAAGAATAAAAAGGCAAAAGAGCTCTATATGCTAGACTCTACCATTCCTCTAATTAATGGAAGTAGCCCGATAGATGTATATTCTAAAGTAGAAGAAAGAAAGGGTCAGTCTTCATTATACGTGGTTGTGGACATGAAAGGTTCATTTTTGAATAGTGATGTATATCCTAAAGAAAGTGAAAATTTGCGTCAAGTGCTGTTTGACTTTTGGGTAAAAGTAAGAAAAGAAGTCGTATCCAAAGAGTTAAAAGATGTAGAAAAAACGCTTGAAAAAAGTCAAAAAGATTTGAAAAAATTAGAGGATAAGAATAAAGATTTACATGAGGATATCGCCAATTACAATGAAAAAATCAGAAAAGCAGAACTGGATATCGAATCTAATCTAAAAGAGCAAGACGACAAAAGAGTGGAAATCGAAAAAAATCAAGAAATCGTGAATGGTGTCGTCGAAAAATTAAACAATATTGGTCGTAAAGACTAATTTTCATATTAAGAAAAAAATTATATAAGAACATATTCACAGCCGTAGAATTTAAAATTCTGCGGCTTTTTTATGACCATATTTTTATCAACATTATTTCTATATATTATCATTTTGAATAATATTAAGAAAGTTTAAGGTGGAGGATTTCAGAAGTTCAGCCTTTTTCATATAATGAATTATAATAATGCATTTTTGATAAAATCGATAAATATCTTTACTCCTTTCTTTTCTAACACTGGTGTAAAATTCTAAAAATAGATTCTCAACAAATTATTTAAGTTGTCAACAACTTATTCACATTGCAATAAAAAATATATTTTGTGATATTATTCCAGAACAAATACTTTTGCAAAATAATTAATATGATAGTCGAAACCTTATTGAGCACTACTTAAATCACTGTAATTACTTATGGCAGAACCTTCAAAAACTCTTAAAACTGTACCAGGCAAGATATCCAACTTGAAAAGTGAGCAAGATATCAACAATCTGGTATACGGGAGAGTACAGCCTCAGGCAATACCTATTGAAGAAGCCATACTCGGTGCAATAATGGTCGATAAAGATGCCTTGCCATCAGTCATTGAGATTCTTAGAAAAGAAAGTTTTTACCTCCAGGCTCATCAAGAAATATACGGAGTCATGCTTGAACTTTTCAGCTCCTCTAGGCCTATAGATTTACTTACCGTTCATGAATCTCTCAAGAAGAAATTAAAACTAGAAGAAATAGGGGGTGTATCCTACCTTATGGAACTGACGAATAAAGTTGCTTCAGCTGCCAATATTGAATATCATGCCCGAATCGTCGCACAAAAATATATTCAACGAGAATTGATCAAAGTATCTTCTCAGATTATTCAAGACTCCTTTGAAGATACGAAAGATGTGTTAGAATTGCTTGATGAAGCAGAAAGAGGACTCTATGATATTACCGATCAAAACCTCAACACCGGATATGAAGCATTGAGCTCTCTTGCTGCCAAGGCGAAAAAGGAAATAGAGGCCATTAGTCAAAAAGGAACTGAACTTACAGGAGTGACTACAGGATTTGCTGAGCTTGACAAAATGACCAATGGATGGCAAAGATCTGACCTTATCATCATCGCGGCTAGACCGGGTATGGGTAAGACCGCATTTACTTTGTCATTGGCCAAAAATGCCTCCGAGCATGGTCATGCAGTGGCGGTGTTTTCGCTAGAGATGGCAAGTGTGCAGCTGGTACAGCGACTTATCTCTATGGAGGCAGAAATTACAAGCACCAAGCTCAGAAATGGTCAAATGGATGATGTAGAATGGCGAAAACTCGACAATGCAGTCAACAAACTGTCTGAAATGCCTATCTATATCGATGACACTCCCGGTATAAACATTTTCGAACTCCGAGCCAAGTGCCGCCGACTCAAACAAAATCATGACATTGACATGATTGTAATCGACTACTTACAATTAATGGCCGCAGCTCCCAATGAAAAAAGAGGAAACCGCGAACAGGAAATCAGTAGTATTTCTAGAGCCTTAAAGGGATTGGCCAAAGAGTTAAATGTCCCGGTGATAGCCCTTTCACAGTTATCAAGAGCCGTGGAGTCCCGAGGAGGTGAAAAAAGACCTCAATTAAGTGACTTGAGGGAATCTGGAGCCATCGAGCAGGATGCCGACATCGTTACATTTATCTATCGTCCAGACTATTATGGTCTCGGAGAAGGTGATTTTGACACACCGAGTGATTTGTCAGAAATCATACTGGCTAAACACAGAAATGGTGGACTGGGTACGGTACAGTTGCGATTTAGAGGTGAATTTGTAAAATTTGAAAATCCTGGAAATGATGGATTTTCTATGGATATATTTAAAAATGACAGTTACAATACCAACATTGTAACTCGACCTTCAAGAATGAATAAAGACTTAAGTGACGATGGCTTCGAAGAAATTCCATTCTAAATACACTCCGTCATCCAAGACAGATGACATTATGCGGTTGAACAAATTTTTGGCTCATGCGGGTCTATGCTCAAGGCGTAAAGCTGTAGATCTCATCAAAGAAGGTGAAGTATCTGTCAATGGTAAGATCGAGAGAAATCCAGCTTATGAAGTTCAAAAAACTGATAAAATTATTCACAAAGGCGCTATTGTAAAACCCAATTTTAAAAAAGTATACATCTTACTCAATAAGCCGAAAAACACGGTGACCACAGTAAGCGATGAAAAAGGTCGAAGAACGGTGATTGATTTAATCCAAAATCGAACCACTGAAAGGGTATATCCCGTGGGACGACTGGATAGAAATACGCTAGGCTTGCTTCTATTGACGAATGATGGTGATCTTGCTAGAAAATTGTCACATCCAAGTTCGCAGATTAAGAAAACTTATCATGTCGTGTTAGACAAATCAGTTCCACAAGCCGATGTTGATAAAATACTTTCCGGGCTAACTCTAGAAGATGGTATTGCGGAAGTTGATGAGCTCGTTTATTTTGAAAACAAACCTCATAACGAGTTAAGTATCAGTCTTCACAGTGGAAAAAATAGGATTATCAGACGAATTTTTGAGCACTTAGGCTATGAAGTAATAAAACTAGATCGTGTTTTCTATGCAGGTCTTACAAAAAAAGATTTACCACGGGGCTGGAGCAGACACCTTAACAAAAAGGAAATCATCATGTTGAAACATTTTATTCATTAAATGGGGGATAGTAATACACCACACATTTATCTCATTCCCATTCCGATTAATGATGAATCCATTGACACCATACCACAAAGGACCCTTGAGGTCACAAAGAGCTTAGATGTATTTATCGTAGAAAGAGCAAAAACGGCACGAGCATACCTCAAACTTATAGGACATCCTCTCGCCATGAATGACATTGATATTTTAGAAATTCCAAGAGATGAAATAGATACACAAGTTAGTCCCACATTAAAGGAGAAATTTCTATTGAATAAAAACGTAGGAATTATGTCGGAAGCGGGTTGTCCTGGTGTAGCTGATCCAGGAGCTACCATTGTCAATATTGCCCGGTCATTGGGATTTCAAATCGTGGCAGAAGTAGGGCCTTCTTCAATATTATTAGCACTGATGGCCTCTGGATTTAGTGGCCAGAGCTTTCATTTTCACGGATATTTGAGCAATAAAAAACCGATACTTGCTCAGGAACTAAAGCAAATCGAAAAAAGTATTTTACACAAAGGCGACACCCATATCTTTATAGAAGCACCATATAGGAATGAATTTTTGCTTGAGCAAATATGCAATAATCTAAATCCCCAACTTTGGTTAAATCTAAGCATTGACTTAAATAGCAATAACGAATCACACTTGTCTCATAGAATAGGTGCATGGAAAAACCTCGATTTCCAGCAATTTCACAAAAGACCTGCCGTGTTCTTATTGGGTAGAAAACAATAAGTGTTTCAGATATTCCGTCTTAGGCTAAGTTTGTAAATACATTTTGGACATCGTCATCATCTTCAAGTTTATTGATGAGTTTTTCGATATCGGCCATTTGCTCGTCAGTCACTTCTATTGGGGAGGTTGGTATCCTTTGTAAATCCGCTTTTGAAACTTCTATTTGCTTGTCCTCAAAGGCCTTAGTTAATGTCCCAAAGTTAGTATAATCACCATAAGCATATACCGTATCTCCATCAATTTCGAACTCTTCGAGACCAAAATCAATCATTTCGAGCTCTAATTCTTCGATATCTAGGGCATCCGTTTTTTCAAACTCAACCACGGTCTTTCTATCGAACATAAACTCAAGAGAACCAGTAGGAACCATTTGTCCTCCAGATTTATTAAAGTAAGATTTTACATTGGCCACGGTTCTTGTAGGATTATCGGTGGCACACTCTACGAATACTAAAACGCCATGTGGTCCTTTACCTTCATAATTAATTTCTGCAAAGCTTTCTGCATCTTTACCTTCGGCACGTTTTATCGCATTTTCGATATTATCCTTGGGCATATTTTGAGTCTTTGCATTTTGAATGGCCAATTTTAGCTTAGCATTCATCGCGGGATCTGGGCCTCCATCTTTTGCTGCCACAGTAATAGCCTTTGCCAGTTTAGGAAAAACCCTAGACATGTTGCCCCATCTTTTCTCTTTGGCCGCCCTTCGGTATTCAAATGCCCTTCCCATAATGATATTTTATTAAGTTTTTTAAATCAGCGCAAAATTAAAAGTCTTTAATGATTGAAAAGAATAATTTTCTCTGATTTTTGTACATTTGAATTTAATAATCAAACATTCATCCTATGGAAAAAAGATGTCCCGTATGCCAAGAAAGAATCTTAGGAAGAAAAGACAAGAAATTTTGTAGTGACCAATGTCGGGTTACTCACTATAATAATCTGAACAGTGACACATCAAAATTCATGCGGAATGTGACCAATATCCTCAGGAAAAATCGCCGCATTTTAGAATCTTTAAACCCAAATGACAAAGCCAAAGTATCAAAGACAGAACTGTTGGACGAAGGTTTTAAGTTCAATTACTTTACCAATGAATATAAAACCAAAGCTGGCAATGTGTACAAGTTCTGCTATGACCAAGGTTATCTTGACCTTGGAGATGGTATGTATGCTATTGTAAAGAAGAAGGAATATGTAGATTAGAAAAAGGAGGATGCATTAAACATCCTCTCCTTTCATCATTTTATTCCAGTATAAATACGGAAGCATGTATTTTTTCAACATCCACAATCTCCAAAGCTCTTTTGAAGAATCGCTGATAAACATTTGCTTGAGTTTCGGATCCGGTGTAAAGTTATTGTCATAGTCAAACTCTGCAAGCACCATTTTTCCGTATCCGGTCACCAATGGACAAGAAGAATAACCATTATAAATTTTTGAGCCAAGAGGATTATTTGCCATTAATCTGGAAATGTTTTCTACAACGATAGGAACTTGCTTTCTAATGGCTGCACCAGTCTTGGCAGTTGGTAGTGCGGCGGCATCACCTAGTCCAAAAACGTTTTTGTATTTGGTATGCTGCAATGTGCCTTTATCTACTGACACCCAACCTGCCTCATTGGCTAAGGGTGAATTTCTTATAAAGTCTGGCGCCGATTGGGGTGGTGCGAGGTGCATCATATCATAGTGAATACCATAAAGATTGCCATCTTTGGTAACTTTCACATCTTTGTAATTATAATTAATATGCTCGTCGATTTTAAGGTCTTTATCTTTATCCATAACGACACATCCACCGATTTCAACATCTGTGGTTACTTCAAACCATGCGATTTGATTTTTAGCATCAACCTTTACTAATTTATGAAAAAATCGAAGATTTATGTCTTTTCTATCAACCACTTCCATCAGGGTTTTCGCAATTGGTTTTACACCAAAAATTATCGTCCCGGGTGTCGCAAAAATAATCTCAGACTTATCTCTAACCCCTGATTTTCTGAAGTAATCATCTGCGAGATACATTATTTTTTGAGGAGCACCACCACACTTAATCGGTGTAGCCGGTTGAGTAAATAAAGCAGTACCACCTTTGAAATTTTTCAAAACTTCCCAAGTGTGTTTCGGATCTGTATAATTACTACATACGACTCCTTTATCCATGGCCTCAGGTAGTCCTTCTACGAGTTCAGGTGCTATTTTAATACCTGGTGAAACCACTAAAAAATCATACGTATATTGATTTCCGGCAGTCGTGATTACTTTATTGGATTCCGGTTCAAACTTGTCTGCAGCTTCTTTAATCCAATCTACTCCTGAAGGAATCAGATCTTTCATCGGCCTTTTAGTTTTTTCAAAATCATAGGCATCTGCACCTACTAGAGTCCATGCAGGCTGATAATAATGATAATCCGCAGGCTCAATTATCCCAATACTTTTATTTGCTAATTTTTTCTTTAGCTGTGCCGCTGTCATAATACCTCCGGTACCACCACCAATAACCAGTATATCAAAATGCTTTTCCATATAAGTGTGATTTTATTCTAATTAAAAATTTATCAAATACAAAAACCTTAAAATTCGGCTTAAAAGATAAAAAACAAAATTTCTATCAAAGTAAATCAGTAATACCAACAACAGTATCCTCCGATTTGTCAAGGCTAAAATAATATACTTTTCTTAATAAATTACTTTTTGTTAATATAAGTGTAACTAAGGTTACTAAAAAAGAAGCCTGCTAAAAATTTAGCAGGCTCATAATCACCTTATATTGATGATTTAAATACTACACTATGGAACTTATTAAAGTGACTTTTTAGCTAGGTAGAAATCTACTTTTTCACAACTTGTGTCTGCTAATCTTTCTTCCATTTCAGCCAATGTTTTTGGTGGAGGGATAATTACCTTATCTCCTGGTTTCCAATCCAATGGCAATGCCACTTTGTTCTTATCTGCGACTTGCAAAGCATTCAATGCTCTTAAAATTTCATCCATATTTCTTCCTACATTGAGTGGATAATACATGATTAACCTAATTTTCTTAGTAGGATCAATAAAAAAAACGGCTCTTACAGCTGCTGTTTCACTTTCATTCGGTTGCAACATCCCATAAAGTTTTGAAACTTTCATATCGATATCAGCAATTATAGGAAAGTCGAAATAAACGCCGGTATTGTTCTTGACATTATTAACCCATCCTAAATGTGCATGCACACTGTCGATGCTTAATCCCATCAAGGCGGTGTTTAATTGTTCAAATTCTGCTTTTCTTGTTGCAAATCCACTCATCTCAGTAGTACACACAGGGGTAAAATCTGCAGGATGAGAAAAGAGGACAACCCATCTATCTTTAGCATATTCCGAAAACTTAATTTTTCCGGTAGTAGTCACGGCTTCAAAGTCAGGTGCCTGATCTCCGATGCGTGGCATACTGTATTGATTTTGAAAATCTTCCATTTATCTATTATTTAATTTGAAATTATTAATTTTTGCTTTCTGGTGCGGTTGTTTTGATTGATGGAGATGTAATAAACACCATCCGGAAGCGCAAGTTGACCAAGATCTAAAAAGTTCTTTCCTAACTCTAAATCAGCTTTATTAATCACCCGACTGTGTAATTTTTGTCCATTATTATTGGTAATTAATATTTCAAGTGGTGATTTATCTTTGACATTAACAACCATTCTTATTCTATCATCCGTGGGATTAGGATAAATTTGAAAATCCAATACTTTATCAACCAAGACATTGGGATTTATTCCTGAAATTCCCCTTTTGACCTTCACTTCATACAGCACAGGATTGGCCGTTGATTCTGAACCGGTATTTATGAAAAATATATTATCCGCACTACTCCTTATACCACCAAAAATATAGCCTATAGAGGTGTATTCATCCCCAATACTATCAAAATTTATTATGTGATCTTCTGTTCCATATTTTACAGCGTCTGCAGGGATAAATTCAGAACTAGCTCCTAAATAATCCGGCATCTGCGCCGATAATGCAACTTCTTTCATCTGACCATCATTATCCAAATTTATTTGTGTGATTGTTTTTACAAATGGCACATTATTGTCTTGCACTATTTGATCTCCTTCTGGATAAAATTGAGCTATACCGCCGAAAAATATAAAGTAATTTTCATTATTCGACTCATCATAAATCGTGAGATTGGCGCTATGGTAATGATTAAAGTATTGATTAAATTCTTCAATCGGAAGATAGGCATCTTCATTAACTCTTACGGGGTACAGCCATGGTAAATCCACAGTTGGTTGAAAAACCCCCGAAAAAGCCATTAAACTTTTAGATGAATCATCCATAAATGGCAACAAATTGTAATCGCGACGGTGAAGGTGCATCTCATCATGAAATGGTACGTTATAGTTAACTTCTACTCCCGATTCAGTTAAAGAGACTTCAAAAATCCTAACCTCATTCGTATATTCTTGAAAAAAACCGGGACCATGATCGGGACCCATTGGGTTGTATGCCCCATCAAATCTTTGACCACCGACGAGATAAAATTTTTCACCTATTTTTTCTAATCTTCCACCTGTGACGGCCATTTTTTCATCTTTCAACGAGTACAAGGCACTCGAAGTGTCCTCTCCATTTTCTAAGGCATTGATCAATGTAGGTACATCTACTACGCTGAGGTATGGAAATGTAATATGTCCATCCTCTGTATTACTAAAGGCATAACCACCTACGAGATAAAGGAAATTATCTTCTTGATAAAATTGGATATTAGTCGAGGCAAATTGCTCACTATACGGCATTCCAAGATTGGAGATGTTATAACTCGTAGCCATTTTTGTATCTAAATCTAAAATGTAGATTTTCTTATTGTTTCCCAATTCATCAAATGAAGCGAAAGGCTGTCTTTGGTGTAATCCATCCAACCTTCCTCCGATAATGAGTAATTTATTATCATATTTTGCAAAAGCATACGATTGTATTCCACTTAGACCAGTAACACTAATCGGTTCTAATTTAACATCAAATAGGGTTGACTGTGATTTCAATCCAAATGAAAAAAACAGGAAAAATGCTACCCAATATAATGACATCTTTTGACTAGTCATAATCAAAATTTTTAGAATTTCTCCCCATTGTGAAATGGGGAGAAATATTTTATTTAAAGTTAGAAAATATTAAAGGAGGGTAGAAGGACAAACGTAGTCCGTAAGCTCAAATAATCCAGATTCTTGCATATCTTTAAAGCCTCCTTTTACATCGACCATGTTTCTATAGCCTCGTGATTGAAGAATAGAAGCATAAATCAACGATCTGTATCCAGATGCACAGTGTAGATAATACTTCTTATCATTATCGGTAAACTGCTTCATCGTTTCGTTAAAGTAGTCTAATGGAGCATTCATTGCACCCACTACATGTTCTGCGCCATATTCACTTTTCTTTCGGATATCCACAATCGTGGCATCTTCAATTTTTGATAATTCTTCTACACTGACTGATTCTACGACATCATACTCTCTTCCATCCATTTTCCAAGCTTCAAATCCACCTTTTAGATAACCAAGTGTATTGTCATAACCCACTCGTGCCAATCTTGTAATGACTTCCTCGACCCTTTCTGGTTCTGCGACGATAAGAATCTCTTGTTTTACATCTGGAAGAAGAGTTCCTACCCAAGTAGCAAAACTGCCATCGATACCTATAAAAATCGAATTTGGTACGAAACCTTCTCTAAATCTGTCTTTGTCTCTTGTGTCAATAATTACCGCACTGGTCTCATTGGCTACCAATTCAAATTCTTTTGGAGAAAGCGCTTTCATCCCTTTATCTAGAACATCATCTAAGCTTTCATAACCTTTGATGTTCAACATAACGTTTTGTGGGAAGTATGCGGGAGGAGGCATTAGTCCTGTTAATACCTCTTTGATAAATTGTTCTTTTGTAAGCTCTGGATTAAGAGCATAATTGGTTTTCTTTTGATTTCCGAGTGTATCTGTGGTCTCACTACTCATGTTTTTTCCACAAGCAGAACCTTTTCCGTGTGCCGGATATACGATAATATCATCATTAAGAGGCATTATTTTATTTCTCAATGAATCATATAAATAACCTGCCAATTTTTCCTGAGTTAAGTCTTTGACTACTTTTTGGGCTAAGTCAGGTCGTCCTACATCCCCAATAAAAAGGGTGTCTCCGGTAAATATTCCAACTTCCTTGCCAGATTCGTCTCTTAATAAGTAACAACTACTTTCCATCGTGTGACCAGGAGTATGAAGTACTTCTAGGGTGATATCTCCTATTTTAAATATTTGTCCATTCTCTGCAACTATTTTTTTGAACCCTGTTTCCATTTCTGTAGGACCATACACGATATCTGCACCAGTTTTAGCCGCTAAATCGATGTGTCCTGACACAAAATCGGCGTGAAAATGGGTTTCAAAAATGTATTTTATCTTAGCATTATCTTTGGCGGCTCTTTCTAAATATGGCGTTGATTCTCTCAATGGATCAATGATAGCTGCTTCTCCATTTGATTCAATATAGTAAGCTGCTTCTGCCAAACAACCGGTATATATTTGTTCTAATTTCATAAATAATAAGTTTTTTAGTGAATTAATTTATTTACAAATTTATCATGGTTTAATGATTCAATGGGTGACTTGCGTTACAAAACATTTTTAGATTAACAAACTAAAAATTGACTCCAAATATAATGACAATATAATATTAAAATACGTTTAATTATTTTTCAAGCTGATATTTTAAGTTCTTTGCCATCCCTTTTATTAGCCATAGCTTTTAAACAAACAAAGTGATGTAAAAGATTTGGTTGCTCAATTGTATTGGCATAAAGAAAAGAAATGCAGTTCAAGCAGTGTAATTTTGGATAATCTGGACTAGAGCATTTTTCTTATCGTTAACAACGTATTTGTAATCCAATGAAAATGAACTAGCTGCTAGACAATTTTTTTCTAGTATGCTACACATACTAACTAAAACCAAGAAACCAGATTTCAAAAAAGTACAGAAGTCCTAGTTCAAGTTCTTCACTTCCTCAGCAATCTTTTTTAACGAACTGCCAGCATCGCCAAAAAGCATTTTTGTATTTGGTCTGAAAAATAGTGGATTAGAAATCCCCGCATAGCCGGGATTCATACTCCTTTTGAAAACTATGACTTGTTTTGCCTTCCATACTTCAAGGACTGGCATTCCATAAATGTTGCTTGATTTGTCCTCTACAGCTGCAGGATTCACGACGTCATTGGCACCCACCACAAGGACAAGATCTACCTCGTCCATCATCGAATTGGAATCCTCAAGATCTAAAAGCTTATCATAGCTGATATCGACCTCCGCCAAGATTACATTCATATGCCCGGGCATTCGTCCAGCTACGGGGTGAATACCATAAACGACTTCCACGTCATTTTTAGCCAATAGCTCGTCCAACTCTTTGGCTTGTTTCTGGGCTTGAGATACTGCCATACCATAACCTGGAACAACCAATACTTTTTGAGCATAATTAGCCATAATTGCCACATCTTGAGCAGTTGCTTCTTGGTGTACACCATCTTCTTTTTCTCCCGCAGAACCCTTAGGAGAGCTGCTACCGAATCCTCCTATAATGACATTCCATATTGACCTATTCATGGCATTACACATCATCAATGTCAATAAGGTGCCGGAAGCTCCGACTAAAATTCCACCCAAAATCATAATTTGGCTATGGTAAATAAATCCTGCAAATGCAGCGGATATCCCGGTAATAGAATTTAATAACGATATCACCACAGGCATATCTGCACCTCCAATTGGTGCAACAAAAGAAATCCCATAAACCAAAGATAAAATAGTAAAAACCATGAAATCAGTGGCACTCTGCGTCTCCATTGTTTTATATCCAAAATAAATGGTTACAATCAACAATATCACATTGATTACTTGGTGATATGGTAATATCACATTCTTGTCCTTGACTTTTCCATCCAGTTTTAAATAGGCCAAAATACTTCCTGAAAATGAAATTGCCCCCACAAAGGCCGTAAATACAATCACGAATAAGATAATCGTATTGTTATTTCCACTATTAACGTATTTTAAAAATTCTGTTCCTGCCAACAACATCGCACTGCCTCCACCCAGACCATTAAATATTGAGACCAATTGAGGCATGCCCGTCATCTGAACTTTGAGAGCCGCCATATACCCAATAACTCCGCCTATAAGTAGTGAACCGATTATCCAAATGTAATTATTGTGATCACCCTCGAGCGGTACAACAAAACTTACCAAAATTGCCAGTCCCATCCCAAATGCGGCCGTCAGATTTCCAACTCTGGCAGTTCGGGGATCACTCAGCTTCCTTAACCCAATGATAAAACATATAGCACTGATTAAATAAAGAATTTCATAAATCGCCAACATTATTTCTTCTTTTTAAATAGGTTAAGCATTCTGTCTGTTACAGCAAATCCCCCAATCACGTTGATGAAGGCCATGATAATAGCCACAGAACCAATTACAAGTGAAAAAGTGTCTTGAGGATCACACTCACGCATAAAAAAAATGGAACCAATCAAAACGATACCACTTATCGCATTGGCTCCTGACATGAGCGGGGTGTGAAGCACCGTAGGCACTTTTGATATCAATTCAAACCCTAAGAATATCGTAAATACCAATAGGTAGATCGATATCATATTTTCAGTTAGAAAATTTAATACTTCATTCATTTTTTAATATTTTGGATAAATCATCGAGGCTTGTAAGATTTCGTCATTTTCTGGAATTACAAGTTCTCCATTATAAAACATAGTGGACAAATAATTATAAACATTGTTAGAGAGCAATTCTGATGCATCAATAATTTTTTCAAGAAATAATGATGAATTGCCTATGATTTTTACTCCGTGATGAAAAACCTCCTCATTGTCCTTAGAGAGCTCGCAATTTCCTCCGGTAGATGAAGCCATATCCACGATTATAGATCCAAATTTCATGGCTTCTACCATCTCCTTAGTAATCAGAATGGGTGCTTTTTTGCCTCTTAGCTGTGCCGTACAAATAATGACATCTGATTTGGCAGCACTTTTGGCAATTTCTTGTTTTTGCCTCATTAAGTAATCTTCTGATTGCTGAACGGCATAACCTCCTGCCGCCGAGTCATCCTTTGAGCCTTCTACTTCGACGAATTTGGCACCCAAGGATTCAACTTCTTGTTTTACGGCAGCTCTCACATCAAAGGCTTCTACTCTTGAGCCCAATCTTTTAGCTGTTGCGATGGCTTGAAGCCCCGCCACTCCAGCTCCAATGACGAGAGTCTGAGCAGGTTTTATGGTGCCTGCTGCGGTCATCATCATGGGAAAATATCTCTCTGACTGCACAGCCGCGGTAATCACTGCTTGATAACCTGCCAAAGATGCCATAGATGATAACACGTCCATACTTTGTGCTAAAGTAGTCCTTGGAATCATGTCCATGCTGAATATTTTTACATTGGCAGGCAGCCCCTCGGGATTGAACTTTCCGTTGTATGGCTCGAAAAACGAGACCACTATTTTACTTCCATTAAGAGATTTTAGTTCGGACAAATCATTAAAATTATTAGCATATATGATGTCTGCCTCACTTAAAACGGTCTCTCGGGAGCATTCTTCTTCTATTTGAGTTAATCCTATACCACTTCCAATTCCATCTTCCATCAAAACATCAATATTCTGCTTTTTCCATTTATCAATGTTCTTTTGAGATATTGGACATCGGTCGTCTCCTACACTTTTTATAAAGCCTATTTTCATCAGTGTAAAAAATTTTTAATCAAAAGTCAACCATAGATAGTTAATCATCTCACTAGTGTGTCATAATTAATTCAAATATGGTCTGATTCATTTTTAATTTTCTATGAATAAAGCTTAAAATTACGGTTTATTCTCGAATTCCAATATTTTTCAATCCCTGAAATAACCTCAATAATAAGTTTTGGTTTATCCGCCCAAATAATGTGATCATTGAGATGTTGATTTCCTATTCCTACACTGTTTTTCTCTCTGTTAACGAATTTTAAAATTATGTAATCATATTTTTTTATCAATTAAAATTCTGAAATTGCGAGCTTTTCAGCAAAAATGTGCCACAATGAGCAACAGTGATCAAAAAATTGATTTTAGGGGATTACTCAAAAAAGCAAATGCCTACAAGCAAGTTCTCCAAAACACCATTGATTATAGAGAGCAATGGACTAAAACTTTAAAGCCACTAATTCTGGAAACTTTGGATGAAGTAAAAGAAGAGACAGGAATTAAGGCAAGTGTTGAGAGTAGAGACCAAATTAATAACCTTGAAGCCATTGTTTTTGACTTGGGTAGATCGGCAAGTGGTATCTCGGAAAACCTAGAAAACACCGATATAAAAAGAACCATGGTAAAATTTAACGGTTCCTTGATATACCAGCAATTGTTCAATGGAAAAATTATGGTTATGACTTCAAGCCCTTTTATCGAGGGATATGGAGAACCTAAGCCACCCAGAATGGTAGAAATATTGCGGCCTGATGAACTCAAAAAACCATTTATTCTGCGACATCTCGAACTCTTATTCAAAGAATTAATAGAATGGGAGGATTATGATGATGACGAACCCAGCAACGGCAAGAAACCTATAGGATTTAACCCGATTGTTATGAGTCAGATAGATGACGAATGAATGATATGATGCCCTGCTGATAACAAGTTTTTACTAATTTTGCGTGCTTATATAAAAAATGTTTTAAATGAGTGTAAGAGTGCGATTTGCTCCTAGTCCGACCGGGCCACTGCATATTGGTGGTGTGAGAACAGCCTTGTATAATTATCTTTTGGCAAAAAAGATGGGTGGTACTTTTATCTTGAGAATAGAAGATACGGATCAAACCAGATATGTCCAAGGAGCCGAGGATTATATCATCGAATCTTTAAATTGGTGTGGATTAGTTCCCGATGAAGGGCCAAACAAACAAGGAGAATATGGCCCATACCGACAGTCAGAACGGAAAGATTTGTACCATGAATATGCTCAGAAATTGGTGAATGATGGAAATGCCTATTATGCTTTTGATACTGCAGAAGAATTAGAAGCGATGAGAAATGAAGAGGCAGAAAATGGAAATCACAACTTCAAGTATGATTCCTTTACACGTAGAAAAATGAAGAATAGTGTGAGCTTGACTAGCGATGAGGTAAAAATGCTTTTGGAAAATGGAACACCTTATACTATTAGATTGAAAATACCCCAAGATACGGTGATTTCTTTTACGGATTTGATCAGAGGAGATGTGAGTTTTGACAGTAATGAATTAGATGATAAAGTGATTCTCAAGGCAGATGGTATGCCCACCTATCACTTAGCAAATATCGTAGATGACCATTTGATGGAAATTAGCCACGTAATTAGAGGCGAAGAATGGTTGTCAAGTACGGCACATCATGTATTAATGTATGAATTTTTTGGCTGGCAAAGGCCAGAATTTGCCCATTTACCTTTGATACTCAAACCCTCAGGACAAGGAAAATTAAGCAAAAGAGATGGAGCTAAATTTGGGTTCCCCGTATTTCCGCTAGATTGGCATCCCGAGAATGATGAATCTTTCGAGGGATTCAGAGAAGCTGGATTTTTGCCTGAAGCCTTACTAAATTTCTTGGCATTTCTTGGTTGGAATCCTGGAGATGATCGGGAAATACTTTCGATGGATGAACTCATTGACGCTTTTAGTATTGATAAAATTGTCAAGTCCGGAGCTAAGTTTGATTACGATAAGGCAAAATGGTACAATCAGCAATATCTCATTGCGATGTCAAATGACGACCTCGCAAGATTGTTAAACGACGAAAATCTAAATACATCAGACGTTCCGTTTGAAAAACTGAGCAGAATTGCGGGTATGATGAAAGAACGGGTATACTTCTACACCGATATTCTCCGCGATGGCCAATACCTTTATGAAAAACCTGCTAGCTATGACACAGAAACTTTGGCTAAAAAGTGGAATCCAATTAATGAACCTTTCTTGGTTCAAATTATAGAAATGGTCAACGACGATGGAAATGCCGATGAACTTTCGCATGCTGTAAAAAATTTCATTGCGGATAAAGGCTTAAAAATGGGTGAAATACTTCCCGTTCTCAGGATTACGATGACCGGCACCATGAAGGGTCCAGACCTTTTTGAGACCATGACTCTACTAGGCAAAGACGAATGTATGGCTCGATATAACTATCTCAGCACCAATCTAATATAAATAATGTCAAATAATAAAAACAAAAAGAAACAGGCGGATTTACACGATGATTTAAAAGGCTTTGATATCAGAATCAATGAATTCGGCGAGTTAGTTTCCAATTTCAAAATTGAAAAATTAAATGATTTTTTAGATAAACAAAGCTCTCAAAAAAACAAAAACGAAGAGGAGTAATTACTAGTTTCGAGACATTATTTCAACGCCTTCAGGATAAATTCCATACCAATTCTCTGGTGTAAGTTTTATATTTTGAAGATTTCCTATTCTAAATTCTATTGGAAAACCAATCGTAGTCGGAATCGCAAAATTTAACTTAACCATTTTCAATGATTTCCCATCATAGGTGTAAAGTACTTTCCCATTAAATTGTAAGTCAACAGCATTCGTAATCTGAAACTTTTTACTGTATTGACCTAAATTATCAAAAAGCAATATACCTTGGTTTTTGTCTGCTAGAACCAACGAATTTTCGGCTTCTATCATCTTAAAAGGAGCTGCATTTTCTACGCCATAATCTTCAAAAACCGAAGATTCTAGAATTTTATTTCCGAGCTCATCAATTTTTATCAGTTTTCGCATAGCCCGATCAAATATCCAGATTTTATCATCATTAGACCGACAGGCGGCGGTGACATCTGTATACCCAAGATCCGATAATCGCAATTCTCCGATGAGTGAAAGCGTATTATCCAAAAATAATAATTGGTCAAAATCATCAATAAATACCAATATCCTCAATGGATCTCTTAAGTCGAGATTGGTCAAGTTGCCATATCTTTTGTTAGAAAACTCATATTTCAACTCAAGATTTGTATCAAAATTTTGAATTTTATTACTTTCTGTAATTATGTAAAGGTTATTGAGTTTATCAGGTTCTAAATCCCTCACCTTTAGGGATAAATCATAATGTTTTTCATTTTGAACCACTTCTTCTACAGCAGGAGTAGGCGTTTTACAAGCATTAGATAAACAAATAATTAATGCGAAAACCGACAAAACAGGCATTTTTGCCATAGCCAAGGTAATTTTAATTTATAAAATACTCGATTCTCAATTCCTTCCCGTCATATATGGCATAAGAGCAATAATGAAGCCAATCTCCTAAATTAATATACCTGCCTTTCCTGTTTTGCAATTTATAATCTATAACAAGGTGCCGATGACCAAAAATAAAATAATCAATGTCCGGGTTAGGATAGGACTCACAATAACTGATTAGCCACTCTTTGGTTGGGTTCAATTCTTTTTCGCTTTCATCAGTCCACTCCCTGCTCGTATGACTAAAAAACCGCATCAATCTAATACCTATATCCGGATGTATCCACTTAAATAACCACTGGCAAAACGGATTTGCAAAAATCTTCTTAATAAACTTATATCCATGATCAGAAGGCCCCAATCCATCTCCATGACCCAAAACAAAATGATGATTTAGAATTTTTCTTTCAATGGGTTCTTTATAAATCGGAATTCCCATCTCTTGAGTAAAATAGTCAAACATCCACATATCGTGGTTGCCAGTAAATAAATAAATTTTTGTGCCATCTTCTAGCATTTGACTCATGGTACTTACGAATTTGACATAACCCTTCGGTATCACTTCCCGATACTCGTACCAATAGTCAAAAATATCTCCCAATAAATATAATTCCTTACAATCTGCCTTGATGGATTCCAGCCATTTGACGATTTTTATCTCCCGATCCTTGGTAGAATCTCTCCCGTCAGTACCTAAATGAAAATCAGAGGCAAAGTATATCTTATCCTTCAAAATCAAGTTCGGTTTTGAACAAATGGGGAAATTATCAAGATTCTTCTGCGACGAATCTCTTATCGACCGCCATTATTTCACCGCAATTCGGGCAAGTCCTATAGTCCTCATGACTGTAAAAATCTTTGAATCTCGGCAAAAAATCCTTTTCTATATTTTCTAACTTGAAGTAATAGTCGTGCAATTTGGTATTGCAATTGTCACAAAACCACATGAGGCCATCGACATTGTCATGCTCTCTTTTGAGTTCGATTACCAAGCCTATGCTGCCTTCAGATCGTATGGGAGAATGAGGAACCCGAGCCGGCAGCAAAAACATTTCACCTTCTTTTATTGGAACTTCGACTGCTTGTCCATTTTCCTGTATCTTGACCATGATATCACCTTCAAGTTGATAAAACAACTCTTCCGTTTCGTTATAATGATAGTCTTTCCGGGCATTGGGTCCTGCTACAATCATCACAATATAGTCGCCGGCATCTTTGTAGAGATTTTTGTTGCCCACAGGTGGTTTCAGCTCATTTCTGTGTTCGTCTATCCATTTTTGAAGGTTGAATGGTCTTCGTATTTCCATAATTAATTGTTTATAAAAGCTAATTTACTTTGCATTCATCAAATAATAAAATTTAAGCCTTAATTTGAAATTTAAATGCGAGTTATGGCTTAATAATGTCATTTAAATTTGATTAGATAATGCCTTTTTTATGTTTTTTACCAATGAAGGGCCTTCATAGATAAGTCCAGAATAAACTTGTACTAAACTGGCACCAGCATTTAATTTTTTTCTTGCTTCGTCAGGAGAGTTGATACCACCTACACCGATGATAAAAAGATTTCCCTTGGATTTATTGTGAAGTTTACGGATAATGTCTGTGGATTTTTCTTGAATGGCTTTTCCGCTGAGTCCTCCATTTCCGATATTTGATACGATTTCTTCCTGTGTTTTTAGCCCATGTCTGTCAATCGTGGTATTAGTTGCAATGACACCGGCTATTTTGGTCGATTCTATAATTTCCACGATATCATCAAGTTGAGAATCGGTGAGATCTGGTGCAATTTTTAAAAATATTGGCTTCGGCTCACTTTTTTTCTGGTTATTAAGTTGAAGGGTTTGGAGTATTTCGGTCAGTGGTTTTTTATCTTGTAAATCACGCAATCCAGGGGTATTAGGGCTGCTGACATTTACCACAAAGTAATCAACATAATCAAATAATTTTTCAAAGCAAATCAAATAATCCTGTATCGCTTGGTCATTAGGTGTTTGTTTATTTTTTCCAATATTACCTCCAATAATGATATCATTGTTCTTTCGATTTTTCAATCTCTCGACCATGGCATCGACGCCGTCATTATTAAATCCCATTCTATTAATTAAGGATTCGTCTTTCGGTAGTCTAAAGAGCCTTGGCTTAGGATTTCCTTGCTGTGCCACCGGAGTTACGGTACCTATTTCGATGAATCCAAATCCCAAAGCAGACATGGTCTCATAGTATTTGCCATCCTTGTCAAAACCTGCCGCAAGACCAATGGGATTATTAAATTTTAAACCAAAATATTCTCTTTTCAACTGTGGTGATTCATTTCGATAATTACTTCTAATCAGCTTAGATAATATCGGAATACGAAGTGAAAAAGTAAAAAAACTGACCGCAAGTCGGTGAGCTTTTTCCGGTTCTAACTGAAATAAAACTTTCTTTAGGATGCGGTAAAGCATGAGATAATATTTGAGGACAAAATTAAACTTATCAAAGTCTTGTATTTAAAATTGCTTAAAAAATAATTACTTAAACAATAAAATCAGACTCAATCGTGTTATTAAGAGTATGAAAAATAAAGTAAACCTTAAATACAATCTATGGATAAAGACTACACTGAAAACTTATTATTGCGTTACATCTATGGAGAATGTGACATTTTAGAAAAACTAGAAATCGAAGATTCACTGGAGCATGATTTAGAGTTACATGGGGTATTTAAAACCATGAAAAATGCTCAATCAAGCTTGCCTAAAGTGAGTTTCAAACCTAAAACTACGAGTGTGAATAACATTTTAGGTTATAGTAAAGCTTGTGCTTTGATGGGTCTCTAAAATCTTGTTTTTTATCTTAAAAATGGTGTTTTTGGGCACGAATTAGTAGCTCAAAAACACCATTTTTTTTGACTTTTCTAGAGAGACTTTTCACATCTTAACAATTACAGATAAGGGTAAAACATTAAATAGCAAGCGACTCCCTTGTCTATAAATGCACCATTTTTTATCTCTCATACATCTTAACATTACTACACCACCTTAAAATTATTAGCAATGGACAGAAGAAAAAAGTCTGAAATTAATGCGGCTTCAATGGCTGATGTTGGGTTTTTGCTGTTGGTATTTTTTCTCGTAACTACAAGTTTTGTCAAACAAAAAGCAATATCTACGGTTCTGCCTCGATATTTCGACGGAAAACCAGGAATACTTGCAGATAGAAATGTGCTGGATGTAAAAATCAATAAATTCAACGAACTTTTGGTAGAAGGCGAAGAGTCTGATATTTCCAAACTTGAACAAATAATTTGCGAATTTATTTCTAACCCAAATCAGGTCTCTGACAAGCCAAAAAGACCAGCCGATGCCGTTATTTCGCTTCAAAATGACGAAGAAACTGATTACGAAACCTACATTCAAGTGTATTCTATCATTAAAAATGCCTATAAGACATTGCGAAATCAAGAATCGAAAAGAAGATATGCCCTGCCTTTTGACCAACTATGCATTAGGGATAAAAAGTCCATCATCGAAGTCTTGCCAATTAAAGTATCAGAGGCAGAGCCATTCATTTCCAGCTAATTTTTACACTTCACTAATTTACAAACTATGAAAATCAAAAGAAAAATAAGCAAAGCTTCACCAGAAATATCCACCGCCTCAATGCCTGATATCGTTTTTATCCTATTGTGTTTTTTCATGGTGACGACGGTGATTAAGGTAAAAACCAACAATCATATTGAGATTCCTAAGGTGCGATACGTGAATGAAAACGACAGTAAAGACCACATTGCGATTTATGTTAATAATAGTTCCAATGTTATTCTAAATCAAAAAACGATAAGTGTTGAAAATCTCAATACTGAATTAAGTGGAATTGTCACTACTTTGGAACCGGAACAACTAGAGAAAATGGAAATCGACCTCTATGTGGATAAAAATACGAAAATGAAATCACTTTTCGAAGTCAAGAAGACTCTACGATTATTAAATTTATTAAAGGTGAATTATATAGCTGGTCAAGATGGATGAAAAAAATATAAAAAGCGCAGCCCGAATTTATTTTTAGAGCTGCGCTTTTCCAGTAGTATCTAAAATTTCTTCTTTAGTATTCTTTTATCACCTTCAGACTGAGGTCCAAAGAACCGGCACTATGAGTCAAGGCTCCTACACTGATATAATCAACACCTGTCTCAGCGATTTTTCTTACTGTATTAATATTAACCCCGCCGGAGGCTTCTGTTTCGAAGCGCTTCGCCACAGCGGCTACGGCCTCACCTAAAATCGGCAGTTCAAAATTATCAAACATAATTCTAGTAATTCCACCGACCTTAAGGGTCTCGTACAGTTCTACCAAGTTTCTGACTTCTACCGTGATATTGAGTGGCAATTGTGTTTCTCGAAGATATTCATGTACTTTTTCGATAGCTTTAGTAATACTGCCACAGGCGTCAATATGATTGTCCTTTATCATTATCCAATCATACAAGCCATACCTATAATTGCTGCATCCACCGATATGAACCGCCCATTTTTCGAGGAATCTCATGAGTGGTGTCGTCTTTCTGGTGTCAAGAATCTGCACGGGTAATCCCTCTACTTCTGCCGCAAAAATACTGGACATAGTCGCTATTCCACTCATCCTTTGCATGGTATTCAGTACCACTCTTTCTCCTGCTAGTAAAGCTTGAGCATTGCATTCGACCTCAAAGGCGACATCCCCTTCTACAACATCAGCCCCATCTGCAATGAATACATCAAACTTAGCATCCGGGTCAAGTTTTTTAAAGACTTTCTCAGCAAATTCTACCCCTGCTATTACCCCGACATCCTTAACCAACAATCTCGCATTTTCAATTTTGTCTTCTGGAATGCAAGCCAAGGAGGTATGATCTCCATCTCCAATATCTTCGCTAAGGGATTCAGTGATAAACCAATCCAGTTCTTCCGGATTTATATTGTACATCTTTTTCAGAATTTTCGTGCTAAAATATTATCCTGCTATTTCTTCTCTGATTTTGTTCAAAGCACTGCCCGCTCTTACCCAATCAATCTGTGCCTGATTGTACGTGTGGCTTACTTCAATGTAATCACTGCTACCATCGGCATGCTCAAGATTGATAAGCATGTTTTTGCCTGGAGTCATATCGTTGAAGCCGTACAAACTTACCTTATCGTCTTGTCTGATCAAATTATAATCCGCAGGATCTACAAATGTAAGGGCTAACATACCCTGTTTTTTTAGATTCGTTTCGTGAATTCTAGCAAATGATTTGACCACGACGGCTTTCACTCCAAGGAATCGTGGTTCCATAGCCGCATGTTCTCTTGAAGAACCTTCACCATAGTTTTCCTCACCGAATACAATAGTTCCAATACTATTTTTCTTGTAAAGTTTGGCAGATTCCGGGACCGGCATGTATTCGCCATTTACAAAGTTTAGCACCTTATTGGGTTCGTCATTATAGGCGTTAATAGCTCCTATAAGGCAATTGTTAGAAATATTCTCTAGGTGTCCTCTATATTTCAACCAAGGTCCTGCCATCGAGATGTGATCGGTTGTACATTTACCTTTGGCTTTTATTAATGTTCTCATCTCGAGAAGCTCTGAAGCTTTGATAGGTTTAAATGGCTCAAGTAATTGCAATCTATCTGAGTCAGGATTCACCTTGACAGAAACCCGGCTTCCATCCATCACAGGATGTTGATAACCTGCGTCTTTCACGTCAAATCCATTGGGAGGTAACTCGTCACCATAAGGAGCATCAAGCATCACTTCCTCACCATCTTTATTCTTTAAAGTGTCAGTCAAAGGGTCGAAATCTAGTCTTCCAGCCAAAGCCAATGCTGTAACTATTTCTGGCGAACCAACAAAAGCGTGAGTATTAGGGTTTCCGTCTGCTCTTTTTGAAAAGTTTCTATTGAATGAGTGTACAATACTGTTTTTTTCCTTTTTATCTGCTCCAGCTCTGTCCCACTGTCCTATACATGGCCCACAGGCATTGGCAAACACCTTGGCACCCATCTGCTCAAAAAGATCTATCAATCCATCTCTTTCTATTGTGTATCTCACTTGCTCTGAACCTGGAGTAATCGTCAACGTAGATTGTGGTACAATTCCTTTTTCCACAGCTTGTCGAGCAATCGATGCGGCTCTTGTGATGTCTTCATACGACGAATTGGTACAAGAGCCTATGAGGCAATATTCCAATTCTAAAGGCCAGCCATGTGCCACTGCTTTTGCTTTCATTTCTGATAATGGTGTTGCCAAATCCGGTGTAAAAGGGCCATTCAAAAGTGGTTTTAACTCATCAAGGTTGATTTCAATGACTTGGTCAAAATATTTTTCTGGATTCTGATAACATTCTACATCTCCTGTCAGATGTTCTCTAATGGTATCCGCCAATTCTGCGACATCAGCACGACCCGTAGATTTTAGATACCTCGACATGGAGTCATCATATCCAAATGTGGAAGTGGTGGCACCAATTTCTGCCCCCATGTTACAAATAGTTCCTTTTCCTGTACAAGACAAACTGGTCGCTCCTGGGCCAAAATATTCAACGATAGCTCCGGTACCCCCTTTAACGGTCAATATGCCGGCAACCTTAAGGATGACGTCTTTTGGAGAGGTCCATCCGGATAATTTACCTGTCAATTTTACACCGATGAGTTTGGGCATTTTCAATTCCCAAGGCATACCTGCCATCACATCTACGGCATCAGCTCCACCCACTCCTATGGCCACCATTCCGAGTCCACCGGCATTGGGTGTATGAGAATCAGTTCCTATCATCATTCCTCCCGGAAAAGCATAATTTTCTAATACCACTTGGTGTATGATACCGGCTCCGGGTTTCCAAAATCCGATTCCATATTTATTGGAGATTGATTCTAAGAAGGCATAGACTTCAGAGTTACTGTCCAAAGCCCCTTTTAAATCGACATCAGCTCCTATTTTTGCTTGAATCAAGTGATCACAATGTACCGTGGAAGGAACCGCCACTTTGTCTCTTCCAGCAGTCATAAATTGCAACAAAGCCATTTGTGCTGTAGCATCTTGCATCGCCACTCTATCAGGAGAAAAGAACACGTAGTCCTTACCTCTATTGTAGGCTTTCAATTCGCTATCAGGATGTAAGTGAGAGTAAAGGATTTTTTCTGCCAAAGTCATTGGTCGTCCCAATGTTTTTCTTGCTTCTTCAACTTTTGCGGGGAGGTTTTCATAGATGGATTTAATCATATCCAAGTCAAAAATCATAGGAATCTATTTTAGTACTATTAATGAAATTTTAGGGGTGCAAAGTTACAAAATTAAATTGGTTTTACTCCCTGTGTATCTTCACATTGTAAATATCAACGAGGACCTTGATTGGATTTTGAATTTTTTTAAACAGCTTTTTATTACAAGTAATAATCGATTGTCTAATAAACCACTTTTATCCACTTACAGAATTCCTTAAACCCCATAACTCACAGTATCATCAATC
>ERZ795053.1419-NODE-1419-length-30423-cov-8.196325_pt1 | contig 30423 bp, 27 predicted proteins | sample MGYA00375137_ERZ795053 | MGnify/ENA primary metagenome ERZ795053 (study PRJEB30182, sample SAMN05720284) | activated sludge metagenome | isolation source: Anaerobic digester | place: Hong Kong | collected 2014-12-17 ...
TATATTGAAATGCCCGATCCGCCAGCGGCGCTCGTCCCAAATTGGTATGCAAAACGACGCCCGTGGCGTTGATGACCCGGTTCAGGCTGCCGCGGACAGTATTTTTTAAACTCACTTCCGCCTTTTGTAAAACCAATCGGCTGATTTCTGCTTTGGCAAACGTTTGCCGAGATGTCCGCAACTCCGTGCGCACTTCGTTGACCGCCTGACGCAGCGTATCCACAATGAATTCACGCTGGTAAACAGCCAGCAGATGCCGGGTTTCCGGCTGGGTCAGCAGCTCGTCTATCGATGGAATGTTTCTCAGATTGGTCATCAGAGCTTTCCTCCCATGAAAATTCTATGGTTCTCTAAAGTTTAGCACGGGAATGATCAATTGTATATTCTCAGCGGGGATTCCCTGACTATAACCTTCCCGCCGGGAGCTTTTTTCTTGCAGCAGCATTGCTTTTCTTAATTACCTGCCCGGCTGCGCAGAAAATGATAGACCAGACCGGACAGAATCAAGAGGCCCAGCAAGCCAAAAAGCGGATAGACCCGGTTGACCAGACTGGAAAAACTCTGGGTGGCAATGGGCAGGGCCAGTGTCATACAAACGATCAGGCAGACCGCATAATCAATGCCGGTGAATCGGGCAAAACGCTGTGCAAAACCGTAGGCATTGGCAATGGCTGTAGTCAGGATGCCGATCCATAAAACCAGGGTATAGACAGACTTGGCCAATGGCGACACCTGTCCAGCAATATAGAGCATCGGCACCTGATAGTGAATCACCGCCGGCAAATATTTGGACAGCGCCGCATAGTTGAGCAGCACCAGTCCGCCCAGCACCAGTCCGCCCAGAACCGCTCCGCCAATTCCCTCCCGGCGGTTGCTGACGCTTTGATATGCGGTCAGCACCACCATGGCCAGGGAAAAATTATACGCGACATAGAGCAGGCTCGACAACAGCCAGGCGTTTTCCCCGCGGGGAATGAGATAGCTGGTATAAACACTGCTCTGTCCTTCTCCGGCAAATAGAGCAATATAGCCGGAAATCATCAATAATAGAATGATTTTTACCGGTACCAGCACGTTATAGGAAAAGACCAGGCTCTTTTTTCCCGCCGCCAGCGCGATGACAACGGCTACATACGCCAGCAGTATGCCGGCATACTTGGGCAGATACAAATGTTCATAGAACACCGCTCCGCTGGCGGAAAGCATGGTGCTCAAGCCTAAAAACAAAAAAATGGCCAGCAGGAAATCGACGATTTTTCCGAGCCGGGGACCGAACATTATACTCAACATAGCTTGATAGTTGGCAATCTTTTGCCGGTGTGCCATGCTGAGCAGCATCCCGCCGCAAACGGCAAACAAAACCGTCGCCAGCACTGCCCCCGCCGCTCCCCACTTACCATAGCAGACGAAGAACTGTACAATTTCCTGACCGGAAGCAAAACCTGCTCCAATGACTGCCCCCAGATATCCCATGGTGATTACCAGCTGTTTTTTTATGCCTGTCACCTGCCCTTTTTTTCTCTCTCCATCAGCTGCACAGCATAAAATACTGACAAAATGGCAAAAGTATTTATAAATGATTTAATTGGGGGTTGCCATGAGCATTTTCACATCTGATTCGTCTGATCCGCATTCCTTCCATTTTGAGGATCCGGCCTGTTTCGGACATTTGCAAAAAATTGTTTACACCCATCTAATTAATATGAATCCCGGTTTTGAAAAAGACATCATATATATCTGTATCGGTACCGACCGTGCAACCGGTGACTGTCTGGGTCCTATGGTTGGTACCCGGCTGCAATCCACTTCCCTGCACCCGTATGTGTACGGGACACTGGAACAGCCTGTCCACGCAACCAATCTAACCCAGTTTACCGAGCAAATCACTCGTCGCTATGACAATCCTCTGACGGTAGCCATTGATGCCAGCCTGGGCAATTCCAGCCGGATTGGCTTTATCAATGTCAAAAAAGGCGGTCTCAAACCCGGTACTGCCTTGCACAAGGATCTGCCGGAAGTAGGGGATTTTCATATCTCCGGGGTGGTAAATGTGGGCGGTTATCTGGAGCAGATGGTCTTGCAAAACACGCGTCTCTTTCTCGTCTATCGCATGGCTGAGGTGATCGCCCGCAGTCTTTTGGTCGCTCACCTGCATTTTGAAAATGAGAAAAATCAGAGGCTGCCTTATGCCAATCAAGCCAACCTTTAATCCCTCCCTGCCCTCCTCGCTGCCGGAACAGGATGCTTCCCCACTTTCTGACCCGGTTGTGCTGCATGTAAAGTCTGCTGGCCTATATGCTGCCTTAATGAGTATAATAAATAGGAAAAGAAACGAAACGGCAGCCCCATAAGCTGCCGCCTAACATAATCGGGGGCAGGGGAGGTTGAAGATGCATTTTGTTTATCTGGATTGTTTTTCAGGAATTTCCGGTGATATGCTGATTGGAGCACTGCTGGATGGTGGTGCCTCTCTGACAGCTTTGCAGGAAGGTATTGAGGCTTTAAATTTAGGGGCCCGGCTCGCCGCAGCCAAGCAAGTCCGGCAAGGGATCAGTTGTACCACTTTCCGGGTAGATTGTCCTGACGCCCCTCCCCTGCGCCATTTGGAGCAAATCGAAGCCATCCTGCAGACCAGTTCCTTGCCGGAAGCGATCAAAAAGGATTCCCTGGCTGTCTTTCGCCGACTGGCCCAAGCTGAAGCTGAAGTACACGGCATTGACATGTCCCGGGTCCATTTTCATGAAATCGGGGCGGTTGATACCATCGTTGATGTGGTCGGCACCTTTTTGTGCCTGGCCGACCTCGGCGCTGAACAGGTCTATGCTTCTGCCCTGCCGTGGGCAAACGGCGTGCTGGACATGAGCCACGGACGCTATCCTCTGCCTGCACCGGCCGTCGTACGGTTGCTGCAAGGCTATCCTTGTGTCTCTTCAGCTGCCGGTATCGAGCTGGTCACGCCCACCGGCGCTGCCTTGCTGACCCATTTGGTTAAAAACCAGGCGGCACCAAACGCTTTTGTTCCACTGGCGGTCGGTTATGGAGCTGGTAGCCGGGAGCGTGAAGACAAGGTCCCCAATCTTCTGCGGATGATCCGTGCCCAAGCGGATGAACGCCTTGGTCAGCGGGAAACCATCGCCGTGCTGGAGACGGAAGTTGACGATCTTAATCCCGAGATATTTACCCACCTCTACCGTCTCTGTCTGGATCATCCCGGCGTGATGGATTTTTTTACCACCCCGGTCTATATGAAAAAGAACCGGCCCGGCACGCTGATTACCGTTCTGACTGCCCGTACTGCAGCCGATGAGATTTGCCGGCTGTTAATGCGGGAAACCGGCACCCTGGGTGTGCGTTACCGCTTTCAGGAGAGATTTGCCTGGCCGCGTCATCAGGAGCTGCTGTCCACCCCTTGGGGCCAGGTACGCATCAAAGTTGCCCGGGCAGACGACGGAACCGTTTATAAAAAAGCTGAATTTGAAGACTGTCAGGCCATCGCCCGTCAAAACCAACTCTCCCTGCGAGAGGTTTTTGCCGTTGTGCAAAACCGGTTAAACGATATCCCTGATTAATTGCTTGGAGCTATCGCAGTATCTCTGCTTTCTATTCCACAAAGCGTTAGGTAATTTTTACCATTCGCCGGATTCGGATTCCAGCTGCCCTTTTAAGGCCCCTGTTTTTCTTTTTTAATGTTCTGATTCGTCTTCTCAGGCTGAATGCGTCTACAGAGACGTCAGCAGCCTGTTTGTAATGATTCCAATTTGTGTAAAAGACCTGCCTTGCGGTGTGATATGCTCCCCTCATTAAGGCAGGTCTTTTATTGTCTGACCTGGCTATGGTTTAAACATTTCTTTTTTCTCCGACGGCCATGGCGGTAAGCGCAATATTCGTGACTACTGCGTATTCAACGTTGTAGTACTGTTGGTCGATCAGTTCTACGATATAACGACAGCAATCCGGACAGTCCCCGCAAGCACACCAGCTAAAAAAGAAGGGATCCGTTTCCTGAAACACGTCACAGTTCGGTGGTAATGGCGGTCTTTCCGCTGCTGAGTTTCCCGGGTTAAAATTCGGACCGTGGATTTTTTCAAAGACCCAGGTGCCCAGCGGGATAGTTGCCCCTCCGCAAATTTTACTCAATCTAAAGCCCAGATGCAGGAAATAATCCTCATAGGTGGTCTTATACGAAATCAAAGCGGAAAAATCAATTTTAACGGTAGGTTTTCTCAGCCTTTCGGTATCAAGAACCACACTTGCCTGGACGGTTGCAGCCGGTCCGCAACCACCATTAACGTAGTCTGATAAAGGCCCCGAACCAGTAACGGTCCCACAATGCAAAATGACTTCTGTTTCGCCGTGCCGTGGAATATGCGGTTTGCATTCCATTTCTTCCGGCTCGTAGATAACTTCTTCATCATAACAACACTTTTCTTTGCCTTTGTTCACAAAATACGCCTCCTCAATGATGAATTGATTTGACAGCTTTCTTGCATGGCATTTACTGGGTATAAAACTATGATTTGCCATTACTGATATACTGTATGCCCCTCCTTTGCGTTTGGTGACAATCGTTCTTGAGCCTGCCCCTCTTTATTGAACTCATATGGCGATGAGCGATACATCATCGAGGTGAATAGGCCTGCTTTGACCTGCGCAGTTACCATCAACCGCAAAACGAATGCGGACAAATTTGGTCCCAGGCGGTGCCCCTCTCCGGGTGGCATTCAGAAAACCGGTGTAGGTTTCATTGCTGAGACTGTTGCAAGGTACCAGGATCTCCAGCACCGGCCCATCGATCGACTTTTTACAGCGATCCAGAAACTCCACTATGATGAAAACCTCGTCATTGCCGCATGCGCTGCCAGCACTTAGAAAATAACTCAATTGCAAATACATCCCCGGACAAATCCCGCTGATGTCCTGATACAAGAGCGCACAGCCATGCTCGTTGCCTAAACAGACAGCGTTTCGTCCCTGATGGGGGAGATCTCCCTGCCATGGTTTGATTAACCCGACTCCGGCATTGATGACCCACCCCAAAAACGGATCCGGATGGTTTTCAAAGCCACCATTGATAACCCGTTCACCTTGGCGGGGAACGCAATTATAGCCGGGAGCAGAGCAGACTGTTTTCCATGTCTGGCAGGCTGACGGTTTTAAAATTTCCCGGTCCAACAAGGGATGGTTCGTCGGCTGAATACAATTTGTGATTGTGCCGAGTGAGCTGTTTTTCATATTTACATTTATATAGATCGGTGCTTTCTTTCCTTTTATCGTTTTTATTCCGGTTTTCCTTATTTTGCTGGGCGGTTTTTTCTTCATCATTTCCCTCCTTTCACTACTATTAACAAAATTAAACATCTCCTCGACGGGCTATTCTACTATATGTATTTGCAATCCCATCCGTTCGCGATATGCCGGTGTTTTGGCAGAAATCATTCACCATAAAAAACGCCGTATCCAGTTCAGATACGGCGTTTATATATATAACGTTGTCCTAATCTGCTTTGGGTGCAAAATCAACCACTATCCATCCCATGTATCGCGTTTCGCAGAATTGAATCTGAGGGCAGCGCTGGAGTTGTTTTTCTGTATCAAAACGAACGCTCAAGCGGAAGTAAAAATGTCCATACTTTTGGGGCTTGCTTGCCAACAAAAACCGTAAAATGTTTCACGTGAAACATTTTACGGTTTTAATCAAACGCCTTCTTGTCTAGGCAGCCCGATGGAAAGGGGATTTTTCTTTTATGTCGGCTTGATTCCTGTTGGCAAATACGCTGACCACTCCCAGGATAACCATTGTCGTTCCGAGCAGCGTAAGTGGTTCGCCCAGGACCCACCCGCCTAATATTTGCGCCAATACAGGAGCCAATACAGGATTTACAAAGGCATAGGTCATAGCGATATTGATCGGCAGTAACTGCAAGGCACTGATAAAGGAGGTAAACGCAATCACCGATCCAAAAATAATCAAATAAGCCAGCGCCAGCCAGGCCGATGAGGTGCTTGCAGCCAAGCTTGTCCGGTCAGCAAGGCAATAGCCAAAAATCCGATTCCCGCCAATAAATGTTGATAGGCCGCTATTACCGGAACCTCCAGCCGGATCTGCCAGCGATTCTACAGTACGGTTTTCTCTCTTTTTATGCAATAAAAAAAGTGGCAATTTATTTCACTTGCCACTATAAAAATGTTTCACGTGAAACATTTTTGTTTTTTAAATTGCTGCCCCAGCTTACTTGAGGCCCATGATTTCAAGTATTCTTTCCAGATCCTCATGATCATAGTACGTAATTTCAATGCTGCCGCCCTGGCGACGCCGTTTGATTTCCACCTTGCTGCCCAGATGTTTTTGCAGTCGCTCTTGCAAATCCATCTCCTCTGCAGTATTGTTTTGCGCGGGCCTGGCCTCCTTTTGGTCAAAGCGAATGATTTGTTCGGCCTTACGTACGGACAATTTTCCCTCTGCAATCCTGCGGGCGGCTTTAATCTGGGCGCTGTCGCTGTCCAGCCGCAGCAAGGCACGGGCGTGTCCGGGGGTCAATTGCTTGTTTTCCAATAAACTGATCACTTCCTGGGGCAAGCTGAGCAGTCGCATGGTATTGCTGATATGCACCCGGCTTTTGCCAATTTTTTGCGAAAGAACATCCTGGCGGTAGTCAAATTCTTCGATCATGTTTTTATATGCCAGGGCTTCTTCAATAATGGAAAGATCATCCCGCTGCAAATTCTCAATCAGGGAAATTTCTGCTACTTCCGCATCGCTCATTTCTCTTACCAGAGCGGGGATCATTTTTAGACCGGCCATTTTGGAGGCACGCCAGCGCCGTTCTCCCGCAACAATCTCATATCCTTTTTCCCGGGGACGCAGCAGTATGGGCTGCAGCACGCCTCTTTCCTTGATGGACTCCGCCAATTCCTGCAACCGTTCCGGATCAAAGTTTTTACGGGGCTGATTTTTGCGCGGCCGGATTAGTTTCATCTCGATTTCGGCAACCAGCTTTTCATCGATGCTTTCTTCCACCGAAAAAAGCGCATCCAGTCCTCTACCTAGTCCTCTTTCTGGTTTTGCCACGTTCAATGACCTCCCTGGCTAAATCTCTATATACTTCCGCACCTTTAGAGCGCGGATCATACAAGGCGATAGGTTTGCCATGGCTGGGCGCTTCACTCAGCCTGACGTTGCGGGGGATAACCGTTTGATATACTTCCTTATGAAAATGGCGCTTGACTTCGTCCACCACTTGAATGGCCAGATTGGTCCGTCCGTCAAACATGGTAAACAATATCCCTTCCACCCGCAAACTCGGATTCAGGCGACTTTTCACCAGCTGGATGGTATCCATCAGTTGACTCAATCCTTCCAGCGCATAATACTCGCACTGCAAGGGAATTAAAACCGACGTTCCCGCCGTCAGCGCATTAATAGTCAATAGGCCCAGAGAAGGCGGGCAATCCAGAATAATGTAATCATATTCATCACGCGCCGGCTGCAGCGCCTGCGACAAAATGAATTCCCGGCCCGGGCGATTGGCCAGTTCCACTTCAGCCCCTGCCAATTGAATCGTTGCCGGCAGAATCACCAAATTGTTGATGCGGGTCTGGCAGAGCACTTTTTTTATTTCCATCCCGTCGATCAGCAAATTATAAACGCAATACGGAATTTTTTTGCGGTTTATGCCCAACCCGCTGCTGGCGTTTCCCTGCGGATCACAATCGACCAACAAAACCCGATAGCCTTCCAGCGCCAGATACGCAGACAAATTGACCGAAGTTGTGGTTTTGCCTACGCCTCCCTTCTGATTCGCCACCGCAATGATCTTTGCCATCCGCCGTCCCCCTCTCTGGCTTTTGCTTTTGCCTTTTATTATTCTACTACATTTTCAACTTACTTCTGCATAATTTTTGTTCCAAACGATATTTTCATTTTCCGAAAAAAAGCCGGAACATAGACATCAATGCCTGTATTCCGGTATCATTCAATGCATAGCCATTTTTTTATCATATAAAAAATGTTTCACGTGAAACATTTTAAATTTTTTATTATCAAGACCGATTGTGGCTTTGCGCAATGCGGCCGTGAAAATCGGCAACAAAACTGGCTTCCTGATAAACATGAATTTTTTCAACCGGGCAGAAATGTTTCACGTGAAACATTTCTGCTTTTATATTTCTGCCATCAGGCGGCTATTCTTGCGTAGTTTCTTGACTTTGATGGTGATCTCATATTCATTTTCGTTCTCGTTTTCGAACACCCGCATGTCAATTCCGGTCTGTTTGGCCCGGTTGACGGTTTCTTTAATGGTATTTAAAAAAATGCGTGCATCCCTGATAACCATGGAGATCTGCTGTCCGTTGTTCGAGGTTTTGGGTTCACGGGGAATATTGTTGCGCTGCGCCTTTTCAACCAGCTCTTCAGTCTCCTTGACGGTAAGTTCGCGTTCGTAAATGGCCCGGATGATTTCCTTTTGCATTTCGATAGTATTGAGTTTAAGCAAGGCGCGGGCATGGCGTTCGGTGATGGTGGTGGTGATAATGAGGTTTCTGATTTCCGGTGCGATTTTGAGCAGTCTTAATTTGTTGGCGATCGCGGACTGGCTTTTGCCGACTCGCTGAGCCAGTTCTTCCTGGGTTAGACCAAAGCGATTCAGCAAGGTGCTATAGGCGATGGCTTCTTCAAAATAATTCAGTTCCTTGCGTTGCAGATTTTCGATCAGAGAAATGGCCGCCATGGATTGATCATCGATGTCCTGAACAATTGCCGGAATTTGCTGTCGTCCGATCAGCTTGCAGGCGCGATAGCGGCGTTCCCCGGCCACCAGCTGAAAACCCTGTTTGCTTTTGCGGACGATGATGGGTTGAATGACGCCAAAACTGCTGATCGATTTAGCCAGTTCCTTGAGTTCCAGTTCATCAAACTCTTTGCGCGGTTGAAATGGATTCGGGCTGATTTGTTCCAGCGGCAGTTCCAAAACCCGGCTGCCGCTTCCCACATGAAGTATCTTCTCAAGTTGTTTTTTGACCTCCATTATGTGATTCCCTCCTTCCCCACAACCGCCCGACTATTTATTCTGGAAACGCTTCGGACTACAGCGGCCTTTTGGCGGGAATCCCCACCCGACGCGGGTACTGCGGGGACGTTTCCGCTTGCTTGTTGACCACCACAATAATCCGCTGCCGGTCTCCCGGCAGGGTATAAGGACAAATCCCTTCCACCCCGGCCCGCAAGACTTGCAACGCATGTTGTGCTGTTTCCAGTTCTGCCTGATAATTGAGGCCTTTCCATAACAGCATCTTGCCCCCGGTTTTCAGCAAAGGCAGGCCATATTCCAGCAGGATGTTCATGGCCGCAACCGCCCGGCTACTGCAACAATCAAACTGCGCCCGGTACTGCTTGTCATGACCGATTTCTTCAGCTCTGGCGCGTACCACCTGGACATTTTTCAGGTTGAGCTGCAGCCGGCATGACTCCAGGAAACTGCTTTTCTTGAGATCAGATTCCACCAGGACAAACTGTGCATCCTCACAATGCATGGCCAGAATGATAGCCGGAAATCCTGCACCGCTGCCGATATCAATGACACGCTTTCCGGCCAGCGAGATAAATTGCAAAATGGCCAGACTGTCCTCAATATGGTTCAATACATCTTCCCGCCCTGCCTGTCTGCTGATCAGGTTTTGTTTTTCATTCTCGGCGAACAAAAAGTCAATAAAGCGGTTTACATATATTTCCATAAAAATTACTTAATTCCTTCTCTCTTTTTTAAAAAAATTAATAAAATATTTACATCCGCCGGAGTAACGCCTGAAATGCGTGAGGCCTGCCCGATGGTTTCCGGTTTAAACTGTTCCAGCTTTTGCATCGCTTCCGAGGACAAGGTCTTGATGTTCTGATATTCCATGTCCGCCGGAATGGCTTTGCTCTCCAGCTTTTCAAAACGCTTGACCTGCTCCTGTTGTTTTTGAATATAGCCTTCATATTTGGATTGAATCTCCAATTGTTCACTGATTTCCTTTTTCATTTCCGGAACCAGACTGCGAGTTAGTAAATCGTCTATCGTGACTTCCGGCCGGCGCAGCAGTTCCCATAAGGAGACCCTGTCTCTGAGCATAGCGCTGCCGATCTCTTCGAGATAGGCGGTAATGATGCGGTCAGCCGGCGTAAAGGTGGTTTTTTCCAACAGACTGCGCATTTCTTCCAGCCGTCTTTTTTTATCCATAAACTTGGCCCAGCGCTGGTCACTGACCAGCCCGATTTCCCGTCCTTTTTCTGTGAGCCGCAAATCAGCATTGTCCTGGCGCAGCAAGAGCCGGTATTCAGCCCGGGAAGTCAACAGTCGATACGGTTCATCTGCTTCCTTGGTGACCAGATCGTCGATCAGCACCCCGATATAGGCTTCGCTGCGTTTCAGTACAAAGGGCGGTTTGTTTTGCACTTTGCAGGCAGCATTGATGCCGGCGATCAGACCTTGGGCTGCAGCTTCTTCATAACCGGACGTACCATTGATCTGTCCGGCGGTAAACAGTGCTTCCACGACTTTGCTTTCCAAACTGAGTTTTAGCTGGGAGGGAATCACATAATCATATTCGATGGCATAACCGGTGCGTAAAATTCGCACGTTTTCCATGCCGGGAATGCTGCGCAGCACTTCCAGCTGTACGTCCTCGGGCAGGCTGGTATTGAGTCCCTGGACATACATTTCATCCGTTGCGCGACCCTCCGGTTCGATAAACAACTGGTGGGATTCCTTGTGGGCAAAGCGCACCACTTTGTCTTCAAAGGAAGGGCAGTAGCGCGGTCCTTTTCCTTTGATAACGCCGGTAAACAAGGGCGCTCTTTCGATATTGTCCATAACGATCCGATGGGTTTCGGTCGTTGAATGCGTCAGCCAGCAGGACAGCTGCTCGCGCGGTGCTAGGTCGCTGATAAAGGAAAAAGAAGGTACATCGGGATCACCCGGTTGTTCGATCGTCTTGCTGAAGTCAACGCTCTTGCGATCAACCCGCGGGGGAGTCCCGGTCTTGAAACGTCCCAGCTGAATGCCCAGAGATAACAAGCTCTTTGATAATTCCGCTGCCGGGTATTGATTGCCTGGGCCGCCGTCGTACATGAGATCGCCAATAATGATCCGGCCTTTGAGATATGTTCCGGAGGTAACTACCACAGCATCGCACCGGAATCGGGCGCCGGTACGGGTAACTACAGCGCAGACCCGTCCATCAACAGTTTCGATTGCGATGATTTCCGCCATCAGCAGATCCAGTCCGGCCTGTTGAAAGATCGTCCTGCGCATTTCCTTCTGATATTCCTGTTTGTCAGCCTGGGCCCGCAAGGACTGAACTGCCGGTCCTTTGCCGGTATTAATCATCCGGATTTGAATATTGGTTTTATCAATATTTACCGCCATTTCTCCGCCTAGCGCGTCAATTTCCCGCACCAACTGGGCCTTGGCCGGTCCGCCAAGAGAAGGATTGCAGGGCATGAGCGCAATAGCATCGAGATTGAGGGTAACCAGCAGTGTACTGACCCCCATGCGCGCTGCTGCCAGAGCCGCTTCACAGCCGGCATGACCCGCACCAATTACTACCACATCATATTTTCCAGCCTCGTATATCATTTATAACCCCCACTAATGCTGCTATTTGCCAATACAAAAATCATGAAAGATACGGTCAAGGACTTCTTCTTTCAGCGATTTACCTGAGATCTCCCCTAAACTCTCCAGCGCGCCCCAGACATCCACACCCAGACAATCAAGCGAAATCCTTCCCAATTGTTCGCGGGCGTTTTCAGCGTAAGCGCGGCTTTTCAAGAGCGCATTCTTCTGCCGCAAATTAATCATAATTTCCATTCCGTCTGCATTCTGGGTCCCCGACAAGAGAAGTTCCTCGATAGCGCGTTCCAATTCATCCAGCCCATAATCCTCCTTCACGGAAGCCCGGATGAGCCGGGCAGAAGCAAATTTTTCCGCCAGCTCCTCTTCTGTAATCGCTTTGCGTTCAATATCTTCCTTGTTGACCAGCACCAAGCATTTTTCCCGGGGAATTGTTTGAAATATTTCCAGGTCTTCGGCGGCAATACCGGCTGCAAAATCCAATACCAACACCACCAAATCGGCCTGGTCAATTAACTCCCGGGATTTCTCCACGCCGATTCTTTCCACCCGATCCTCTGTCGCTCTGATGCCGGCAGTATCCATTATTTTTACCGGAATCCCCCGGACATTGATGTATTCTTCCACCACATCCCGGGTTGTACCGGGAATATCCGTAACAATTGCCTTTTCCTTGCGGGACAGTGCATTTAAAAGGCTGGATTTGCCCACATTGGGTTTGCCAACAATGGCCAGTTCAATCCCATCCCGATAGATCTCGGCCCGACGTGCAGAATTGATCCAGTCATCAATAGTGGCTATGATTCCATCCAGGAGCTGCCGGGCTTCGTCCTGATCCAGATCGCCCACTTCCTCAGGAAAATCGAGACTGGCATCTACCATGGCATTCAACCGCAGCAACCGCTCCTCCAGATTGTCCATAAATCGGCCGTTATAGCCGGACAGTTGCCGAACCGCGAGTTGCAATCCGCGTTCCGTCTTGGCACGGATAATCTCCAGTACCGCTTCAGCTTGCTCCAACCCCAAGCGTTCATTTAAAAAAGCCCGTTTGGTAAACTCCCCGGGCTCGGCCAGCCTGGCCCCTGTCTCCAGACATCGTTGCAGACAGGCACGCAGCGCGGCCCCGCCTCCATGGCAGTTGATTTCCACCACATCTTCTCCCGTATAACTGTGCGGCGCGCGCATAATGCCAACCAGCACCTCATCTGTTCTAATTCCCTCTGCGTCCAGAATCCAGCCGAGAGTAAGGGAAAAATTGCGGCGTTCGCGCAGAGAAACGTTTTTATTATAAGGAAGAAATGTTTTCTCCGCGATTTCTATGGCCCCGTGCCCGCTCAAGCGAATTATCCCTACCGCACCTTCGCCAGGCGGAGTGGAAACCGCAGCAATAATGTCGTTGTTCATCGTTTTTACTCCATCAAATACTTGCTTGTTTTTAAAATATCATACCACAAAGGAATAAAGAAAACTCACCTGCGTACCGCCTGAGCGGCGGACGCTGGTGAGCATGGTCTTGCTGCATTCACTTCTTTGTTATTTTTTTAAAGCAATAACCACCTTGCGATTGGGCTCATCGCCCATCGAATACGTCACTACCTGCGGATCTTCTTGCAATGCCGTATGTACGATTCTGCGTTCCTGGGAACTCATCGGCCGCATAACAACATTTTTCTGGGTCGCCTTAACCTTTTCAGAAAGCCTGACCGCCAGAGATTCCAATGACTCATCTCTTTTTTTGCGATAGTCCTCAACATCCAGGATCAGCCTGATCCTTTCTCCCCGTTTGCGATTGATCATTAATCCGGCGATGTACTGTAAAGAATTTAGTGTTTCTCCTTTGCGTCCGATCAACAATCCCATGTCTTTGCCAATAATGTTGATTCTTACCGTACCTTGTTCGGCAGTAACGGCTTCAATCTCGTGGTCGATTTTCATTCTGGTCAACAGCTCTTCCACCAATTGGCGTGCATCTTCAGCCGGATTGTCAACTTTGCGGGATACTTTTACGGCAGCCGGTTTACTGCCGATCAACCCCAGCAGTCCTTTACTTCCTTCTTCCAGAATCTCGACTTCCACTTCATCCAACCCGCAACCCAGCTCTTCCAGGGCGGCTTGAATGGCATCATCAATGGTTTTTCCCTTTTTTTCTACTGTTTGGACTTGCATTCTTTGCCTTTCCTCCTTTGTCCTTCGCAGCGTCCTTGGTATTGCCACCTTCCGAGGCCTTTGCTGCTTGCTGCTTTTGGGCAGAATCGCCCTTGCTGTCAGCCTTTGCTGCTGCGGAAGGTTTGACATTATCCTGTGTTTCCATGACAAGGGATGCTGTTCCTGTGCTTGCTGCCACTTTTCTTTTTTGGGAATTTACATAGAGCTGCTGTAAAATTCCCAGGATGTTGAATACGACCCAGTACAACGGCAATCCAGCCGGCAGTTTGTAGGCAATAAAGGCCATGAATATTGGCATAAAGTAGAGCATGGTCTTTTGGGTCGGGTCTTTACTGTCCACCATGGAAATTTTTTGTTGATAGTAAGTGGTGGCTGCCGCCAAAATGGCCAGAAGAAAATAAGGATCCGGTTTACCGATATTGGGAATCCATAAGAAACCGGCATGCGCCAGATTGACAAATTTGAAATTAAAGAGGGCTTGGTAAAAGGCAATAAAAATAGGCATCTGAATCAGCAGGGGCATACAGCCGCCAAAAGGGCTTACCCCATGCTCTTTATATAATTCCATGATTTTCTGTTGCATGACCTGCGGATCATCTTTGTATTTTTCCTGAATATACTTGGTTTTGGGCTGAATCTCCTGCATGGCCGCCATTGAATGCATTTGTTTCTGCGTTAATGGAAACATCAATATTTTTATGGCTATGGTCATCAGAATGATTGCCAGACCGTAACTGGGAAGTCCCATTTGCACAGTCAGGCTATAAGTGAAATCAATGACTCCCGCAAACCATTGAACAAAACTGCTCCACAAATTAAAACCCTGCTATCGATTTCTCGTTTCTATAGCAGGTGCCACCTCCTTAATCTTCAAACAATAAAACTTTTGCCGTTTATTATGGCACCGGATCATAACCTCCGGGATGAAACGGATGACATCTACTGATTCGTCTGAGTGCCAACCATCCTCCTTTTGCTGCACCATACTTGGTGATCGCCTCAACCGCATACTGGGAACAGGTAGGGTAGAAACGACAGGAAGGCCGCTTTAAAAAGGAACCCTTTTGATAAAGCTTTATGAAAAATATAAACACTTTACTCAAATCAATCCGGCCTTCTTGGCAGCTATCAGAAAATCTTTTTCCAATGCTGCAAACATTGCTTCCTTAATATTGAATCTGGCTACCATTACCAGATCATAACCTTGCTTTATTTCCGGCATGTGCTTTTGTATGATTGCTCTCAGCCTTCTCCTGGCTTGATTTCTGTGCACAGCATTGCCGACTTTTTTAGAGGTTACGATGCCAAAACGGTTATATGCCAATTGATTGGCAGTGATAAAAACAATGATATATCGGCAATGTATTTTCTTACCGTTTTGGTATATAAAGTTGTAGTCTGCCCTGTTGCTGATCCTGTACTTTTTTTGAAGCATTCTGTTTCCTTTAAAGGTACTGTCAAGCCCGGCCTGCGCTTATAAAAGCGAACGCCGCGGCCGCAAATCTTCTCTCTTTTCAAAGTGCCCGACAATCATTTTCCTGCGCACCGGGCTTTGCCTGGCTGAGAGCTGCCTGTAAAGAAAATAAAAGGCCGCTTTGCAAACGACCTATGCAGAAAGTACCTTTCTTCCTTTTTTCCTTCTCGTTGCCAGCACTTTTCTGCCGCTGGCGGTTGCCATTCTCTTTCTGAAGCCGTGTACTTTCTTTCTCTGTCTCTTTTTGGGTTGATATGTCATTTTCACGATTGGTGTGCCTCCCTTAATTTTTCCAGTACTTAATCATTATATTTACAAAAGCGTGTTAATGTCAAGGCTGAGGGCCTTTCTAAAAACTTCTATTTGTTGTTTGAATCTGCTATGATTAATAAATATACTATACTTATGGGCGTTTTTTACAAGCAATTTAAAACCTTGCTTTCCTTTATATATATATTTATCTATATGATTCTAATAATATCCACAAAGTTATCGTTTTCCCCCGGGGGTTTTTCCACAAATCAACAGGAGGCCTTTTTTTATGTCCACTAACCAAGACCTGGTCGCAGTTTGGGAGAAGGTATTAGACGCAGTACGGCAAGAGATCGGTTCTACCAGTTTTGATATCTGGTTTTCCAAAGTCAAGTACAACACCAGCCGTGATGAGAAAATTTACATTACCGTTCCCAACACCCTCACCAAGGAATGGATTGAATCGCGTTATCTGGAAAACATGCAAAAGTATTTCCGTGCTTTGAGCAGTCCTGATATATCTCTGATTCTGACCACCGAGTCTATTAAAAAGAATACCTATATATCACCTTTCAATCCCAAATATACGTTTGATACCTTTGTGGTCGGCAATAGTAACCGTTTTGCCCATGCTGCCTGCTATGCAGTGGGTGAAAGTCCTTCCCGGGCATACAATCCACTGTTTATTTACGGCGGGGTCGGTCTGGGTAAAACCCATCTCATGCAGGCCATCGGCCACCGCATTGTGAAAAATTATCCCAAATACTCTGTCATGTATGTTTCTTCCGAGCAATTCACCAATGAATTAATCGGTTCCATTAAAGATGACAATACCTCAGGTTTTCGCAACAAATACCGCAATATTGATGTTCTTTTAATCGATGATATCCAATTCCTGGCCGGCAAGGAGCGTACCCAGGAGGAATTTTTCCATACTTTTAATACCCTATATGAATCCAACAAGCAATTGGTTATCTCCAGTGATCGCCCACCGCGCAATATTCCCACGTTGGAGGACAGGCTGCGATCACGTTTTGAATGGGGACTCATCACCGACATCCAAACCCCTGATCTGGAAACACGGGTGGCGATTCTCAGGAAAAAAGCACAAAATGACAATTTCAATATTCCTTATGATGTAATCGATTATATTGCCAATTACATTGATTCCAATATTCGCGAACTGGAAGGGGCATTGGTTAAACTGGTGGCATTTGCTACCATCAACAAATTACCTTTGGATATGAATACCGCCACCATTGCGTTAAAAGATATTTTGCCCCCACCCGGCCCGAAAAAAATAACCATCGAATGCATCCAGAAGGAAGTCTGTAAATTTTATGGACTCGAACTAAGCGAAATGTTATCCAAGAAAAGAAATAAAAACCTGGTCTTGCCACGTCAGATTGCCATGTTTATATGCCGCAGGATGACTGACGCGTCGCTGCCTTTGATTGGTGATCAATTTGGCGGAAGAGATCATACCACCGTCATTCACTCTGTGGAAAAAATAACCCGGGAAATGGAAGAACAAGCCGAACTTTATACCTCGGTTAAAGATATCTGTAAAAAAATTGATCCGGATTTTGCCGAGTAGGGGGACAAGTTATCAACAAACTTGTTCGATACTTCTAAAAAGCATGATATCCTGCATCCCGGAGCTTGTCCACAATGTACACACTACTACTACGGTTACGACTAATTTTTAATAAATAATAAATAATAAGGGCGGAGGTCATAAAATGAAGATGAATATTGAAAAAAGAGAATTGTCTGCTTTGACGACCATGGTTTATCGGGCAGCCTCAAATAAAAATACCATCCCGGTACTATCCGGTCTCTTGCTGGAACTGTCACCGGAAAAAGGTCTGACCATGACCGCAACCGATATGGAAATCGGTATTTGTGCCAGTACCAGCAATGTAGATGTCATCGAACCCGGTACCGTACTGGTCAATGCCGGCTATTTTGCTGATTTTATCAAACTGTTGCCGGATGGAAATATTGCCATGGAAGTGAACGTCAGCACATCCAAACTTAATATTCATTATGGCCGTTCCAAAGGCAATATAAACATCTATCGTGAACAAGATTATCCTGCTCTGCCGATCGATAAAATGGAATATAAATTCTCCATGGCGCAAAATGTTCTCAAAGAAGCCCTGCGCAAGACAGTTTTTGCCGCTGCTGCCAATCATTTTCGCCAGGTGTTTACAGGTGTATTGTTTGACCTTCAAAACAACAATCAGTTGCGGGTGGTTGCTTCTGACACTCATCGACTGGCGTACTATACCCATGTTTTAAATGAAACCCTGGCTGAGCCGTTTAAATTTGTCATTCCCATTCGTACCGTCAATGAACTGCTGCGTTTTTTGGAAGACAGCGATGAAGAGATTAAAATCGCTCTGTCCGACAACAACGTTATTTTTTACAAAGAAGGATTCCTTTTCCTGTCTCGCTTGATTGAAGGACAATACCCCAATTATGAACAGGTCATACCCGCCAGTTTTGTTACCCGGCTGGATATTCAGACACATGTTCTGGCGACCAGTCTGGAAAGAGTCAAAATCATGCCCACCGATGACAAATTAAAGATCCCCCATCTACAGCTGTCCTTTGAGAATGAAGAAGTCCATATTTTCTCCAATTCCGAGATGATGGGCGAGATTAATGAAGTTATAGAGGGTGTCGGTATAGAGGGAGACAAGGAAATTAAAATCGTTTTTAACACCCATTATTTTTTGGATGCTGTCAAAATTTTTGATCAGGAATGTGAAAATCTATCAATATCGCTGTCCGGTTCGTTTGGACCGGCCATGCTGAAAAACAATGAAAAGGATAATTATTTGTATATCCTGGTGCCAATGCGGACTAGTAATTAGAGAACAGGGCGAGTTTCATTGAGGATCAGTCAATTAAGCATCAATAATTTCAGGAACCTGAAAAACATAAATTTTACTCCGGACCAGGCCATCAATATATTTTGCGGTACCAATGCCCAAGGTAAAACCAACCTGTTGGAAGCCATTTATGTCCTTTCAGCAGGTAGTTCTTTTCGTGCCAGCAATGACCGACAGTTGATAAATTATGATGCCGAACGCTATCAGATCCTGGCGGCCTATAATTATCAGGAACGGGAATTAACCAGTTCTCTTTCATACATAAACAACAGCAAAATATTCACCATCAACCATAAAAAAACCAGTACCCATAACCAACATCGCCTGAAAGTGGTATTATTTAATCCGGATGATCTGTTTTTAATAAAAGGATCGCCGGCAAAAAGGCGAGCATTGATCGATTTTTTACTACAGCAGTTATCGGCAGAATATACAACTGCGCTGGCTAATTATGTTAAAATTCTAAAAAAGCGGAATTTAATGCTCAAGAAAGAGCAAACTAGTCAACAGAGTTTTGCCATCATTGATCAATTGTTTATTGAAAGCGCCGTCAATGTAATCTTGCAACGGATCAATTTTATTAACCGTCTGGATGAAGAGGCCTCTTTTTTGTTTAAGGAAATCAATGATGCCGGCAATCAGTTGAAGTTAAGATATGCGCTTTCATTTCCGGTAGAGAGTGATAAAATTAATCTGAATATTTTATCAGGTGCTTTACTGGCACATATAAAAAATATTTTTCCGGAAGAAAACAAACGGCGGCAGAGCTTGACCGGACCACATGTCGATGATATCAATTTCTACCTCGACAACCGTCCGGCCAGGATTTATGCCTCCCAAGGACAGCAGCGCAACATTGTAATCTGTTTGAAACTGGCGGAAATGTATACATTCAAACGAATCAAAGGATACTTTCCGGTTTTCCTGTTGGATGAAGTGCTGGCCGAGTTGGATGAAGAAAAAAGAAATCGTTTGCTGGAGTATTTGCAAAAGGCGGAATTCCAATCGTTCCTAAGCTCAGTCAATTTCAATCCGCCCGATGATTTTAAAGCATCACTATACACCATTGCCAACGGCGAATTGCTCGGAAAGGAGTAACCATGTTTATTCATCTGGGAAATGACATCTTAATACCAGCGCAAAGCCTGATTGCAATTATTAATATAAAGGATCCGTGGTCAGAGGATATCCAGGATGTGCTTGATCTGGCCGAAATGGAACACAAACTGGTCAATGTATCCGCTCAGGAAAAAAAGAAAGCCTTGGTGATATGTGACGACCGAGTTTATTTTTCGCCAATTTCATCCCAAACACTTTTAAAACGCGCCAACATATTCTAAGGGAGGTCTAAAGTTTTGACAAACGGCAACGGGAACATAAACGGAGATCAGGCCTATAATGCATCAGATATACAGGTTCTGGAAGGGTTGGAGGCCGTCCGCAAAAGACCCGGTATGTATATCGGTTCGACCGGTCCGAAAGGACTGCATCACCTTGTATTTGAAATCGTGGACAACAGCATCGATGAAGCCGTCGCAGGCTATTGTGATAAAATCGAACTCATTATTCATCCCAACAACAGCATAACGGTCAAAGACAATGGACGCGGCATACCGGTTGATACCCATCCGATTATGGGCATTCCCGCCATCGAAGTCATTCTAACAACGTTGCACTCGGGCGGCAAGTTCGGCGGCAGCGGTTATACCATCTCCGGAGGACTGCACGGCGTGGGCCTGTCAGTAGTGAATGCCTTGTCCTCTTTGATGGTGATCAAGGTAAAAAGAGACGGAAAAATTTACAGTCAACAGTACATGCGCGGCAAACCCGCCGGACCGTTGGAAATCATCGGGGAATCAACCGAAACCGGCACCAGTATTTACTTTGAGCCGGACGAAGAAGTATTTGAAGAAATCGTTTTTGAAAGAGAGATCCTCGTACAACGGATACGGGAGCTTTCCTTCCTCAATAAAGGACTGCTTATCGAAGTCATCGACGAGCGGGATCCGGAAGGCTATCAAAAGGCCTTTAAGGCGGATGGACTGCATGACTTTGTGGCCTATATAAACAAAAACAAGGAACCCCTGCATGATAAAGAAATTTACTTTGATGTGAAAAAAGAAGACGTCGTCGTGGAAATCGCCATCCAATACAACAACGGTTATGCCGAAAACATCTATTCTTTTGCCAACAACATCCGTACCCAGGAAGGCGGCACCCATGAGGTTGGGTTTAAAAACGCCCTGACCCGGGTTATCAATGATTACGCCAAAAAGAACGGCATATTAAAAGAAAGCGAAGCCAACTTGAACGGAGAGGACATCCGGGAAGGGATCGTCGCTATTATTTCCGTCCTGGTCAAGGAACCGCAATTTGAAGGACAGACCAAGACCAAATTGGGCAACACCTTTGTACGCAGTGTTGTGGAGAGCACCGTGTATGAAAAAATAGATGATTTTCTTGATGAAAATCCGGCGGATGCCAAACGAATTCTGGAAAAAGCCATCTCCGCACGCCGCGCCCGGGAAGCTGCCAAAAAAGCCCGTGAGCTGACCCGCCGCAAGAGCGCACTGGAGTCAACCTCCCTGCCCGGTAAACTGGCCGATTGCAGCAGCAAGGATCCGGCGGTTTCAGAGCTGTTCATCGTCGAAGGAGATTCTGCCGGAGGTTCGGCCAAGCAGGGAAGGGACCGCAACACCCAGGCCATCCTGCCCTTGCGGGGCAAGATTCTCAATGTTGAAAAAGCGCGCCTGGACCGCATTCTGGCCAGTGAAGAAATCCGCAATCTGATCACTGCCATCGGCACCGGTATCGGAGAAGATTTTGATATCAGCAAGGCCCGTTATCACAAATTGTTTATCATGACCGATGCCGACGTGGATGGATCACATATCCGGATCTTGTTGCTGACCTTTTTCTACCGGTTCATGCGTGAATTGATCGAACACGGTTATGTCTATATTGCCCAACCGCCTCTCTATGGCGTCAAGCGCGGCAACGAAATTCACTATTTTTACAATGACAACGAGCTCAATAAATTCATGAGCCAGACCGACAAAAAATGGGCCCTCCAACGCTACAAAGGTTTGGGAGAAATGGATGCGGAGCAATTATGGCATACCACCATGGATGAAGACAACCGGGTCATCCTGCAGGTTACCATTGAAGACGCCATTCAGGCTGATGAAGTTTTCTCCGACCTGATGGGAGACAATGTGGAACCGCGCAAGGAATTTATCCAGACCAATGCCAAATACGTTAGCAACCTGGATATTTAAGAAAAAATATATGGTTTGAAACCAGGGGGGTATATAGAAATTGGGACAAGAAAACCTTTTTAATAAAATCATCCCGATCGACATCGAGAAAGAAGTGCGCAAATCGTTCCTGGAATATTCCATGAGCGTCATCGTTTCCCGCGCCCTGCCGGATGTGCGGGACGGTTTGAAACCGGTCCACCGCCGCATTCTGTATGCGCTTTATGACCAAGGCATGACCCATGACAAACCCCATAAAAAATCCGCCACCATCGTCGGAGAAGTCATGGGTAAATACCATCCACACGGTGATGCGGCCATTTATCAAACCATGGTCAAACTGGCCCAGGATTTTTCCATGCGGTATCCGCTGGTTGACGGTCACGGCAACTTCGGTTCCATCGATGGAGACTCAGCCGCAGCCATGCGTTATACCGAGTCCAGAATGTCCAAAATTGCCAACGAAATGGTCAAAGATCTGGACAAAGAAACGGTTGACTGGCGGCCCAACTATGATGATACCCGCAAGGAGCCGGGGGTTTTACCGGCCCGTATTCCCAATCTGCTGATTAACGGCACTTCCGGGATCGCGGTGGGCATGGCAACCAACATGCCGCCCCACAATCTTTCCGAAGTCGTGGATGCGCTGAATCTATATATCGAAAATCCGGATGTTACCTTGGATGAACTGATGAAAGTCCTGCCCGGTCCCGATTTTCCCACCTCCGGGATCATGAGCGCCGCCGGCATTCGGCAAGCTTACGAGAGCGGACGGGGAAGCATCAAAGTCAGGGCCCGCTATGAAATCGAAGAAAGAAAGGGCGGCAAAACCGCCATTATCATCACCGAGATTCCGTATCAGGTTAACAAGGCCAGACTGGTGGAAAGAATTGCCGAACTGGTCAGAGACAAAAGGATTGACGGCATCGTGGATTTGCGCGATGAATCAGCCCGCGTAGGGATGCGGATCGTGATTGAAGTCAGACGTGACGTCAATGTCAACGTACTGATCAACAAACTGTTCAAACATACCCAGATGGAAGACAGCTTCGGCATTAACAACCTGGCGCTGGTCAACGGCGAGCCCAAGACGCTAAGTTTGAAAGACATGTTGAAATACTACATCGAACATCGCCAGGACGTGATTACCCGCCGTACCATTCACGATCTCAAGCTGGCCCAGGCCCGCCTGCATATCGTTGAGGGGTTGCAGATCGCCATCGACAACATTGATGAGATCATGAACCTAATCCGTTCCTCCAAAGACCGCGAAACCGCCCGCAACAAATTAATGGAAAGCTTTGCCCTGAGCGATATCCAGGCCAATGCCATTCTGGATATGCGCTTTGCCCAATTGACCGGTCTGGAGAGAGCCAAGCTGGAAGATGAACATCAGGAATTACTGGCCCGCATTGCCGATTTTGAAGATATTCTGGCCAATCCAGCCCGGGTACTGGCAATCATTAAAGAAGATCTAGATGATATCAAGGCCAAATACGGAGATAAAAGAAGAACCGAAATCACCTACGACAACGTTGAATATGACGAGGAAGATTTCATTGAGGACCATGAAGTGGTTATCACCCTGAGCAACCGAGGATATATCAAGCGTCAGCCGCTGGATACATATAAAGCGCAGAAGCGAGGAGGCAAGGGGATCAGTTCCAACATCCGGGCCGAAGATTTTGCGCTTGACATTCTGGTCACCGGGGTATTAAATAATATTCTATTCTTTACGAATCAGGGCAGGGTTTTTTCGACCAAAGCCTACCGTATTCAGGAGGCATCACGCCAAGCAAAAGGACAGGCCCTGGTCAATATCATGGACCTGCGACCGGATGAAAAGGTCAGTACTCTGGTGGCGGTCAAGATCTTCGATGATCACCGTCATTTAATGATGGTTACCCGCCGTGGGATCGTTAAGAAAGTCCCCCTGAACGCCTTCAGCAATATCCGAAAAACCGGTCTGATCGCCATCAACCTGGGCGAAGGCGATGAACTGGTGGGGGTATTGCGGGTAGACGGAGATGATCAGGTCATGCTGGTCACCAATTATGGACAATCGATCAGCTTTGATGAAAAACAAGTACGCCCTATGGGCCGTCAGGCTGCAGGAGTAAAAGGAATCAACCTGGGGAAAAATGATTTTGTCGTCGGGGTTGATAAATACCGCACCAACGGCGAAGCCGTCCTGGTAACCCTCAATGGCTACGGCAAGAGGACCCGTCTGGAGGAATTCAATCTTCAGCATCGCGGCGGCAAAGGCCTCAAAGCCATCGAGATCGGGAAAAAGAATGGTCCTGTGGTGGGCTTCAAAGTGGTCAAGGAAGATGAAGAAATCATCATCCTGACCAGCGAAGGTCATATCATTCGTTTGGAAACCGAGGATATATCCATCCAGAAACGGTATTCGCGCGGAGTAGTGCTGATGAGGATCGCACAGGATGACAGCATCGCTGCCGTGGCACGTTTCAAGTCTGAAAAAGAAGAATAAGCCAATACGATTTGTTGGAGGGAACATAGATGGTCGAGAAAGGAACATTCACATTAAAATCAGGGCTGGCTCAGATGCTAAAGGGAGGCGTGATCATGGACGTCACCACCCCTGAGCAAGCCAAAATTGCAGAGGCTGCCGGTGCCTGTGCGGTCATGGCCCTGGAAAGAGTCCCCGCTGATATCAGAGCAACCGGCGGTATAGCCCGGATGGCTGATCCGACCATAATTATGAAAATCATGGAAGCAGTTACTATTCCGGTCATGGCCAAGTGTCGGATTGGTCATTTCGTGGAAGCCCAAGTGCTGGAATCCTTGGGCGTCGATTATATCGATGAAAGTGAAGTATTGACTCCGGCCGACGACAAATATCATGTCAACAAGCATGATTTCAAAGTCCCGTTTGTATGCGGCGCCCGCAATCTGGGCGAAGCCCTTCGCCGTATCGGGGAAGGCGCGGCCATGATTCGCACCAAAGGCGAACCCGGCACCGGCAACGTTATCGAAGCCGTTCGTCATATCCGCCAGGTCAACGATGAAATCCGCTGGATCAGCCATTTGCCCCCGGAAGAATTGATGACTGCGGCCAAAGAACTGCAGGCTCCATATGAACTGGTGCAGGAAGTGGCCAGGCAAAAAGCGCTGCCGGTAGTCAATTTTGCTGCCGGAGGTATCGCCACCCCGGCTGATGCGGCCATGATGATGCAGCTCGGCTGCGATGGCATATTTGTCGGCTCCGGCATCTTCAAGTCGGGTGATCCCGCTAAAAGGGCCAAGGCCATCGTCGCCGCCACCACCTATTACAATGACGCGGCGGTCCTGGCCGAAGTATCCAGAGATCTGGGCGAAGCCATGGTAGGCATCAATATTGATACCATCAAGCCGGAGGAAAGGATGCAGGATCGTGGCTGGTAAAAAAATCGGCATCCTGGCCTTACAGGGTGCTTTTATCGAACACCAGCAAGCCCTGCAGCGCTGCGGCGCCCAACCCGTGCAAGTGCGTAGCATCAAACAATTGGAGCAGGTGGATGGGCTGATTATTCCCGGTGGGGAGAGCACCACCATCGGCAAGTTAATGCAGGCATATCAAATGGACACCGCGATTCGCAACCGCGCGGAACAAGGCATGGCCATCTGGGGGACCTGTGCCGGCATGATCCTGCTGGCCCGGGAAATCATTGGCATGGAACAGCCCCATTTGGGATTAATGGATATCGCTGTAATCCGAAATGGATTTGGCCGGCAGGTGGACAGTTTTGAGACGGAGTTGGAGATTGATCGGATCGGTCCGTTCAGGGGTGTATTTATCCGTGCCCCCTATGTGGAAAAAGCTTGGGGAGAGGCCCGGGTCATGGCCCGCCATAGCGATAAAATCGTTATGGCCGAAGACGATCGTCTGCTGGTAACGGCTTTCCACCCGGAGCTGACCAAAGACGATGGAATCCACGAGTATTTTCTAAAAAAAGTAGCAAAATAACTTGAAAATGCTCAGTTACTATAATATAATGGAGCCCAAACTCCATAGACAGGAAAGCGATGAAAGGGATCAGTATGATTTGGGACTATTCAAGAGACCTGGTGGGAGCTGCAAACCAGGATAGTCCGTTTCTGAATCCACCCTGGAGGCAGACTGCAAACCAGTTGCGGTGGTTCCGTTATAACCTTCAAGCGGGCGCATAGTTATGCGCCAACTAGGGTGGCAACGCGGGAATATCCTCTCGTCCCTGACCGGGATGAGGGGATTTTTTATATAAGGAGGTTTTTTAGAGCATGAAAGGTGAGCCGTATTTGTTTTTGCCTGGTCCAACCCCGGTGCCGGAGCGCGTCTGTCGTGCCATGAACCGACCGATGATCAATCATCGCGGGGACGAATTCAAGGACATCCTGGAAGATGTCGTGGCCGGCATAAAACAGATTTACCGTACCCGTGCCAACGTGTTGATTTATCCCGCTTCCGGTACCGGCGGTCTGGAAGCAGCCGTAGTCAACTTTATTTCTCCCGGAGACCAGGTGCTGGCTGTATCCATCGGTGTTTTCGGCGATCGTTTTGCCATGATCGCCAGCAATTTTGGCGCCGTGGTGGAGAAAATGGATTTTTCCTGGGGAACCGGCGCGGATCCTCAAAAAATCAAGGAGCGTCTGGCGCAGGATACTGATCATCAGATCAAGGCAGTTCTGATCACCCAGAACGAAACCTCCACCGGTGCATACAATGATGTCAAAGCCGTTCGTGAAGCCATGGGCGATCATCCCGCCTTGCTAATGGTCGATGCGGTCAGCGGACTGGCGGCGATTGAATTACGCATGGATGAGTGGAAACTGGACGTCGTTATCAGCGGCTCTCAAAAAGCCTTTATGATCCCGCCGGGATTGAGCTTTATGGCCTTCAGTGACAGAGCTTATCAAGTGCACAAGAGCAATACCAATACCAGTTATTACTGGAATGTTGACCAGGGAATGGAATACCAGCTAAAAGGGCAGACGCCTTTTACACCGCCCATTTCCTTGTATTTCGGACTGCATGAGGCCCTGCAGATGATGGCAGAAGAAGGACTGGACAATGTGATCGCCCGGCATACCGCGTATCGTGATCTGGTGCGGGCCAGCCTGAGAGCCTTGGGACTCAAGCTGCTGACCGAGGATCGCTATGCCTCTGCCGCGGTGACATCCGTAATTGCGCCGCCGGAGATTGGGGCTAATCAGATTCGCAAATATATGTTTGATCAATTTAACATTATTCTGGCCGGAGGACAGCAAAGCCTTGATAATGTGGTTTTCCGGGTGGGACATCTGGGATATATCAGGGAATTGGATCTGCTCTCCGTACTGGCCGCTTTGGAAATAACCCTGCTTCACTTTAAATTCCCGCTGGAATTGGGAACCGGGCTTAAAATTGCCCAAAAAGCAATTTTCGATATGCATCAGCAATAGCATAACCTTGAAAGGAGAATAACTGTGGAAAAGAAGAAAATCATTGTCAGTGAGAGAATCGCCGAAGAAGGAGTGGCTATTCTCAGAGAAAAAGCGGAAGTGGATTTCCGCGACGGTATTTCCCGGGAAGAGCTGTTATCCATTATTGATCAATATGATGCCCTGATTGTAAGAAGCATCACCCAGGTAAATGAAGAATTGATCCAGCGGGCCACTCGCCTGAAGGTTGTGGGCCGGGCCGGCAACGGAATAGACAATATCGATGTGGAAGCCTGCACCCGTTATGGCATCATCGTTGCCAATACCCCCGACAGCAATACCATTTCTGCGGCTGAACAGACCATCAGCCTGTTGCTTTCCTCGGTGCGCAACACCGCCTGGGCCAATGATGTACTCAAAGGCGGCACCTGGGACAGAAAGCCCTTCCGCGGCACCGAACTGTACGGCAAGACCGTAGGCATCGTTGGCCTGGGCCGAATCGGCTCGATGGTGGCCACCCGGCTGAAAGCTTTTAACATGAAAGTAATCGCCTATGATCCTTATATTTCCGATGAGCGTTTCGAAAAATATGGTGCCGAAAAGAAAGAGACATTGGAAGAACTGGCCCGCGAAGCCGACATCATTACTGTGCATACACCCAGGACAGAAGAAACGACGCATATAATCGACGAGAAAGTCCTGTCCTATGCCAAAGAGGGCGTCATGCTGGTGAATTGTGCCCGCGGCGGCATCATGAAGGAAGCAGCGCTGCTGGAAGGCTTAAAATCCGGCAAAGTAAGAAGCGTTGGCCTGGACGTTTATGAAAAAGAACCGGCCATCGGCAACCCCTTGTTTGATTTTGATCGGGTGGTCTGCACCCCGCATCTGGGAGCCGATACCTTTGAGGCCCAGAAACGTGTCGGCGAAACCATTGCCGAACAAGTGCTGCTGGCACTTGAAGGAGGTATCGTTCCCAATTTGGTTAACCTGCCTTCCATGCTCAGCGATGATCTCAACTATCTGCGCCCTTATATCAGCCTGGCAGAGAAGATGGGCAAAATCTACTATCAACTGCATAAAAGCCCGCTCAGCCGAGTAGAAATTACCTATAGTGGTCCATTTACCAGCAATGACACCGAAATATTGACCATTGGTTTCCTGAAAGGGCTGCTGGAGCCGGTCTTATGGGGAAAAGTCAATTACGTCAATGCCCGCCTGATGGCCGAGGAGCGCGGCATAAAAATCTTTGAAGCCAAGGAAGAACAGAGTGCCAGAAGATACAAAAATATCATCACCATGAAGTTCTTCAGTCCCAATCATGAGCTGGAAATCTGCGGCACCATTTCCCGGGCGAGAAATCCGCTTCTGGTAGAGATTGACGGGTATGAACTGGAAGCCGATCTGGATGGCTATGTCTTGATGCTGCAGAATGAAGACCGCCCCGGCATTATCGGTCAACTGACCATGGCTATGGGTGATGCCGGCGTCAATATTGCCTTTATGCGAGTTGCCCGCAAGACGAAAGGTGAAACCGCCATCATGGTTCTTAATGTTGACAACAAGGTGGAAGATGAAGTGATTCAGAAGCTGACCACAATCAACGGTATAGTAGGCACGCCCAAGCTGCTGCATTTCTAAGCCCGGCAGCTGGGGCCGGAAGGAGAAGAATTATGCTGGATGCCAAAATGATCAGAGCCAATCACGAAAAAGTTGAGCAAGCCATGCGCAGCCGCAATATGCCCGGAGCACTGGACAACTTTCTGCGCCTGGACGAAGAGAGACGCAAACTGCTCACCCAGGTGGAAGCGGTCAAAAGCTATCGCAACAAAGCCTCCCAGGAAGTAGGGGAGCTAAAGAAAAAGGGCCAGAATGCCGATGAACTGATGGAAAAAGTCCGCTCCGTCAGCCAGGAGATCAAAGAGCTGGATGACCAGATCAAGCTGGTGGAAAACGATTTGGACAAAATTCTGCTCAATATCCCCAACATCCCGCATGAGTCGGTACCGGTAGGGAAAGACGAGAACAGCAATCTAGAGATGAGACGCTGGGGAGAGCCGCGCCAGTTTGACTTTGAGCCGCTGGCCCACTGGGACATCGGCCCGGGTCTTGATGTGCTCGATTTTGAACGGGCCGCCAAGCTCTCCGGAGCCAGATTCACCGTATACAAAGGCCTGGGGGCCAGACTGGAAAGAGCGGTTATTAACTTTTACCTTGACACCCACACCATGCACCATGGCTATCGAGAGATCTTCCCCCCATTTATGGTCAATGCCGAATGTATGCTGGGGACCGGGCAGTTGCCCAAGTTTGCTGACGACATGTTCAAGGTGGAAGGCCGGGACATGTATCTGGTTCCCACCGCCGAAGTGCCGCTGACCAACCTCTACCGGGAAGAGATCATCGATGGACGCGAGCTGCCCTTTTATTTAACCGCGTATACCGCCTGTTTCCGGGCCGAGGCCGGCTCCCACGGACGCGACACCCGCGGCATCATCCGCCAGCACCAGTTCAACAAAGTGGAACTGGTTAAAATAGTCGATGCGGAGAGCTCCTATGAGGAACTGGAAAAGCTCACCGCTGACGCAGAAAAGGTCCTGCAACTGCTCGAATTGCCTTACCGGGTCGTACTGCTGAGCACCGGCGACATGGGCTTTTCCTCTGCCAAGACCTATGATCTGGAAGTGTGGATGCCCAGCTATAACGAATACAAGGAAATCTCTTCCTGCTCCAACTGCGAAGATTTTCAGGCGCGGCGGGCCAACATCCGCTACCGTCCCGCAGACGGCAGCAAAGTACGCTATGCCCATACCCTGAACGGATCAGGGGTAGCCGTAGGGAGGACCGTGGCGGCGATCATGGAGAACTATCAGCAGCCCGATGGATCAGTGGTGGTACCAAAAGTACTCAGACCCTACATGGGCGGTCTGGGAGTCATCCAAAAATAACCGCCCAGGGCTGATGAAAAGGCCCGCAAAAAAGGTCGGCAAAACCCCCAAAAGCCATAATACAGCAGGTTGACAAACGGGGATGGGCTGTGATATACTTTCATTTGCATTGGGCAGGAGTATGCGAAATGCGCATCCTTCTCAGTGGAGGAGTGTCCGAGTGGTTTAAGGAGGCGGTCTTGAAAACCGTTGAGCTTCACGGCTCCGTGGGTTCGAATCCTACCTCCTCCGCCATAGTTATCTGGAGAGGTGGCCGAGTGGCCGAAGGCGCTCGCCTGCTAAGCGAGTAAGCGGCTTAAAACTGCTTCGTGGGTTCAAATCCCACCCTCTCCGCCATTTACTATTTGCTAATGCGTTTCAAATACTTGCGCCCGTAGCTCAGCTGGATAGAGTGACAGGCTACGAACCTGGAGGTCG
>ERZ795053.1422-NODE-1422-length-30357-cov-33.102402_pt1 | contig 30357 bp, 26 predicted proteins | sample MGYA00375137_ERZ795053 | MGnify/ENA primary metagenome ERZ795053 (study PRJEB30182, sample SAMN05720284) | activated sludge metagenome | isolation source: Anaerobic digester | place: Hong Kong | collected 2014-12-17 ...
TCCCCGACATCCAGCGTCCTGCTGACCCGACAAGGAATTTTGGTGCCTGCTGTTACTTTACTCATAAGTCACGGTTCCTCTTCACTTAACAAGCCACGAAAACCTTTAGGCATGTTGTCATAATCGGTAATAGCGCTGACCTTGCTGTTTTGACTCGGTCCAAGACATCGTCCGTTTTTGGCGCCTCATGGAAAACTTGTTTTCGAACTCCATAAATGCATCTAACAACAAGTTTAAGTATTTCCTTTTCATTTATCTCATCTTTCTTAAGCGCTGCCTCAAGCTTTTGACTAAAATTTATCTTCCCTGATTCTGAGGTTATGTTGAAGGTCTTTAGGTTGTTTGTGTATTCATGGATATTTCTAATAATTTTTTTAGCATCTGGCGTGCTTACCAGCTCCTGTATTAAAAACTCAAATTTGTCGGCATCACTCCTGGTTTTGCCATCAATATCAGAGAAAAGACTGTAAAATCCATTAAATGCAATCCAGGTCAGTATGAAGCTTTTGATTTCATCTTGCTCAAGATAGCTTCGCTCTATCCAATCAGCAATTCTCAACAATTCTGCTTGTTGGCCTTTTGAGGTTTTCTTGAAGCCATCTTCCCAATAGGATTGGGTATTGGCCAAGCTATCTTCTACATCCAAGACAGTACAGGAAGCGTCATGTGCCCAGCAAAGCGGTCTCTGCAAAATAACCCCCGCCTTGATCAATGCTTGTCTGTTCGTTAATTCAGGATGTGTTTTTAGTCTAATAGATAATGCGAAAAAGTTCTTTTGGTAGATCATGCGCTTGAGCATTATTTTCCGAATTGCCTGAGCATCCAAGCGGGCGAGTGTTTCTTCGGCATACTCACTCCCTTTACCCTGAGGGTGTTCTTCATCAAATGATGAAGTCTCGTATGTTCGCTCAACGATCATTGTCCCGTCATTTTGGAGTTCAAATTGATAACCATTCAATATTTCAGACTTCCGCAAACTTGGCTCTATTATAAATGTTGCATGCCATATGAATTTGTGCATATCTTAATTTATTTGGAGAGACTGACAAATAATTATCCGGTTTTACCTATCCTGTCCCACGGCAATATGGATTAACTAGGGATGTGGCCTATTAAATCGTGCCCATCAGCGCTAACCCTACCATCGTTCATTGAGTTGACCATTGTCTGAGTTTAGATCACCGTTGTCGTGTTTCCAACCACTTTTCCCCATCCACTTTCCGCAACCACCACAATCCACGCGCTTTCTCCATTTATTCCGTTGAGTCCATTGTTTCGGAGTCTGAATCACGAGCTACTTTATCGACGGTCTCAGCGATCCAATTTTGTTCTATCCATATTTCCTTTCTGTATATTAAAAAATCATAATATTTATATTGAATTAGGATCAAATTCAGTTTCTCGGAGAGATAAGCACGTTTGATAAAAGCAGGGGTGCCATTGGCGTATTTATTGCTCCATTTTGGGCAAACCTTCATTTCTCCCTGAAACCACCCCTAGCGATGCACTATGAATGCACTTTCCTCTCAAGCACACGCCACTTCCATTGCCATCATGGGCAGCGGCGGGGCCGGCGCCATCACCACCGGCAGCCTACTGCTGGAAGCAGCGGGTCAGGTGGGCTGGTACGGTTTGTTGACCCGCTCGGTGGGTCCGCAGATCCGTGGCGGCGAAGCGCTGGCCATGGTGCGCCTGGCGCCCACTCCCGTAACCGGTCACGGCGACCGTTATGACGTGCTGGTGGCCTTGGATTGGCACAATGCCAGCCGCTTCATCGCCGAGGTGCCTCTGGACGAAAAGAGTCTGATTCTCGCCGACACCGAGGGGGGTGACCCGCCGCCCGCGATCCTGGCGACGGGCGCCCATTTGGTTACCTTGCCGTTTACCGATCTGGCCGATGAGTTACCGGGCGCGCGCCCCAACCTGCTGGCCTTGGGGATGCTGTCCGAACTGCTCGGCATACCGATGGACAGCACGACGCAAGCGGTGATCCGTACCCTGAGTGACAAGGGGTTATCCGCCGCCCATGCCACCGATGCGCTCGCCGCCGGCGGCCAATTGACCACCACTTTCCCTCACACCCAGCGCCTGGCTCCCCCCAAGCCGCGCGACACAGGCAGGTATTGGCTCATTACCGGCAACCAAGCCGCCGCCTTGGGCGCTCTGCGCGGCGGGGTGCGCTTTGCCGCCGTGTATCCCATCACGCCGGCGACGGATTTGTCGGAGTGGATGGCGCCTCGCCTGCAAAAGCTGGGGGGACAGTTGATTCAAGCCGAGGATGAAATCGCCTCCATGAACATGGTGTTGGGGGCTTCGTTCGGCGGCATTCCGTCCATGACCATCACCTCCGGCCCAGGCTTGGCGCTGATGACCGAAACACTGGGATTGGCGGTCGCGGCGGAAATCCCCGCCGTGGTGGTCAACGTCATGCGCGGTGGTCCCTCCACGGGCATTCCGACCAAATCCGAGCAGTCCGACTTGAATATCGCCCTGTACGGTCTGCATGGCGACGCTCCTCATCTGGTGCTGGCCTCCCAATCGGTCGCCGATTGCCTGACCACGACCCAGTGGGCGGTGCAATTATCGGAAACCTTGCAATGCCCCGCCATCGTATTGTCCGATCAATTCATGGGGCAGGCGCTGACGATCTGCGAACGGCCCGCTCCGCTGCCCGATGCACCGCCTCGGCGCATCGCCGCAGCGGGCGGCGATCGTTATGACCGTTATGCCTTGACCGAGGATGGTATCTCGCCGATGGCCATTCCCGGCACCCTGGGCCGCCAGCACACGGCCGATGGCTTGGAACACAATGCGCACGGCACGCCATCCAGCAGTGCCGCCGACCATTTGGCGCAACTCAACAAACGTTGCACCAAACTAGAGCAATACGACTATGGCGACGCCTGGGCGGAGATCGACGGCGAAGGCGAAACCGTGGTGTTGACCTGGGGGTCCACCGCCGCCGCGGTTCTTGAAGCGGCGACCCAAGCACGCGCCTCGGGTCTGGCCGTCAAGGTCATTGCCCTGCGCCTGTTGTCGCCGACACAACCGGACAAAATGGCACTGGCCATGCGGGGTGCCCGGCGAGCGTTGGTGGTGGAACAAAGTCATTCCGCGCAGTTCCATCATTTTCTCCGCGCTTATTACCCCTTGCCCGACCAAGTCGAAGTCATCAGTCGACCAGGACCCTTGCCCATCCGTCCGGGCGAAGTGCTTAACCTCCTGCTGCACGGTAATCAATCATGAATAAAGCGGAACCTCTTATTGCTCGGTATTCCCACAAGGATTACAAATCCGCCGTCAAGCCAATCTGGTGTCCCGGTTGCGGCCATTTTGGGGTCGAATCCTCGCTGTTTCGGGCACTCGCCTACCTGGAACTGCCGCCGGAACAGGTGGCCATCATCTCCGGCATCGGTTGTTCATCGCGCATTCCCGCGTATACGCAGTGCTATGGGTTTCACGGCGTGCACGGCCGCGCCCCGGCGGTGGCGACCGGACTGAAGCTGGCCCGGCCCGAGCTGACGGTCATTGTCACCAGCGGCGATGGCGACGCGTTCTCCATCGGCGGCAATCACTTCATTCACGCCTGCCGGCGCAACGTGGACATGACCCTGCTGGTGATGGACAACGAGGTTTACGGCATGACCAAGGGCCAACCTTCACCCACCACCCCGGCGGATTGGGATAGCAAGATCGCGCCGGGTGGCACCGGGGTCAATCCCTTCGCACCGCTGGCGGTGGCGTTGGCATCGGGCGCCAATTTCATCGCTCGTGGTTTTTCTGGCGATCCCAACGGCGTCGCCCGCCTGTTGGTGGAGGCGATCCAACATCCGGGTTTTTCCTTCGTGCAAGTGCTGAGTCCCTGCGTGACCTACCGCCCGGAAGAAAAATTCTGGAAGAAAATGGTGCATTCCAGTTCAGTGGAACCCACCCACGATCCCGCCGTGGCCGGCCATCGCCTGCTCAGCGACGATGGCTTCACCACTGGGGTCTTCTACATCGGCAATCGTCCCACTTACACCGCCACGGTCGGGACGTCCGACAACGATCTCAGTGCCATCGAAGAGGAGTTGGCGATATGAATCAGTCCATCAATACACTCGATGAACTGCTTGTTCATGCCCATGAACTGGAACGTGAAGCTGTGGAACGCTATGAGGAATTAGCAGGCCAGATGGAGGTGCACAACCAGCCGGAGCTGGCCGAACTGTTCCATAAGATGGCCGCCATCGAACAACAGCATGTGGTCAAGGTGGAAAGCTTGGCGGGCAGTCAACCGCGCCCGCTCGCGCCCTGGGATTACCAGTGGCAAACGCCCGAATCGCCGGAAAGCGTACCCGTGGGTCAAGGTCATTACCGGATGAATCCACACCAGGCCCTGACCCTGGTTTTGGCCTGCGAGGAGCGTGCCGAAGCCTTTTTCGCCGAGCTGGCCGAAAGCACCAGCGATCCGGCGGTACGGGAAATGGCTGTCCAGTTCGCGGCGGAGGAAAAACAACACGCGGAGCTGTTGAAGGAATGGCTGGCTCGTTACCCCGAACCGAAAGCGGATTGGTGGCAGGATCTGGACGATCCGATCGCGCAAGAGTGAACGCGCGCGATGTGCTCGTGAAATCCGTTCCACATTAGCTTGACCCCCATGGCTACGAAAGGCGTCCATTTCCGGTGCCGTCATTCAGACCGGTGGTGCTTGTTGCCTTGGGGGTGAGTCCACCATACTCATTCTTATCTCCCGAGGCGGTGGCCAGTCGTTCCATTGCCGACCCATCCCAACCGCCCATCCGTCGATTCCACGCCGATCGGATGGTTCGGTGGGATGGCGTCAGAGGGTGAAACGCCCGCCCCGGTCCAGGCATCCTGAATCGGTTCGACGCCGTGGCCCGGAGTCGGTTGCGTTTTCGACGAGCATGTGACCGGCGTCCCTCGTGGGCGATCACTGGGCCGACGATTTGGCTCTTTTAAGGGTGACGTGGGTGTCGGTGTGGCTATTGCCATACCAATCCGTGGAAGTGGTGCTGTCGATCGTGGTGCTGTGGGGCTTCCCATCCGCGCCGATCCAGCTCGTGCGCCGGCGCGTGGTCTGCCGTTCGGGGCTTTCGCGCCAAGTCTCGACGGTGGTCACTGGGCGGGTGATTGCCTGATTGCGCCCTGGTGCGTAATAACTGGCATGCCGATCTTCTTCCACATACCTGCTGTGGTAGGTGCCGTCCGGGGCATAGCCGCCCGCGCTGCGATAATCCCGCCGCACGGTGGGGTTGTATTCCGGGTAATAGCCGTACTCAGCGGGGCCGTCATCGTCCGGGTCATATTCGGGGCCGTGCGCCTGTGCGGTCACGGGCGTAAATCCCAGCATACCGGTCGATAGCGCCAATGCAATGGTCCATGTCATAAGATTTGGTTTCATCGGTTCGCTCCAGGGTCGATCTGCTTGAACGGGGAACGATGTCGGCGCTCTACGCGTGCGAGCGACGCATCATCGCCATGAGGAAACATCTGATCGCACCATTAATGTAGGGAGAGCGGCCTTAATAAACACTGAATGTATCCGATGGCAAAATTGCCCTCGAATCCAGCGGGTTCGCTTGGCCAATTGGGACGCGATGGCACAGGGGCGCTTATTTTTCGGCGAATTCCCGCGCAGAATCTCAGCGGTGGGAGTTCCTCGCCCTCGCGGCGAGGGTGCTCGATTAGCGTCTGGCGGATCTCCAACAAGGTTGGATTTTGTTGGCGGCGGCAGACCAGAAGAACGGGAGGGTAGGCGGCGCACTTGCGGCGAACGTGTGCCAATTGGTTGGCACAGACGGAAACGCCGATTTAGGAAGCCGCTCAATGGCTGCATCATGCCGACATTCGGACGACTCTGGATGTCTGCGCATCACTTGATGCCCGACCGGTTATACGGGACCGTGGAAATCTGGATCGTCACAATCTGGTCATGGACCAGAATCAGGATGCCAGGAAAACAGCGATAAGCAGTTGATTATTTGGTCGGGGTGACAGGATTTGAACCTGCGACTTCTGCCTCCCGAAGGCAGCGCTCTACCAGGCTGAGCTACACCCCGATGGGGAAGGACTTTCAAGAGTGGCGGTTTACCGCAAAGTGGGCCAATCCCACCAGCGCATCCTTGGCGCTTGAATCAGCCAGCGGCGCCAAGCTGGCAATCGCCTGTTCGGCCTCCCGCTCGGCAAGACGCGAAGTATAATCCAGCGCCCCGGTGGACTCAATAGTGCGGGTAACGATCTCGATGTACTCCAATCCGCCGTGCTCGATGGCCTCGCGGATGATCCGGGTTTGCTCGGGCGTGCCGTGGCGCATGGCGTGAATCAGCGGCAGGGTCGGCTTGCCTTCGGCCAGGTCGTCGCCGATATTCTTGCCCAGTTCGGCGCTGGAAGCGTTGTAATCTAGCACATCGTCGATCAGTTGAAACGCGGTTCCCAGATGCAGCCCGAAGCGAGCCAGCGCCCGTTCCTCCGCCTTCGGTCGACCGGCCAGCACCGCGCCCAGTTGTGCCGCCGCCTCGAACAGCTTGGCGGTCTTGCAGTGAATCACCGCCATATAACGTTCTTCGCTGGTATCGGGGTCATGGCAGTTGAGCAATTGCATGACCTCGCCCTCGGCGATGGTATTGGTGGTATCGGCCAGAATTTCCATGACCCGCATGTTGCCGATGTCGACCATCATTTGGAACGAACGGGAATACAAAAAGTCGCCCACCAACACGCTGGCCTGATTGCCCCAGATGGCGTTGGCTGTTTCCCGTCCGCGGCGCAGATTGGATTCGTCCACCACGTCGTCGTGCAGCAGGGTGGCGGTGTGGATGAACTCGATGATGGCGGCGGCGTCGATGTGTCGGTCGCCGGCATAGCCGCAGGCGCGCGCCGCCAGCAGCACGGTCGCCGGCCGCAGCCGTTTGCCACCGCTGTCGATGATATAGCCGGCCAACTGGTTGATCAGCACCACGTCGGAATGGAGCTGCCGACGGATCAGGGCGTTGACGGCGCGCATGTCGTCCGCGATTGGCGCGCGGATCTGTTCGATATCCATGAAGAGAGGTAGGGTTGACCAGGACGTCCGCCATGCTACGGATTGGTTGCGGCAGGGTCAAGGCGAGGACCTAAGCGCCGCTGTCAACAGGAATTTGTTTGACCTTGCCAGGGGGTATCGCTAGAATTACGCCCCTTTAGTCGGGACGGATGGGCCGTCTGGAGATTTCGCTATGTACGCAGTCATTAAAACCGGAGGCAAACAATACCGGGTGGCCGAGGGCCAGACCCTCAAGGTCGAAAAACTCGAAATCGAGGAAGGCGCCTCCGTGGAATTCGATACGGTATTGATGATTGCCGACGGCGACCAGATCGCGGTCGGCGCGCCCTATGTCGAGGGTGCCCGGGTGACGGCCACCGTCAAATCCCAGGGGCGCGGCCCCAAGGTCCGAATCGTCAAGTTCCGCCGCCGCAAGCATTACCGCAAGACCCAGGGTCACCGTCAGTCCTTTACGGAGCTGAGCATCAGCGGCATCAGTGGTCTCCAAGCGACCGCCTCGGCGGCATCGATCGAGGGCTGAATTCATGGCACACAAGAAAGCAGGCGGCAGCAGCCGTAACGGTCGCGACTCGCATGCGCAGCGTTTGGGCGTCAAGCTGTTTGGCGGGCAACTGGCGCGCGCCGGCAACATCATCGTCCGGCAGCGGGGTACCCGATTCTACCCGGGCCAGAACGTTGGTTGCGGTAAGGATCATACTCTGTTCGCCAAGGCCGACGGCCATGTGGTGTTCACGGTCAAGGGTCCCCACAATCGCAAGTACGTGAGTATCCAACCGGCGCAATAGTGCCGCCAAGCTTCACCGAGCGTGTCGAAAGCCCCGTCCGGGGCTTTTGTTTTGTCCACGGTTCGCAAAGGACGCCATGAAATTCGTCGATGAGGTCATCATCCGGGTCGAGGCCGGCGACGGCGGCGACGGCTGCGTCAGCTTCCGGCGGGAGAAATACATTCCCTTCGGCGGTCCCGACGGTGGCGACGGCGGCGATGGCGGCAGCATCTACCTGCGGGCCGACGCCGAACTGAATACCCTGGCAGATTACCGTTTTACCCGGCGGTTTCGCGCCGAGCGCGGCCAGAACGGCCGAGGCGCCAATTGTACCGGGCGAAGCGGCGCCGATCTGACCGTGGTCGTGCCGGTCGGGACGGTGGCTTATGACGCCGATACCGGTGAACTGATTGGCGATCTGATCGAGCCGGATCAGCGCCTGTTGGTGGCGCGTGGCGGTTTTCACGGTCTCGGCAACACCCGCTACAAAAGCAGCACCAACCGCGCCCCGCGCCAATTCAAGCCTGGTACGCCGGGCGAGGCGCGTGAGTTGCGGTTGGAGTTGAAGGTCATTGCCGACGTTGGGCTGCTGGGGATGCCGAACGCCGGCAAATCCACCCTGATTCGCGCGGTGTCCGCCGCTCGGCCCAAGGTGGCCGACTACCCCTTCACCACCTTGCACCCCAATCTGGGCGTGGTGCGGGTCGGACCGCTGCGCGGTTTCGTGATGGCCGACATTCCGGGATTGATCGAGGGCGCCGCCGAAGGCGCGGGCTTGGGCATTCAGTTCCTGCGCCATTTGTCCCGTACCCGGCTGTTGCTGCATTTGGTGGATGTCGCGCCCCATAGCGACAGCGGCGATCCGTTGCGGGATGTCGAGGTTATTCTGAGCGAACTGACCAAGTACAGCGCCGAACTGATCGAACGCGAGCGCTGGCTGGTGTTGAACAAGCTGGATCTACTTCCACCCGAAGAGCGGGTGGCACGAGTGGCCGAGATCGTGGCGGCGCTGAGCTGGACCGGGCCGGTGTTCGGGATTTCCGCCGCCAACGGCGAGGGAACGGCTGTCCTGATCGAAGCGGTCATGACGCGGCTGGAGGAGCGGCGACGGGCGGAAGCGGCGGCACGGCTGGAAGGCGAGGCGGGCGATGAAGGCGAGGCGGGCGATGTTCGATAAATCGCGCGAACAGTTGGGCGGAGCCCGGCGCTGGGTGGTCAAGATCGGCAGCGCCATGATCACCAACGACGGTCAGGGATTGGACAATTTTTCCATCGACGCCTGGGTGGCGCAGATGGCGGAGTTGCATCGGGCTGGCCGGGAGCTGTTACTGGTGACCTCCGGCGCGGTGGCCGAGGGCATGCGGCGACTGGGCTGGAGCCAGCGGCCGACCGTGCTGTCCGACTTGCAGGCGGCGGCGGCGGTGGGACAGATGGGTTTGGTGCAGGCTTGGGAGGCGGCCTTCGAGCGTCACGGCATCCGCACCGCCCAGGTCCTGCTCACCCACGAGGATGCCTCCGACCGTCAGCGCTATCTCAACATCCGCAATACCCTGCGTACCCTGCTGCGGTTGCGGGTGGTGCCGGTCATCAACGAAAACGACACGGTGGCCTTCGAGGAAATCCGCTTCGGCGACAACGACACCCTGGGCGCACTGGTAGCCAACCTGGTGGAAGCGGAGTTGTATGTCATTCTCACCGACCAGCAAGGGCTGTACGACCGCAACCCGCGCCAGTTTGCGGAGGCGTGCCTGATCAGCGAGGGCCGAGCCGGCGATGCGGCGCTGGAAGCCATGGCCGGCGGCGGAGCGGGAAGTCTGGGGCGCGGCGGCATGCTGACCAAGCTGCATGCGGCGGCGCGGGCGGCGCGCTCCGGTGCTTTTACCCTGCTGGCCTGGGGGCGCGAACCGGAAGTGCTGCGGCGGGTAGCGGGCGGCGAAGCGCTCGGTACTCTGCTGCGGCCGAGTCAGAGCCCGGTGGCGGCACGTAAGCAGTGGCTGGCGGTGCAGTTGCAGGTGCGCGGGCGGCTGCATCTGGACGCCGGGGCGGTGCGAGCCTTGCGCACGGCTGGCAAGAGTCTGCTGCCGGTCGGGGTGACGGCGATCGAAGGGCGGTTCGAGCGCGGCGATCTGGTGTCCTGCCTGGACCCCGCCGGTGGCGAAGTGGCGCGCGGGTTGATGAACTACGATGTGACGCAGGCGTTGCTGCTGATCGGCAAGACTACTCGCCGCATCGAGGAGCTGCTCGGGCATGTGGACGACCCGGAACTGATCCACCGGGATAATCTGGTGCTGGTGTAGCGGGCGGGACGATTTCGACGCGGCGGCTTCATCCCGGCAGGAAACGGGAAATCCACAGACCGAACTGCCGGGGCTGTCGGGTCTGGACCAGCAGCCGGCCGGGACCGAAGAATCGGCAGACGATCTTCTCGCCGGAGGTGAAAGCGGCGATGAAGCCGGGATTGCCCATCTCCAGTTCGTAGCGCATGGACTGAGACCAGGCGACGAGGTGGCCGTTATCGACGATCTTTTGCTGGCCCGGTTGGAGGTCGAATTCATGGATCGCGCCGTAGGATTCCAGAAACACCAGCCCGCGACCTTCGGCTTTGAGAATGAAAAAGCCTTCCTGACTGAACAGCCCCCGCGCGACGTTCTGCACCTGGGTGCTGACCTGAACCTCTTCGCTGCACGCCAGAAAGCCGTCCTTTTGAATCACGTACCCATCGCCGGGTTGCAGGTCCAGCGCCACCACCTCGCCGGGCGAGGCCGGGGCGAAGAATACCGAGCCCGGCCCACGCGCCGCCGTCAAGGTTTGCAGGAAGAAGCTTTCGCCGCTCATCAGCCGGCCGAGACCGGCTAGCAATCCGCCCTCCATCTTTCCCTCGACGTCGATGGTCGGCGTCATGGCCACCATGGCGTCGGACTGGGCTTTCAAGTGGCGGCCGCGCGGCAAATCGACGCGGGCCAGCGTGTAGGCGCCGGGATACAGGATCTCGTAATCGAGATCGGCGGCGGCGGAGTGGCGGACGATGCTGGCGGTGGGTAACACCCCGGTCGCGGGTGCCTTACCGATGGATACCGGTGGGACTTTCGTGGTGGCGCGCGGTACCGGCGGGGGTGGAGCGGCGGGCGTTTCCTCGCGGATATCCACCCCGAAGTGGGTGGCCAAAGGCCCCAGGCCGCCGGTGAAGCCTTGGCCCACGGCGCGAAATTTCCATTGGTCGTTGCGCCGATAGACTTCGCCGAGGATCAACGCCGCTTCGGTCATGCTGGCGGTGGGTGGGCTGAAACTCATCAGCTCGGTCCGCGCCGCATCGAAGATTCGGAGATCGATCCGACGGGCCTGGGCAAAAGAGCCCCGACCGTGCAGCGTCAGACAGATGGCGATTTTGGCGACATCGACGGGCAGGTCACCGAGTCGGATGTGAAATGCCTGGCGCTCCGGTCCGACACCCTGGTTCAGCGTCAGGGAACCGCAGGCCGAACATGGATTGTTGTAGAACACGAAGTCTGCGTCCCCGCCGACTTGATCCCCCTTGCGCAGGAGAAAAGCGCTGGCGTCGGCCTCGTGGCCACCGGGGCGTTCGGGTTCCCAAGCGATGCCGATCCGAAGTTCCGCGCCGCTAGGCAGGGGTAGATTGGCGCCCGGTTGGAGTGACTTCGCCATTCGCTCAACCCCGGCGGTTGGACGGGAGCAGCGGGCGCACCCACGCGCCAAAAGCGGCCGGATTGCGGCTTTGGATGTAAATTTTACCGGGTCCCCTGAAGCGGCACACGATACCCTCGCCGGAAGTGAAACTGGAAATCCAGCCCGAGCTGGCCTTCTCGATGGTGTAACCGATCGATTCAGGCCAGGCGACCAGGTGGCCGTTGTCGACGATCATTTCCTGGCCGGCGAGCACGTCGAGCTCGTGGATGGCGCCGTAGCTTTCGGCAAACAGCATGCCCCGGCCGCTGGCTTTGAGCACGAAGAAACCCTCACCGCTGAAAAGCCCTCGGGTGAGATTCTGGGCGGTGGTGGAGATGCTGACGCCGTCGCTGGCCGCCAGGAAGCCGTCCTTTTGCAGGATGTAGGTTTGTTGGCCATCGAGGTGAATCGGCAGCAGGTCTCCCGGTTGGGCCGGCGCGAGATGGGCCACGCCAGCGCCTCGGGATGCTCTCAGCGTCTGAAAGAACAGACTTTCTCCGCTGAACATGCGCCCGAGCCCGCCGAGCAGGCCGCCTTCCATTTTACCTTCCACGTCGATGGTGGGGTCCATGGCCACCATGGCGTCGGACTGGGCCTTGAGGGTCTGGCCCAGTCGGAGGTGGACCTCCAGCAGGGCGAAAGCACCCCGATAGAGCACCCGGAAGGTGAGATCTTCGATCGTTTGCAGGTCTGACGACGGTGCGGTCATGGCATTGTGCGGCGGATTTCGGTAAGGACTTACCGATTAAAAATAGCTGAACCGGTTGCTCCAGACAACGATCCTGCCGGGAAGAAGGGCGTTTGCTTTCCGGCGCGGTCAATATGTGGAACGATCCAACGAGGAATCACTCATGCGAATGAAACAATGGAGAAGTGGGTTGGCGGTCATCGCGATCCTGATCGTCGGTGGCTGTTCGGGAGGGCAACCACCGGCGAGTTTAGGCGTGAACCAAGGCCAGTTGGCGCCATGTCCTGATTCGCCCAACTGCGTGTCGTCGCAAGCGGCGGACGAGAATCGATGGGTTCATCCCTTGCGTTACCAAGGTGAGCGGGCGCGGGCACTCGCCCAACTGTTGGCGTTGCTCGATAGCATGGATCGAGCCGAAATCGTCCAGGCCGATGAAAACTACATCTATGCCCAGTTTCGTTCGGCGGTCTTCGATTTCGTGGACGACGTGGAATTTCTGTTCGACCCGCCGGGCTTCATTCAGGTGCGCTCGGCCGCGCGGATCGGCTATTACGACTTCGGTGTGAATCGCGAGCGAGTGGAGCGCATTCGTGCCCGCTTCGCCGAGGCGATGGAGGAGTCCTAGCCAGAGTTGTGGCCCCAATCAACGGTGGGATGGGCGAGCGAGTGGCTGTGAGGTGTCGAGCGGAACCAGCGCAATGGGGTTTGGCGAGGGAAAACCGGCGCCGGATCACCCCGACAAGCGCTTGTAATATTCGACGAATGCTTCGGCGGGTAGCGGTTTGCTGAAATAGTAACCCTGCGCAGTATCGCAGCCGCGCTCGCGCAGAAAGTTCAATTGCTCGATGTTCTCGACGCCTTCAGCCACTATGTTCAAGCGCAGGCTTTTACCCATCTGAATAATGGCGATGGCGATGGCGGTGTCGTCGGGATCAATGGGGATGTCTCGGACGAAGGACTGATCGATTTTGAGCCGGTTGACCGGAAAGCGCTTGAGATAGCTCAGGCTGGAGTAGCCGATGCCGAAGTCGTCCACGGCGAACTGCACTCCACTCGCCCGTAGCCGGTGCATGGTTTCGATCATTTTCTCGGTGTCGCGCATCAGCAGACTTTCGGTGATCTCCAGTTCCAGCCACTGAGGCGCCAGACCAGCGGCTTGGAGGGCATCGATCACCTGGTTTTCCAAATGCGGTTGCAGCCATTGCTTGGCGGACAGATTGACGGCGATTGGCACAGTCGGTAATCCAGCATCCTGCCAGCGGCGGTTTTGCGCGCAAGCGGTCCGCAGGGTCCATTCGCCGATCGCATTGATCAACCCGGTTTCCTCGGTGATCGGAATGAAGGTGATCGGCAGTATCAGGCCGCGTTTGGGGTGTTGCCAGCGGATCAGCGCCTCCGCACCGATCAGTTGCCGGGTGTTGAGATCGATCTGCGGCTGGTAGTGCAGCACGAATTCCTCCCGCTCCAGAGCATGCCGCAGCTCGTTACCCAAGGTAAAAAGTTCTGATACCCGGACATTGAGTTCGGAGGTAAAGAAGACGTAGCTGGCACGGCCGGCTTCCTTGGCCTGATACATGGCGTTGTCGGCGAAACGGATCAGGGTCGGCGGGTCGGTGGCATCCACCGGATAGATGCTGATGCCGATGCTGGCGTTGACGTGCAACAGATGTTCTTGCAGGGCGAACGGCTCGCGCAATGCTTGCAGCAGGTGTTCGGCGACTCGGCCGGCGATGGCCGGTTCGGCGATCTCCGGTAGTATCAGGATAAACTCATCGCCGCCCTGCCGGGCCAGGGTATCCTCTTGCCGGATGCAGGCACGCAACCGTTCGGTGACCGCTTGTAGCAACTGGTCGCCGACGCCGTGGCCCAGCGAGTCGTTGATGGTCTTGAAGCGGTCGAGGTCCAGGAACAGAATGCCGACGTAGTCCTGCCGGCGGTGAGCGCCGTGAATGGCTTGGCTGAGGCGGTCGATTAGCAGGATACGGTTGGGCAGTCCGGTCAGCGGATCGTGAGTGGCTAGGTGCTGGATGCGCTCGGTGGCGATCTTGCGCTGTGCTTCGTGATCGAACAGATCCAGCGCGAAGGACAGTTCTCCAGCTAGGCTGGCCAGCAGGCCGGTGATGTCGGCGTCGAAGAAATCGTGCTCGGCCGCATAAGCGCACAAGCAGCCGACCGTCTGGCCGCCGCGCCGCAGAGGAAAAGCAGCCCCCGACCGAATAGTCAATGCTTGGGTTGTGCGCCGCCATGCGCGAGTGTTGGAATCCTTCTGGAAATCGTTATCGACCTCCGGAGCTCCCTGTCGCAGCGCCCGTTCGGCTGGGCTCCAATTTGCCGGCTGGCTGGGGTCGCTGGAGATAGGAAAGTCGGTCAGATAATGCAGATAATCGGGTGCCATCCCGGCGTGCGCCACCAGATGGAACCCGTCGTTTTCCGGGTTAACGAAACCGATCCATACCACCTGCATCTGTTCCAGCTCAATGACGATCTGGCAGATTTGTTGGAACAGCTCATGCGGTTCGGCGTAGCGGACGATGGCGGCGCTAGTTCGGCTCAGGGCAGCGTAAAAATGACTCAAACGAACAATCCTGCGTTCCGCCAGCTTCTGCGGCGTCATGTCGCGGATGGCCGCAACGGTGATCTTGTGTCCCTTGTAGGTAAAATGGCGAACGAACAGATCGGCGGGGAAAACAGAGCCGTCCTTGCGCCGGTGGGGTTGATCGGTCAGGCGCTTGGAGGTCAGACGCGACAATTCCCTGGCATTGCCTTCGGTGGCGACGGACAGAGCGGTATCGTGCATGCTCAGAAATTCTGCCTGGGTATAACCGTACAGCTTGCAGGCTGCCGGATTGACCGACAGGATGCGGCCGTCCTGGTCCACCAGGAACAGAGCGTCGCCAACGGTTGCGAATACGCTGCGGTATTTCAACTCGCTGGCGTGCAGCGCCGCCTCGATTTTCTTGCGCTGGGTGATGTCTTCCTTGATGGCGACGAAGTGGGTGATGATGCCCTGATCGTCGCGGATCGGGGCAATGGTGGCGGATTCCCAATAGAGCGTACCGTCCTTGCGCCGATTGCGGAATTCGCCGTGCCATTCGCCGCCGTCGGCGATGGTTTGCCACAGCCGCTTGTACTGCTCGCGCGAGGTCCGGCCGGATTTGAGAATGCGCGGGTTGACGCCGATGACCTCAGCTTGGGAATAGCCGGTGGTTTCGCTGAATTTCGGGTTGACGTACTCGATGGCACCGTTGCGGTTGGTGATGATCACGATGTTGGCGCTTTGTTCGAGCGCGCGCGAAAACTGCCGCAGCCTCTGTTCCGCCTGCCGCCGTTCCTGGATTTCCACGTTCATCTGTTGTTGCTGCTGGAAAAAATCCCGAATCAACCGGGCGGTCCGACCGAATTCGGTGTCTTGGTCGCATAAGGACTCCAGCATGGTCGGGTCGTGCTGGCACAGGCTGCGAACGATCGTCCGCAGCGGCCGGTTCACCCATTGGAACAGGGCGGCGGCCAGCACGACCAGCAGCAACAGATTCAGGCCGAGAACCAGGGAGGATTGCCGGATGGCCAGGCACGCCGCGGAGAGCGCCATCGCCAGGAACAACAACCAGCACACGCGGAACTGGATTTTGCCGTGGCCTAACTTCATGCGCGGGGGGGCCGGCGTGGCGCGGCGGCGCGGCGGGCGATCCAGAGACCGTGCGGGCGATGGCTGGAATAGGCATCGATGCTGTAGATCGCCAGGGCCAGCCAGATGCAGTCGAACGCAATGAGATGAATGTGGGTGAAAGGCTCGTGGTAAACCGCGACCGCCAGCAGGAATTGCAGGGTGGGCGTCAGATACTGAATCAGGCCGACGGTGGACAGGCGCAGGCGCTGGGTAGCCTGAAGAAACAGTAGCAAGGGGGCAACGGTGATCGGGCCGGCGGCCAGCAGCAGCAAGTCGATGTGCTTGTCCGGCATGCCCAGCGCGCCGGCACCATGCGTCGCGAAGATCACCAGAAACAATAGAGCGACGGGAGCCATCAACATGGTTTCCATGCACAGCCCCAGCATGACGGCATGACCAGCTTTCTTGCGTAGCAACCCATAACTGCCAAAGCTTAGCGCCAGGGTCAGGGAAATCCAGGGAAACACACCATGGCCGAGCGCCATCGCCAGCACCCCTGCGCCGGCGATGGCGACCGCGCTCCATTGGCGCGAGTTCAGCCGCTCGCGCAGGAACAGCACACCCAGTACGACATTGACCAGTGGATTGATGTAATAGCCGAGGCTGGCTTCCAGAATTCGGCCGGTTTGCACCGCCCAGATATATAGCAGCCAGTTGGTGGAAATCAGCAGGGTGGTGAGCAAGTAGAAGAACAGGTGACGCCCGTTGCGGAATGAGGCCAGCAAGGCCGATCCCTGTCTTCGGGCCAGAAGCAGCGCCAGCAGCAACACCGCCGAGCCGAGAATTCGGTGCGCCAGCACCTCCAAGGCCGGAACATGTCGCAATAGATTGAAATAAATGGGGAACAATCCCCAGAGCGTAAAGCAGCCCAGCGCGCTCGATACGCCTGCAAGGGTGCCATCGGAACAGCGGGCCGACACGGGTTGCGGGGGTGGCGGCATCCGCTTACTCAAGGAGAGGTCAGCCAGCCAGACACGCCGCCGCCACCCGCGGGTCCAGTCGGACTCATGATTATGGAAAGAATCACAAAATCCATTCGTTTTCGCCAATAACGAGGAGTTTAAAACAGAATATAGGATAAATAAGACTAAGACATTAAAAGCTATTTTTGTAACTATTATAGTTCTAGTAGCACTGAAACGATGAATTTGGCCGACCTCTAGGCGATGAAACAACCGCGCGGGTTCTTGGCCAAAAGAGAATCATCCGTCGAAATAGAGGTGTTGTGTCAAACTTATGGAGTAAACGGCAAGCTTCAGTGAGTGAGGCCGGGTGAGAGCGACAGCCGGGCGATGGAGTGAATATTTCAGCTTGGTATCGGGTTTCTTCTGGAGAAAATTCATGCGTGGATTGAATCGTGTGGTCATGATATTCCCACTGGTCTTGGTCGCCGCCACGGCGGTCGCCGACAGCATGCGCTGCGGTAGTTATGTCGTCAGCGACGGCGATTCCCAGTCGCGTGTGCTGGATCTTTGCGGCGAGCCGCGACGAGCCTGGCAGGATGGTTTCATCGAACAGGTGGTCCGCAGCAACGACGGGTATTACGATCCTTCCGCGACGCCGAAACCCTACTCGCGCCTGCCCGGCTACGAAACTGAAACACGGCGGCTCATTCCGGTCTACAAGTGGGAGTACAGCCTGGGGCGAGGGACCTTTCTCAAAACCCTGGTGTTCCAGGGCGATACTCTGGCGCGGATTATCGACGGCCCCCGGCAGTGACGCGCCGCCGCCGCGCAAGATCCAAGGCCCATGATCGTGCACAACGCCGTCAAGCTGCTCCTCAGTGCCACCGTCACCGGCTTGTTCGTGTTGCACGCCGGTGGTTGGTGGTCGTTCTCCTTCCTGCAACAACTTGAAGACATTGCGTACGACGCGCGCCTGAACCTGACGCTGCCAGGCACGGTGGACCCGCGCATCGTGATCGTGGACATCGACGAGCGCAGCTTGCGGGCGGAAGGCCAGTGGCCCTGGCCGCGAGGTCGATTGGCGACGCTGGTCGAGCAACTGTTCGAACGCTACCAGGTGGCCGTGCTCGGTTTCGATGCAGTGTTCGCCGAGCCGGACTCAGCCGATCGTGTTTTCAGAGCGCTCATCCAAGGTCCACTGGGCCAGGACGCTCAGCGGCGTACCGAATTGGAGCGGCTGCGCCGCGAACTGGACCCGGATCGTCGCTTTGCCGCCGCTCTGTCCGGTCGTCCGGTGGTGCTCGGTTATTTTTTCAATACCCGAACGTCGCCCGATGCCGAAATTCAGTTCGGGCGCCTACCGAACCCGATCGCCTCGATTCGGGATTTGGGGACGAACGACACCGTTTTGGTCGAAGCGGTTGGTTACGGCGCCAATCTGCCATTGCTGCAGGACAATGCCCGCTCCGGCGGCTTTTTCAATAGCCCGCTGGTGGACCAGGATGGGGTTTTTCGCCGGGTACCGCTACTGATTCGCTATCGCGATTATCTCTATCCGCAGATCGCGTTGGCCGTGGTCCGCGCGCTGTTGGACGATCCGCCCGTGGAGCTGATCATGGCGGCCGGCTATGGCGCGGACGCCCACGGTCGGCGTCTGGAAGCGCTGCGGTTCGGTGGTTTTACCGTGCCGGTTGACGAACTGGGCGCGGTGCTGGTGCCCTATCGCGGCCGCCAGGGCAGCTTTCCGTATGTATCGGCGGTCGAAGTCCTGGCGGGAACCGCCGATCCGCGCTTGCTGGAAGGGGCGATCGTGCTGGTGGGGACCACGGCCGCCGGTCTGCTGGACCTTCGTGCCACGCCGGTGCAAAACGTCTATCCCGGTGTCGAGGTCAACGCCAACCTGATCGCCGGTATTCTGGACCACAATTTCAGGAGCCGACCGGCTTACTCGGCCGGTCTGGAAATCGTGCAGTTGGGAATCGTCGGCCTGCTGGGTGCGTTAATCGGTTGGTTGGCGCCGGTATGGGCGTTGTTGTTGACTGTGGCGGTCGCGGGGGCGTTGCTCGGCGTTAATGGCTATCTTTGGTCGGCGCACGCGCTGGTGGCGCCGCTGGCCGCCCCGCTGGCACTGCTGCTGGTCCTGTACATGCTGCACACCAGCTACAGTTTTTTCATCGAGTCGCGGCGGGAACGGTGGATCACCCGCCTGTTCGGTCAGTACGTGCCGCACGAGATTGTCGCGGAGATGAGCCGGCGCGGCGAGCGCTATTCCCTGGAAGGAGAAAGCCGACAGATGACGGTGCTGTTCAGCGATATCGCCGGTTTCACCACCCTCTCCGAACGTTTCGAACCGCGCCAGTTGACCCAGTTGATGCAGTGCTATCTGACGCCGCTGACCCGCATCATCCACGAACATCGCGGCACCATCGACAAGTACATCGGCGACGCCATCATGGCGTTTTGGGGCGCGCCGCTGGCCGATCCCGAACATGCCCGGCACGCGGTGGCGGCGGCGCTGGCGATGGCGCGAGGCTTGCGGGCGCTGGACGATGATTTTCACGCTCGGGGCTGGCCGCCGCTGCGGGCTCGCACCGGCGTCAACAGTGGGATGATGAGCGTCGGCAACATGGGGTCGGAATTCCGGGTGTCCTACACGGTGCTGGGCGATGCGGTCAACCTGGCCTCCCGCCTGGAGGGCGCCGCCAAACAGTACGGCGTGGAAATCGTCATCAGTGAATACACTCGCGAGCTGGTTCCCGAATACGCCTGTCGCGAGTTGGATCGGGTTCGGGTCAAGGGCCGGACCCAGCCGGTGGTGATGTTCGAGCCGCTGGGGTTGGCGAGCGATTTGGACGCGGAGCAAAACGCGGAACTGATCGAATACGAGAAGGCGTTGCGCGCCTACCGGCGGCAGGACTGGAACCCGGCGGAGGCCGGGTTCCAGCGGCTGCGCGAACGACAGCCGGACCACCGTTTGTATGCGCTGTATCTGGAGCGGTTGGCCACGCTACGCGCCGAGCCACCCCCCGTGGACTGGGACGGAGTGTTCAACCTGGAAACCAAATGAGCCGCTTGCTGGGCCGGAACCGCGTTTAGGGCGAGGCGTCCGGATCGTCCTGGTTCGCGTGGTGGATCAAGGCAGCCGCGCCACCTGCCACCGCCGCCGCCACCGCCGCCGTTGTAGTGCTGGAGATACCGCCAGCGGCGGCACCAGCACCGGCACCAGCACCGGCACCGGTACCAGCACCGGCACCGGTGCCGGCCGTGGTGGAAGAAGTTGCCCCCGCGCCCGTCGCGGCCGTCGTCAACAGGGAACGGCAGGCACAGCCGACGGTGACGGCGGCCGGCGGCGCGGCGCCGCCGGCTTCCCGCGGCGGGGCGCATGGGGCGCGCAGTTCGGGTGCCGGCACCAACTGGGGCGGCGTGTTGGCGTCGGCCACGAACACAATCTGGTTGGCGTTGGCGACCAGCGTCTTGCCGGCGGCGGTCACCGCGACCGCGCCGCTGTGCACCATCAGGCACAGGCTGCCCAGGACGGCCGTGAATTCGGTACCGCGAATACCGAGAGTGGCCACGGGCGTATCGATTCGAATCGCTTCCGGGCTTTCCTTGGACATGGCTCCCGAGATGAAACGCATTCCACCCTTAAGTAGTTCCAAGCTGGAGCGGTTGTCCTGGGGCTTGTCCTTGGCGTAGCGGTAGTTCTTGATCCAGAACACTGAGCTGGGGTTGAGATTGACGGTTTGACCGTCCAGAAATTTCAACACCGCTCGGCCGTCGGCCCCGGTGACCACTCGCATGCCCAGCCGCAGTTCGGCGCCGGCCGACATGGGTGTGCCGTTGATTTCCACTCGCCCTTGCGCTTCGGCCAGGGTGCCGATCGCTTCGGGAGCGGTCCAGGCGACAGTGCTCAGAAGCAGAAGCCCGAGCAGTGCGACCAAGTTCGTCACGGGTGTGCAATAGCGCGGGGGGTAAGATTTTGTCATGTTGTCTGCTCCAAGCCAGATCGTACGGTAAGCAGATCAAGTGTACCTCGCAGCATACCATCGATCTCGCAATATCCCGAAAATCCTTCACGCCGACCCGCAGCCGTTCCGAAACCGCCATGATGAGATCGGGCATGCGAGTCGAAGTGATTCGGACGCCGTCAGCCACGGGTCGCCCGTGACTTGATGGCTTGGGGCGAGGCGCGATCAGCGGATTTCAGGGCAAGCGCTCCAGGCATTCCAGCACCGCGCGCGGCTCCAGTTTGCCCTTGAAAAAGAGCACCGGACCGGGAACATCCCGAAAATCGTCGGCGCCAACGTTCAGCCGTTCCGAGACCGCTACGATGAGATCGGGCATGGCGGCGCGCCGCAGCTTGTCCAGTTTGCGGCGCAGATAGTCGGGATGCCAGAACCCCATGATCTCGACATGCGCAACCCGGCCGTTGGGATGGCGCAAGGCAAAATCCGGCACGAATACCGTGCCCTTTAGATCAACGATTTCCACTTCTCGTTCCAACGTCCAGGGTGTGTCCAGCTTTTCCCAGCGGCGGGCGAAGTGCTCCTCCAACAGACTATCGTAGGCCGGCGGCGCGGCGGTCAATGGCTTGAGCGGTGATTGCGAGTCGAGCTGGTAACTGATGTCCCGGTCGTCCCGTCGCAACACCGCTTCCATTTCCCAGCGACTGACCCGCAGCAGCGCCGGCAGAAAGATGGCCATTTGCAGGCCGTACTTGCGCGTCTGCTTGAACAGGCTGGCGGGACCGTCCACGTAGATTTGATAGCCGTCGTCGAGGTTGCCCTCGACCGCGTACATCAGCCCATGGAACTTGAGGTGCTGGAACAATCGACGGTATTCGCCCGGCACGTTGCGGTGAGCGGTGAGGCGCAGGCACAGGGCCGAGTACAACAAGCCTTGCGCCTGGGCCAGATTGTAGCGATTCACCAGTTGCTCCGGGGCGAAATCCGGCAATGCGGTCAGCAGGTGATTTTCCGGCAGGTCGGCGTACAGCGCCTCGCGCAGGGTTTCCGCCTCCAACTGGTAGCGCGGGGCGATGGCTTCCAGCACCTCGCGGGCCTGGGTTTCACCGTAACCGCTGCGTTCGGCCGCCAGGGTGAACACGTCCCGGCGCAACATTTCCGGGTTCAGTTCGCCGGTGGCCAGGGCGAATTCGGCGGCGTTCAGCGCCAGATGGGCGAAGCCGCGCACGATGCGATAATCGGGCGAATCGCCCTCCAGCGCCCGCAACGCCGCCTGCAACTCGCCGCGGGTCCGATGCTGATGCTCGCGGATCGTGGTCAGCACCCGTTCGGCCCAGACGCATTGTTCGGGCCGCAGAAAACGCGGGTAGATCTGCGCGCCGCGCTTGTGGGAAAAGAGCAGATCGGAAGGGAGCATCGCTTGTGGTTATGTCCCGTTGCCGCTTTTACCCTCGTCTCTTTCCACTTTAGGAGAGAGGGGGTGTAAATCGAACAGTGCCAGCGTGGCTTCGATCCGTTCCGCCTTGCGGGCGGCGTCCGGCGGCGCGCGGCGGCGGTCGGCGACCCGTTCCTCACGGGTTTCGCGGGCGATGACTTCGTACAGCACCGCCCGTTTGCCATCGCCGCGCCGCAGGATGCGTCCCAGCCGCTGCACGAACTCCCGCGCCGAGGCGCTGCCGGACAGGATCACGCCGATGGAGGCGTCCGGCACGTCCACACCCTCGTTCAGCACGTTACTGGTGACGATGGCGGTGTAGATGCCGCTCTTGAAATGGTCGAGGATCGCCTGCCGTTCCTTGACGACGGTTTGATGGGTCAGACAGGGAATCAGGAAGCGCTGCGAGACTTCGTAGGCGGTGGCATTGTCCTCGGTGAAAATCACTGTCTTGGCGCCGGGATGGTTGGCCAGGATCAGGCCCAATGCCCGCAGTTTGGCCGGGGTGGCGTGGGCGATGCGGCGGGTGTCGCGGTGGGCGCGCATGGCGCGGCGGCCCTCGACGCTGCGTGCCGACAGCATGACGAAGCGGTTCCAGCCCTCCAGTGAGCCCAACGCCAGCCGGTTGGCCTGCAAAAAGGCGTTGCGGTCGTCCAGCGCCTGTTGGTAGGCGGCGCGCTCGGTGGGGGACAGATCCACATGGATCTGTCGTACCTGGTAGTCCGCCAACACGTCGCCAGCCAGTTGCTCCGGGCACTTGCGGTAGACGATGGGGCCGATCAGTTCGGGCAGGTCGGCGTCCTTGCCGTCGCCGCGCTCCGGAGTGGCGGTCAGTCCCAATCGGTAGGGTGCCAGCGAGAATTCGGCGATGGCGCGGTAGAACTCCGAAGGTAGATGGTGTGCCTCGTCGAAGATCAGCAGGCCGAAGCGGTCGCCCAATCGTTCGATGTGGCGGGCGGCGGAATCGTAGGTGGCAATGGTGAGGGGCTGCGGTTCGTGATAGCCGCCGCCGATCAGGCCGATGTCCTGATCCGGGAACGCCGCCCGCAGCAAGGCGTACCATTGCTGCATCAAATCCAGGGTCGGGACCATGATCAATCCGTCGCGCCGCGCCCAGCACAGCGCCAGCAGCCCGACCAACGTTTTGCCGGCCCCAGTCGGCAGCACCACCACGCCGCGCCCTTTCGCCGTCTGCCAGGCCGCGAGGGCTTCCTGTTGATGGGGATAGGGCGTCATCTCCAGCGCGCAGCTCAGTTCCCGGCGCTGATAGCGCGGCGCCTTGTTGCGGGCCAATTCGCCCTTGAGTGGGCCGATGATGTCGCTGTAGCGATTGGCCGGCGCCCGGTAGGCGTCCACGCGCGGGTCGTAGCAGAACCAAGTTTCCAGCCCGGCCGGCAGTTCGGCCACGCCCTCCAGCAACAGCGTGCCCCGGTCGAAGCGAAGCTGGCGCTCGGTGTCGTCGCGGCCGGTACGGTAAAAACCAGCGGTATCCTTGGTGTGGTGGGTCATGGCTTCTTTAATGATGAGGCAGGCACCAGGGCAATGGTTTCCAGTCGTCGCAATCGATTCCGCACGGTCGCGCCAAGTACTTGGGTCTCCAAGCGCTCGTCCTCGGCTTCGGCCAGGGCTAAAGCGGATCGATAGTGCGATCCAGCCTGTTCCAACTTGGATTGAGTTTCGGGGTCAGGTCGATCTAGCGAAGGGGAAGCCACATCGCCGTCTTCGCCATAATCGTCATCCAGCATCGGCAATCCCAGCGTCGTTCGTGCCTGGTTCAACGCGAGATCGCCCAGCAGCAGCGCGCTTTCCAAGCTGTCGGATTCGAGCGCGTGCCGGGCCAGCGAGTCATCCACTGCATCCCAGCAACTCGCCAACGCCAGCGCCCGCAGCGCCTCCCGCCGCGCGCCAAAGTCACGACCTCCGCCCGCCGCGCTCGCCAACAGCGCCAGGGCCGTTTCGACCGGCATGGTCGGGTCGGGAGCGGGCAGGGAATCGCCGGTGGCACGTTGTGCCCGCCACCATAGCAATCGCGCCCGTTCGACCAGTTGCCGTTCCAGCATGGCGCTTGGGTGGAGTTCGACGAGCGCGTTGCTTAGCCGTTCCAATTCCGCCAGATGACAACGACGGAACGCAGTGCGGCACAACGCCCACAGATGGGTGGCGGCGGTCAGGCGGGGATATTCATCGCGCCAGCCGGCCCAGGCGCGGGAATGCCAGTCCCAGGCGGCGGCAAATTCGCCCCGGCGCAAAGCCAGTTCGCCTTCCAGATAATCCAGTGGCACGGTCCATGGCCGGCGGATCTCGCTCAGATAGTGCCGCGCCTGATCCAGCAGCGCGCGGCAGAACCGCAACGGCTTGCGTTCCAGACCGATGTGAACGATGGCGGTCAGCGCACCGAACGCATCGGCCGGATCGGCGGTCGCGGCTCGCTCGCCGACGACTTGCAACAGCGCGGCCAGCGCCAGATCGTCCTCGCCGGCCTGCCGCAGGCTGTAGCCTTCCCACAGCAGCGCCCGCGCCTGCTGGCCGGCTAATCCCAGCGCGCCGGCCAGCTCCGCCGCCTGACGTTCCAGCCGCGCGGCCTGGGCATAGTCACCGGTTTCGCGGGCTTGCCGGGCATGATCGCGCAATCGCTCGAACGAGCGTCGGTCGGCGCTCATGGCCGGTGGGTCGTCACGGCCAGGGTTCGGGCCGATCTCAATGCAGCAGCGAAAACATCCGCCGCCGGTAGGTGATGACCAGTGGGTGTTCGTTATCGAGCATCTCGAAGATCGCGATCAGCCCCTTGCGACCGGCTTCGTCCTCGAACTGAGGGTCGCGGCGCATGAGATCCATGAACTGCTCCAGCGCCGACTCGTGAGCACCGGCCAGCACGTAGCGGGCCGCCAGTTGCCGGCGGGCGGCGCTGTCGGCGGGATCGGCGCGCACCTTTGCTTCCAGCGCGGCCAGATCCGGCGCACCCTGAGCCAGATCGGCGAAGCGCAGCCGCGCCAGCAGGCCGCTGGCCGGTTGGCGGTCGCGCTCCTCGGCCGGCAGGCTTTCCAACAGCGCGCGCGCGTCCTCGCCGCGATCCAGTTGCAGCAGCTTGTCCGCCAGCGCCACCTTCAGTTCGACGTTGTCCGGCTCTTGCTTCAGCGCCTCGCGCAGCAGTTCGACCGCCTGTTGCTGGCGACCACGCTGCCAGAGCAGGTCCACCTGCTCCATGATCAGTTCGTCTGGACTGGTTCGGTACCGGTCGATGGCTTCCCGATAGGTCGATTCCGGCTGCACACCCACTAACTGATCCACGATCTGTCCCTGCCAAACCACCATCACCGTCGGCAGGCTGCGGACCTGGAAATGCCCGGCCAACGCCTGTTCGGCGTCGGCGTTGATCTTGGCCAGAATGAAACCGCCCCGGTATTCCTGGGCCAGTTTGGTCAGAATCGGCGTGAGCGTCTTGCAAGGTTGGCACCAGTCGGCCCAAAAGTCCACCAATACTGGCACTTGCTGGGAATTTTCCACCACGACCGCGGCAAAGTTGTGTTGGGTGACTTCGAAAACGTAGGGCGATTCACTCATCGTTGGATTTCCGTAAAAACCATGTCGGGCTTCGGGCACAATCGGCCGAACGCGGTGGTGGCGAAGGGATTCAGAACCGGAACCGAGAGCACGGGCGCGTACCCGTTGGGCGGCGGAAAGGCCAGGATATACACCCGGCTCAGCGTTCGAGATGTTGCAGCTTGTCGGGCTTGCCGTCCCAGTCCGCCGCGTCGGGCGGCGCGTCCTTCTTCTCGGTGATCACCGGCCATTGTTTGGTCAGTTCGGCGTTGAGCGCCAGGAAATGTTCTTGGCCGGCTGGCAGGTCATCCTCGGCAAAGATCGCCTGCGCCGGGCATTCAGGCTCGCACAGGGTGCAATCGATGCACTCGTCGGGATCGATGACCAGAAAATTCGGGCCCTCGTGGAAGCAGTCCACCGGACAGACTTCCACGCAGTCGGTGTACTTGCACTTGATGCAGTTTTCGGTAACGACGAACGTCATGGGCAGTCCCCTGAAAAGGCCGGAAACACAGGGACGCTATCTTAACCGCGATTAACCGAGTTGGGCACTGGAAAATAGATTGATGGCGGGACCGGCTATTCCGTCTTTTCGTTCTGGCCGCCGCTCAGCAAGGCCTTCAGATTCGCGAACGGGTTGTGGGTCGCGCCGCCGCCCGCTAGGCGGTCCGCGCCGTCGCTCCCGCCCCGAGCCAGCGCTTCTTCGCGGCGCTGGTGTTCGTTGTCGTGGCAATAGAGGCACAACAGTTCCCAGTTGCTGCCATCCGGCGGGTTGTGGTCGTGATCGTGGTCGCGGTGATGCACTGTCAGTTCGTGCAGATTCTGGCGGTTGAACTCGCGCGCGCAGCGCCCGCAGATCCATGGGTAAAGCTTCAATGCCTGCTCGCGGTAATCGCGCTCGCGTTGTTCCCGGCCGCGCCGGGCGGCGGCCACGATCTGGTCCAGCTTGCCGCCGTTGGATGATGGGTTTCTGGGTTTCATCGGCCCGCCTCCGAGATTGGGAGTGAACATGCAAAGGTAAGAAATTATGCCTCTTCAAACCGGTTTCAGTAACACTTTACCGGGTTGCCGCTCAACCGGAATAGTGAAAAGCGAAACGGGTGGCGAGCATGCTTGATCGGGAGCATGAATACGGTCATGAAAAATGACCACAAGAACATTCGGGTCCAATCGTTCTAGAATCAGATCAAGCAATCCACAAGTAAGCAAGGGGGGTCGATGAACACGCGTTTTACATTGTTCGCTGTTTTCCTGCTGGGGATGGTGTCGTCCGCCCAAGCGCTGGACACCTACGGCCCGGTGCGGCGAGGCGAGGACCTTTGGGACATCGCCAAGCACGTTTACCATGATCAGGACGTCAGTCGCGACCAGGTCATGCTGGCGCTGCTCAAGGCCAACCCGCTGGCGTTTGAGTACGCCTGCAACGTCAACTCGCCCTTGAAGGCGGGCGAAAAGCTGCAAATTCCCGCGCTAGCGATGGTCAACGCCCTGAGCCGCGCGGATGCCTTGCGGGAATTCGAACGGCAGTTACGGGAATGGGAAGACCACCGTCTGGCCGGTGGTAAATTCGTGTGCCCGCCCGCGAGCGAGGCTGCCAAGGTTGCTCCCGCTCAAACGGCGCCGCCCGCACCCACAGCAGTCGCGCCCGTGGAAAGTCCCACACCCGCGCCGGAAGTCGCCGCGCCAACGGCCAAGCCTGTGGTCAAGCCAGCGATCAAGCCGATGGAGTCGGCGCTGGAGCAGCGGATCGTGTGGGATCTGGATTGGGTCGCCATCCCGATTCTGCTGTTGCTGCTCGCCGGCATCGCGTGGTGGAAGTACCGGTTCAAGCCCGCCGCGCCGTCGCCGGTTGCCGCGCCGCCGGAGAGTGCGATGGACTTCACCACCGAGACGGTGGATGCCGTGCTCGCCCATTTGCGGACGGATCGCGCCAAAGGTTTAAGTGCCGTTGAGGCGGCCGACCGGGTGCGCGAGGTCGGCCCGAACGCACTGGAAGAAAAACACGTCACGTTATTACAGCGAATTCTGCCGTATTTCTGGGGGCCGATTCCCTGGATGATCGAAGCGGCGGCGCTGCTGTCGCTGCTGACCCGCGACTGGAACGATTTTCTGGTGATCACCGCACTGTTGCTGTTCAATGCCGTGATCGGTTTTCGCGAGGAGGCCAGCGCCGCCAATGCCCTCAGCGCGCTCAAGGGACAACTGGCGCTTAAGGCCCGCGCTCTGCGCGATGGCGAGTGGCGGGAAATCGAGGCCCACGACCTGGCGCCGGGCGACATCGTCCGCATCCGTTTGGGGGACATCATCCCGGCGGATGTGAAACTGATCGAGGGCGACTATCTGAGCGTGGATCAGGCCGCGCTGACCGGCGAATCGCTGCCGGTCGACAAAAAGACGGGTGAGGTGGCTTTTTCCGGCTCGGTCGCCAAACAGGGCGAGATGGTCGCGGTGGTGACCGGTACCGGTGCCAACACCTTTTTCGGCCGCACCGCCAAGCTGGTGGAAACGGCCGGCGCCAAGTCGCATTTGCAGGAATCGGTCTTGCAAATCGGCAACTTCCTGATTTTCTCGGCACTGGCGCTGATCGTGGTATTGGCGGCGGTGGAGTTGTACTGGGGCACCTCGTTCATCCACCTGCTCAAGCTGGCGCTGATCCTGCTGGTGGCGTCGATTCCGGTGGCGATGCCGGCGGTACTGTCGGTCACCATGGCGCTGGGCGCGTTGAAACTCTCCAAACTCAAGGCCATCGTCTCGCGCATGGAAGCCATCGAGGAAATGGCGGGCGTCGATATCCTCTGCTCGGACAAGACCGGTACCTTGACCCAGAATCAGCTGACCCTGGGCGAGGCGCAACCCTTTGGCGTCACCGTGCAAGAGTTGATTCTGGCCGGGGCGCTGGCCTCCAAGGCGGAAAACAACGACGCCATCGACTTGGCGGTGATCGGCGGGCTGGAGGATGCCAGTGCCCTGAAACCCTACCAGCAGATCCAGTTCGCGCCGTTCGACCCGATCGGCAAACGCACCGAAGCCACTGTCCAGGATGGCGGCGGTCAGACGTTCAAGGTCACCAAGGGCGCGCCGCAGGTGGTAATGCAACTGTGTCAGGTGGATCGTGAAACGCAGGTGTTGGCCGACCGGGCGGTGGATGAATTCGCCGCCAAGGGTTTTCGCACCTTGGGCGTGGCTCGCACCGACGCGGGCGGGAAATGGGTGTTTCTGGGTATCTTGCCGCTATTCGATCCGCCACGCGAAGACTCTGCGTCGACCATCGCCGAGGCCGGACGCTACGGCATCGCGGTCAAGATGGTTACCGGTGACAACATCGCCATTGCCAAACAGATTTCCGGAGAGTTGGGTATCGGTACCAATATTCGGGTGGCCGAGGCGCTGTTCGCCGGGGGTGTGGCGCATGGGGCGTTGCCAGCGATGGCGGTCCACCAGATCGAGGAAGCCGATGGTTTTGCCCAGGTATTCCCCGAGCACAAGTACGGCATCGTCAAGGCCTTGCAGCAGGGTAGCCACATCGTGGCGATGACCGGCGACGGGGTCAACGACGCTCCGGCGCTCAAGCAGGCCGATGTCGGCATCGCGGTATCCGGCGCCACCGACGCCGCGCGAGCCGCCGCCGCCTTGGTGCTGACCGCGCCCGGTTTGTCGGTTATTACCCACGCGGTGGAGGAATCGCGCCGCATCTTCGAGCGGATGATGAGCTACATCATCTACCGCATCGCCATGAGCATCGACATCATGGTGTTCGTGGTGCTGGCCAGCATCGTGTTCGGGTTCTTCCCATTGACCGCGATCATGCTGGTGGCGCTGGCCCTGCTGGACGATGTGCCGATCATGACCATTGCCTACGACCGCACCGAACCTGATCCCATGCCGGTGCGTTGGAACCGGGAACGCACTTTCGCGGTGTCGATCACCCTGGGGGTGTTGGCGGTGGCGCAGAGCTTCGGCTTGCTGGTCCTGGGTATGGATGTCCTGCATCTGGACGCGGCCCACCTGCAAACCATGATGTTCCTGCAACTACTGGTCGGCGGGCATCTGCTGTTGCTGCTGACCCGCACCAAGAAGGCGTTCTGGGCACGGCCACACCCTTCCTGGCAGTTGCTGGGGGCGGTGGTCGGCACCCAGATCTTCGCGGTGCTGATGTGCGGCTTCGGCTGGTTGGTGCCGGTGCTGCCCTGGGATCTGATCGGTTGGGTCTGGGTGTACAACCTGGTCTGGATGGTGGTGCAGGATGGGGTCAAGCTGGTGGTTTATCGAGTGATCGATCACCGCTTCCAGCACCGGCAGGTCTTTGCGACTCATGCCGGCGCGTTCCTTCAACACGCAAATGCCTCGGTACAGCCGGGGACCGAGTAGGCATCGTGTTCCGAACCACAAGCCCGAGTCGCCAAGGCGGGGCCGGCGGTTTTGGCACGGGTTAATGCGCGATGATGGTGCAAAAAAAAGTTGATTGCATGATTATTGGGCGGCAAGCGCTGTCGGTGCGTTTCGAAATACAGCGAGTTTGTGGTCAAGCTGGCGGATGTCCGCCATGGCATGGTTCGTGCTGATGACGGTTGTGTTTTTTAATACCCGATCGACCCCGATCGGATTTTTCCGAGAACCCCGAGGAATCAATGACAATGAATGCTGCTGATGTGATGAAGTTGATC
>ERZ795053.1423-NODE-1423-length-30349-cov-6.401631_pt1 | contig 30349 bp, 25 predicted proteins | sample MGYA00375137_ERZ795053 | MGnify/ENA primary metagenome ERZ795053 (study PRJEB30182, sample SAMN05720284) | activated sludge metagenome | isolation source: Anaerobic digester | place: Hong Kong | collected 2014-12-17 ...
CGGTATCCGCGAGCTCGAACTCGGGGTCCTCGCGAGTCCGGCTGGCGTTCTCGGCGAGCAACGCGGCATACGGGAAGGCGGCCTGCGGATAGCGATAGAGCCACTCGGCGTAGGAGTGTGTCGGTGTGGCGTCGAGGTGCCACCAGTACTCCTTGACGTCCTCGCCGTGGTTGCCCTGCCCGTTGGTGAGCCCGAAGAGCCGCTCCTTGAGCCGGTCGTCCTGCCGATTCCACAGCGCGACAGCGAGATTGAGGAAGCCGAAGCGGTCGCACAGCCCGGCGAGCCCGTCCTCGCCCCAGCGGTAGGCCCGCACATGCGCATGGTCGAAGGGGAAGCTGTCCCAGGCGTTCCCGTCCGCGGAGTAGTCCTCGCGGACCGTCCCCCACTGCCGGGCGCTGACGTAGGGACCCCACGCACGCCACGGGTCGGAGTCGTCCGGCGACTCGGCGAGGCGGGCATGCTCGGACGTCGGGGCGGGCTTGCCGGAGGTCTTGGCCACCGCCGCAGGGTAGCGTCCTGTCGAGGGCGGCCGAGCGTAACGCCGACCGGCGCAGGGACGAAGAAGAGGCATGAGCGACCCCAGCGAGATCCCTCGCATCGGCTCCGACCCGGATGCGTTCGAGCGGTTCTACCGCGAGCACGTCGAGGCGGTGCAGCGCTTCGTCGCCCGCCGCGTCGCCGACTCCGAGCAGGCCGCCGACCTCACGTCCGACATCTTCCTCGCCGTCCTCGACTCCGCTGGCGGCTACACGCCTCGGCGCGGCGCGCCGATCGCCTGGCTGTTCGGCATCGCCCGGAACGTCGTCGCCGACGACCGGCGACGCCGGGCCCGCGAGCTGCGGGCGGTGAGCCGGCTCGCCGGCCGCCGGCCGCTGCAGCCCGACGCTCTCGCCAGGGCACGCGAGCGCATCGCGCCGAGCGCGAGTCGCGGCGCCTGTATGCCGCCCTCGACCGCCTCCCCGCCGCCCAACGGGCGGTCTTCGAGCTCGTCGCCGTCGACGGGCTCATCCTCACCGAGGCCGCCGCGGCCCTCGGACTGCAGCCGGTCACCGCGCGGGTCCGGCTGCACCGGGCCCGGCAGTCCATGCAGTCCCAGCTCTCCGCACGCGGCCGGCCTGCAGCGGGCCCTGGCTGCCAAGGGCATCACCGCCCGGGTCGACTACCTGCCGGGGGCGATGGTCTGCGCGCCGGGACGCTACACCGAGGCCGGCAGCACCGGCGCGGTCGCCGCGGCGGTCTCACCAGAGGGGTCCAGGTCACCGTCCACCGCGGGTCCTGGCGGCCCGAGTGGACCCTCGTGCTCGCCTACGGAAGCGACCGGGGCATGATCACCGGCCAGACCGGGGTCGCCAAGGGCGCCCTCGGCGCCTGCGTCCCGGAGACGCTCCCCGACTCGGGCGGCCGGATCACGCCGGCGCCGGGCTCGGGCGAGGGCGGCGCCGGCAGCAGCTCCACGAGCGCCTGAGTCCTCGGGCCCGGCGGGGCGGTCGAGTCCGCCCCGCCGGGCCCTTGCGCTCAGTCAGGACCCGGCCACGCGGCATACCGCCTCAGACCCGGTATGCCGCGAGGTCACCGAGCGCGTGCTCGTGCACCTTGGCGCGCACCCGGGTGCCCTCGGCGAGATGCTCGAGGTCGAGGACCTCGCCGTGCTCGTGCAGCCGGGACAGCAGATCGCCCCGGTCGTAGGGCAGCAGCACCTCGAGCTCGACGTCGGGCTTGGGCAGCCGGGCGGCGACGATCTCGAGCAGCCGGTCGATGCCCTGCCCGGTGCGGGCCGACACGACGACCGCGTCGCGGTGGGTGCGGGTGAGCCGGTCGAGCGTCTCCGGGTCGGCGGCATCCGCCTTGTTGACGACGATGATCTCCGGCAGGTCGCTGGCCCCCTCGATCTGGGCGAGCACCTCGCGGACCGCGGCGATCTGCCCCTCCGGGTCGGGGTGGCTGCCGTCGACGACGTGCAGCAGCAGGTCGGCGTCACCGACCTCCTCGAGGGTGGAGCGGAAGGCCTCGACGAGCTGGTGCGGCAGCGACCGCACGAAGCCGACCGTGTCGACGAGGGTGTAGTCGCGCCCGTCGGCGGTGCGGGCCCGGCGCACCGTCGGATCGAGGGTGGCGAAGAGCTGGTTCTGCACGAGCACGCCGGCGCCGGTGATCCGGTTGAGGATCGAGGACTTGCCGGCGTTGGTGTAGCCCGCGATCGCGACGCTCGGCACATGCCGGGCCTTGCGGTGCTGGCGCATCGTGTCCCGGCCGGTCTTCATGCCGGCGATGTCGCGCTTGAGCTTGCTGATCCGGCTGTTGATCCGGCGCCGGTCCAGCTCGATCTTCGTCTCACCGGGGCCACGGGAGCCGATGCCCTCACCGCCGGCGACCCGGCCACCGGCCTGCCGGGACATCGACTCACCCCAGCCACGCAGGCGGGGCAGCAGGTATTGCAGCTGGGCCAGCTCGACCTGAGCCTTGCCCTCGCGGCTCTTGGCGTGCTGGGCGAAGATGTCGAGGATGAGCGCGGTCCGGTCGATGACCTTGACCTTGACGACGTCCTCAAGCGCCCGCCGCTGGCCAGGCGCCAGCTCGCCGTCGCAGATCACCGTGTCGGCGCCCTCGGCGAGCACGATGTCGCGCAGCTCGCCGGCCTTGCCCTTGCCGAGGTAGGTCGCCGGGTCGGGACGGGTGCGGCGCTGCAGGACGCCGTCGAGCACGGTCGAGCCGGCCGTCTCGGCGAGCGCGGCCAGCTCGCGGATCGAGTTCTCGGCATCCTCGACGGTGCCCTCGGTCCACACCCCGGCCAGCACGACCCGCTCGAGGCGCAGCTGGCGGTACTCGACCTCGGTGATGTCGGCGAGCTCGGTGGACAGGCCGGCGACCCGGCGCAGCGCGGCGCGCTCCTCACGGTCGAGCTGGTCGCCGTCGTAGTGGTCGATCTCGTCGTCCCAATCCTCGCCACGGTATGCCGCTGGGTCGAGGTCGTCGTCGACCGCCAGGGCGGCCGCGCGGGCGTCGAGCAGGTCAGGTCGTTTCGTCATCGTGCTCCCAGCCTCGCATCCCAGCCCGTGCGGACCAAAGCGATTAGCGCTCGCGACAGCACGCCGGCGGCCCGGCGCGGCTAGGTTGTCGCGGTGTGAGCGAGCACTACTTCTCCGCCGAGCCCAGCGGTCCGGACGAGCGGCGCACCATCGAGGTGTCGCTCGCCGGGCGTCGGGTCAGCGTCCAGACCGGCGGCGGCGTCTTCTCCCCCGACGGGCTCGACAAGGGCACCCGGGTGCTGCTGGCCGAGGTCCCGGACCCGCCGGAGCACGGCGCTCTGCTCGACCTCGGCTGCGGGTGGGGTCCGATCGCGCTCACCCTCGGGCTGCTGTCGCCGCAGGCGCGGGTCTTTGCGGTCGACGTCAACGAGCGGGCGCGGGCGCTCACCCAGGCCAATGCCGAGCGGCTCGGCTGCGCCGGCGTGCAGGCGATCCACCCCGACGACGTGCCGGCCGACCTGCGCTTCGCCACCATCTGGTCCAACCCGCCGATCCGGATCGGCAAGGCCGCCCTGCACGAGCTGCTGCGCGCCTGGCTGCCGCGGCTGGCCGCCGGCGGCGCGGCATACCTCGTCGTCTCGAAGAACCTCGGCGCCGACTCACTGGCCCGCTGGATCGTCGACGAGCTCGGTATGCCGTGCACACGGCACGCGACGTCCGGCGGCTTCCGGGTGCTGCGGATCGACGCCCCATCCGCATGAGGCGACCGGGAGTCGACATTCGCCGGGGTTTCTCACGGGGACCCGCACGCGGGTGAGCGGACAGCCTAGAGCCCGGTCACGCCGTCCGCGACGAGGACGGCGGGGCCGGCCAGCTCGGCCGTGCCGGCCGGCGTGAAGGTCACCGTGAGTCGTCCGCCCGGGACGTCGACGATCCACTGCGCATTGTCGGCGGACGGACCCTCCCACCACCGGGTCGCGGCCGCGGCGGCCACCGCGCCGGTGCCGCAGGAGCGGGTCTCCCCCACCCCACGCTCGTGGACCCGCATCGCGATGTGGCCCGGGCCGACGATGTGGACCAGCTCGACGTTGGTGCCGCCGTCGGGCGTCGGGGCGACGTGCGGCGGGGCGGTCAGATCGAGGTCATCGAGGTCGGTCTCCGGGGGCAGCAGCACGACGGTGTGCGGGTTGCCGACGTCGACCCGCAGGCCGGGCAGCTCGTCGGCGCCGCGCGTCGTCACGACCGCGTTGAAGCCCTTGGCCCGGGCGTGGTCGGACTCGTCGACCGTCGCGGCGCCGAGGTCGACGGCATAGCCCGCCTCGACGCGGCGCACCCGCTTGAGGCCGGCTCGGGTCGCGATGGTCAGCTCGGTGTCGTCCTGCAGCCCCTCACGGTGCAGGTATGCCGCAAACACCCGAGTCCCGTTGCCGCACATCTCGGCGACCGACCCGTCGGCGTTGCGGTAGTCCATGAACCACGGTGCAGCAGAGGCGAGCTCGCGCACGAGCGGCTCGTCAGCGAGCGCGGTCGGCACCACCCGGATCACCCCGTCGCCCCCGATGCCGGCGCGCCGGTCGGCCAGCCGGCGCACCTCGCCGGCGGTGAGCCCGGCCGTGCCGTCGAGGTCGGGCACGAGGACGAAGTCGTTCTCGGTGCCGTGCCCCTTGGTGAATGCCCGCCCGGTCATGTCAGCCATTGTCGGCCATGCCCGTGGCGACGACGGCCAGCGCCCGGTCGAGCAGGTCCGGCGCACCGGCGGGCAGCCAGCTGATCCGGGGATCGGGCCGGAACCACGAGCGCTGTCGACGGACCAGCCTCCGGGTGGCCTGAGCGGTGTCGGCGCGGGCCGCGGCCTCGTCGAGCCGACCGTCGAGCAGGTCGAGGACCTGGGCGTAGCCGATCGCCGTCGAGGCCGTGCGTCCCTCGCGCAGCCCGGCACCCACCAGCTGCTCGACCTCACGCACCAGGCCCCGCTCGAACATCGTCGCGACCCGAGCGTCGATCCGGGCGTCCAGCGCGCTCGTGTCGTCGTCGAGGCCGATGACGACGGTGGGAGCGACGTGCTCGCGACGCGGCAGGGTCGCCGAGAAGGGCCGCCCGGTGAGCTCGACGACCTCCAGCGCGCGGATCACCCGGCGGGCATTGCGCGGCTCGATGGCTTGCGCCGCAACCGGATCCAGCCGCTCAAGCCGCTCGCGAAGAACGTCGAGCCCGAGCCGCTCGGCCTCCTGCTCCAGGCGGGCGCGGACCTGCGGGTCGGTGGGCGGGATGTCGAGGACGTCGAGGGCGGCGCGGACATAGAGCCCGGAGCCGCCGACGAGCAGCGCCCGACCACCGGCCGCGGCGATCCGCGCGAGGTCGGCCCGCGCCTCGCGCTGGTATGCCGCGACGCTCGCCTCCTCAGGCACGTCGAGGACGTCGAGCTGGTGGTGGGGCACGCCCCTGCGCTCGGCCGGGGTGAGCTTGGCAGTGCCGATGTCCATGCCGCGATAGAGCTGCGAGGCGTCGGCGTTGACGACCGAGCCCCCGAGTCGCAGCGCCAGCTGCACGCCCAGGTCGGACTTCCCGGTGGCCGTCGGTCCGACGATCGCGACGATCGGCAGGGCGCCGCTCACATCTCGTCGGGCGTGTCGTCGTCGGGGTCGTCGTGCCCGAAGGGGTCGGGGTCGACCCCCGGCAGCCAGGTGTGCCCCGGCTTCCCCCAGCCCTGGGCCTTGATCGCCTTGCGGGCCCGCTTGTGCCAGCGATCGTCGAGCCGGTCGACGTAGAGCTTGCCGTTGAGGTGGTCGAACTCGTGCTGCATGCACCGGGCGAACCAGCCGGTGGCGGTGAACTCGATCGGCTGGCCGTCGAGGTCCTGGCCGCTCACCTTGGCGGTCTCGGCCCGGCGCAGCGGGAAGTGCTCGCCCGGCACCGACAGGCAGCCCTCGGTCTCGGTGTCGGGGTCGGGCCGCCCGTCGGGCACCTTGGACAGCGCGAGGATCGGGTTGACGACGACGCCGCGGGCCGGCACGTCGTCGTCGTTGGCCATCTCGTAGACGAAGACCCGCAGGCCGACGCCGATCTGGGGGGCGGCGAGACCGACGCCGTGCGCGGCGTCCATCGTGTCGTACATGTCCTGGACGAGGTCGGCGAGCTCGGCGTCGAAGCGCTCGACCCGCGCCGCCACCCGATGCAGGACCGGCTCACCGGTGATCACGACGGGTCGAACAGCCATGCCGCACAGTCAATCACGACCAGCGGCGGGCGCCCGAAACGCCTCCGGGGCGGCGGCCACAGCGGCCCGGTAGCGCCGGACGACGATCTCGACGATCCGTGGATCGGCGCCGAGCGGGTCCGTCACCCGGTCGGCACCGGACGTGTGCAGCATCCGCAGCAGCCGTCCCGGCGCCAGCAGGTATGCCGCGACCGTCACCGGCCGCCCGACGGCGCTCTCGCGCGCGGCAGCCACCGCCGCCGCGATGGCAGGGTGGGCCGAGGCGGCATACCCGATGGTGGTGGGGCCGGGGCGCCGGGCGGCGAGCCCCGCGCGCATCTGCTCGGCCTGCTCGACCGCACCGGCGCGGCTGCTGCCGGCCACGCCGAGCACGACCGGGTCCTCGTCGTCGCAGCCGACCGCGGTGAGGCGGTCAAGGAGCACGTCGACGAGGAGTGGGTCGGGTCCGAGCGCCGGGGTCGCGACGGCGGCCGGGTGACCGGCGATCGCTGCGGCGATGTCCACATCGACGTGATAGCCGGCCGAGAGCAATGCGGGCACCACGACGACGGGTCGGTCGGCCAGCCCGGCAACGACATCGCTCAGCAGCGGCGGATGGACGTCGACGTGCGCCGGCTGGACATCGACGTCGGGCAAGGCCGCGTCCACGGCTGCGCACAGCGCCGCCGCGACCCGTCGGCCGTCGGGGTCACGCGTGCCGTGCGTGCACACGACGAGGGCGGGTGTCCGGTCCATCCGGCCGAGCCTGCCAGCGCCGGGGCCGTCGGCCAACTGCGGCCGGCGACGCGGCCGCAGCCACCCCTCGCTCGACGCGCGCACGACATCTCGGTGTGAGAGAGTGACCGCGGCCAATTTCGGCCGCACGGCCGCCTCGAGACCACGGGGCGCGAACTTAGGGAGGGCCCCGATGGGGATGTTCGACGAGATCAAGGACAAGGCCAAGGATCTGCTCGGCCAGCACGAGGACAAGGTCGAGGAGCTCAGCGACCAGGGCCTGGACAAGGCCGCCGAGATCGCGAACGACAAGACCGGCGGGCAGCACGCCGACACGATCGAGCAGGGCCGCGAGGCCGCCGACCAGCAGGTCGGGACCGAGGAGGGCGGGCTCGTCTGAGCCCCATCCGATGACCGAGGGCCGGTGGAGCGGATGCTCCACCGGCCCTCGCCGTTGTCGGTCGCGATCAGCCGCAGGCGGGTGGCGCGGCGGGCTGGGCCGGCCTACCCACCGCGGGCATCCCGAGGGAGACCGCCGGCTTGCCGCCACCCTCCGGACGGGCTTGGACGGCCGCCCATGCGTCGCCGCCGGCGGTGCGGCGCACGGCATACTGCCCGGTCTGCAGCACCGAGTCGGCGACCAGGTGGTGCGGCGCGCCGTAGGTGACGCCGACCGTCACCAGGTCACCGGGGCGTGGCCGGTCGGCGTCGGCCAGCCCCTCCGGCAGGGCGAAGTGGACGAGCCGGTTGTCGCGGGCTCGGCCGGACATCCGGCGAGTCTGCTCGTCCTTGCGGCCCTCGCCCGGCGCGACCAGCACCTCGACCTCGCGCCCCTCGAGCGCCCGGTTGCCCTCCCAGGACAGCTGCTCCTGCAGCGCGATGAGCCGGTCGAAGCGCTCCTGGACGACCGCCTTGGGCAGCTGACCGGGCATCGTGGCCGCCGGAGTGCCGGGCCGGATGGAGTACTGGAAGGTGAAGGCGCTGGCGAAGCGCGCCGCCGCGACGACGTCGAGCGTCGCCTGGAAATCGGCCTCGGTCTCGCCGGGGAAGCCGACGATGAGGTCGGTCGTGATCGCCGCGTCCGGGATGGCGGCACGGACCTCATCGAGGATCGCGAGGAAGCGCTCCGAGCGGTAGGACCGGCGCATGTCGCGCAGCACGCGGTCCGAGCCGGACTGCAGGGGCATGTGCAGGCTGGGCATGACGTTGGGCGTCTGGGCCATCGCCTCGATGACGTCGCTCGTGAAGGCCGCCGGGTGCGGGCTGGTGAAGCGGACCCGCTCGAGGCCAGCGACCTCGCCGCAGGCGCGCAGCAGTGACCCGAAGGCGCGCCGGTCGCCGAACTCGACGCCGTAGGTATTGACGTTCTGGCCGAGCAGGGTGATCTCGATGACGCCCTGCGCGACGAGCGCCTCGATCTCGGCGAGGATCTCCCCCGGCCGCCGGTCCTGCTCCTTGCCCCGCAGGCTCGGGACGATGCAGAAGGTGCAGGTGTTGTTGCAGCCGACCGAGATCGAGACCCACGCGGCATACGCGGAGTCGCGCCGGGTCGGCAAGGTCGAGGGGAAGGTCTCCAAGGACTCGAGGATCTCGACCTCGGCGCGCTTGTTGTGCCGCGCCCGGTCGAGCAGCGCCGGCAGCGAGCCGATGTTGTGGGTGCCGAAGACGACGTCGACCCAGGGCGCGCGGGCGACGATCGTGTCCCGGTCCTTCTGGGCCAGGCAGCCGCCGACCGCGATCTGCAGGTCGGGGTTGGCGAGCTTGGCAGGTCGGAGCTGGCCGAGGTTGCCGTAGAGCTTGTTGCTCGCGTTCTCACGCACCGCGCAGGTGTTGAAGACGACGACGTCGGCGACCGCGGGCCGCTGCGGCTCGGGCAGGCTCGCGAGATCGACGTAGCCGGCCGTCTCGAGCAGCCCGGCCAGTCGCTCGGAGTCGTGGACGTTCATCTGGCACCCGTGGGTGCGCACGTCGTAGGTCTTCACTGGATCGCTCATGGCAGCGTCCAGGGTACGTGCTCACGCCGATCCGGTATGCCGCGCGCCCGCCACCCGCTGCCCGTGCCGGACCCCCGGCTCTCCCGGCTGCCGAGCCGGGGGTCCGCGGCATACCCTCGAAGGCGTGCCGGCTGCTCTTCGACGCGCGATCAGCGCACTGGTCCTCACCCTGCCGTTGAGCGGTTGCGTCTTCCTCACCCAGCCGGCCGGACCGGAGCCGACCGCTGCACCACCCGGCCCGACCCGCTCGGTGTCGACCGGCGGCTCCTCCTCCGTGCCCCCGGTGCCCTCGTCACCCTCGTCCACTGCGCCACGCCCGACTCCCTCCACGGGGGCGGCACCGGCTTGGGTGGCCCCCGTGACGGCGGTGTCCCGCGCGGCCGTCGCCGGCGACACGATCCTCGTCTATGTGCAGGGCGACGACGGCTACCTGGCCCTCGTTGCCTACGACGCCCCGACGGGTCGTGAGCGGTGGCGTCGGCGGGCGACGACCAGCCAACAGCGGCCGGAGCTACCCCTCGGGGTGGCGGTGACCGACGCCGGGTTGGTGGGCTACCTCGAGCCCGGTCGAGGCGGCACGGGCACAGTGGTGCTGCTCGACCCGCGCGGGGCGGGGACCGTCGTGGCCCAGACGCCGACCACCTATCCCGTCGTCTCGGTCCCCAGCGTGTGCGCCGCTCACGCCGAGGTGATCTGCGTCGGGGTTCGGGGTCAGGGGTGGCAGCGCCTCGGAGCGGGCCAAGGCGACCTCCAGGGCTTCGCCGGCCTGGACACCGGCTACGTCGAGCGGATCAGCAGCAACGGCCTCGTGCGCACGATGCGTGACGGTGAGGTGCGAATCGCCGCACTCGATGCCACCCACGTGCTGTGGGACAAGAGCGAGAGCGAGGTCCTTGGCACCGGCTACTCCACGCTCGGCTGCGTCGGCTTCACCTATCACGAGGCAACCGACCAGTTCGTGGGCACGGTATGCCGCTACGACGGCAAGCGGCCAGCCGACGGCACCCCCTGGGCCGGGTTCACCCGTGCGGTGGCGTTCGCGCGCGCCGACGGTCGGCCCACCTGGCACCTCGACGGCGGCGACCAGTCCTGCGATGCGCCGTTCACCCGCAAGGGCGCCGATGCGACGGATCCGCTCGTCCTGTGCGTGTGGACCGCGGGCACCCTGCGGATCGGGGCCGATCAGTCGGACATCCTCGACCCGGCCGTCGAGTTGACCCGGGTCGACCCGGCCAGTGGGACGTCGATGTGACGCACCGCGGCGGGCAAGGTCCGGCTGGATTCGCTGGCGCCGCTGCCCGTCGCCGTATGCGCCGATGCCAGCCTGGTCGTGCCCTCGGTCGCTGGTGGGCTGCGGGTGTCGGCTGCCGACGGGACGTCCCGACCGGTCGGGCCGACGGACCAATGCTGGAGCTACCGGCGGATCCTCTACGGCCCCACGAGCGCGGTGGCGACGGTCGACGAGCCGTGGTCCGGCACCTCACCCGGGACGGCGATCCAGGTGCCGATCGCCGCGGGAATCGGCGTCGACGCGGGCCCGATCACCGTGGTGACGACGGCCCGTGGGCTCTACGCCTATCGCGAGGCTCGGTAGGTCAGACGCTCGATAGGTCAGACGCGCTAGGTCACAACGGGGTGCGGGCTCCGGCTGCGGCGAGCAGCGGCAGCCAGCCGCGCGACGGCAGCATCCGGTGGCGCGTCGGCATCGGCGCGTCGGCCCTGTCTCGGGTCGCGCTCCGCACGTCGTCGACGTATCGCAGCTGGCGGGCCGTGGGCATCGGCCCGGGACCCACCGGCATACTGCGCAGTCGCCATTCGTCGCCGGCATGCCGCAACGCGACGAGGTCCCGGCCGGCGAAGGTCGTCACGCTGACCAGGCTCGCCGGTGCGTCGAGCAGCCGCTGCGCAGCGGTGGAGACGCGAATCCGGTTGTCGCCCAACACCTCGAGCACTACGGGGACGCTGCTGCGGACCCGTCCGCGGCCGAGCTGCCAGTGGGCGACGTCAGCCCAGCGCGCATCGGCGGTGGGCTCGGCGAGGTCGCCGTCCGGGTCGGCGAGGAACAGCGCGGCTCGTCTCGTGGCCCAGCGGCTGTCCCAGGGTGCGACCGTCATGGTCGTTCAGTCTCCGCTCGCCATGCCCCCGGGGGATCGGCCGAACAGTCGGCCGCGCGTGGCTCACCGGGCGATCAGATCTGGCCGTGTCGCCGAGCCCTCTCCCGGTCGAGGTGCGCGGGACGGGTCAGCGACCGAAGAGGCGCTTGAAGAACGAGCCGGGCTCGGGCCGGGGGCAGGTGCAGCGGTCGGCCTGCTTGACGCCGGCCATAATCTGGTCGACGTGCTGGCCGCAGCCGGTCCAGCTCACCTTGCCGCACTGTCGACACGTCACTCGCGAGCACATGGGGTCTCCTTCATTGGGCCTGACTGCCGCGGACACTATACCCCGGAGGGTATTGCGGCGGGGACGCGGAAGAACGTCGGTCTCACGCCGATGGCCGGTCGGCTCGCATTGTCATCGCGATCCCGACGAGCGAGACCTGGGGCAGGGCAGGCACCTCGGTGACCGGCACCCAGCGCGCCTCGTCGGTCGTGCCGTTCTGCTCATCGGTGAGCTGCCCCCCGACGATGCGGGCGGCATACACGATGCGGACGGCCTTGAGCGGGCGGCTGGTCTGGATCCGGCGCCGCTCGGGTGGCAGCACGTAGGTGTCCACGCCGAGCAGGCCGGTGAGCTCGACGAGGTAGCCCGTCTCCTCCCGCAGCTCGCGGACGGCTGCCTGCTCGGGGGTCTCGTGCAGCTCGACCCCGCCGCCCGGCATCGTCCAGAGCGGCTCGTCGCCCTCGTTCCACAGGGCCAGCAGGACCCGGTCGTCGTCGTCCACGATGACGGCGTATGCCGCGAGCCGGGTGTCGTAGTCGCGAAAGCTCACCGCGGCAGACTAGGCGTCCCGGGCCACGCGGGCGAATGAGGACCGAACGAGCCGGCCGACGTGGCCGGTTCGGGACGCCGACCGTCGCACCACAGCTCGTCGGCTCAGCGACCGCGCGCCGGGACCAGTCGTGGCTCGGCGATCCGGATGATCGGGACGTCGACGGCGCGAACGGTGCTGCCGTCGCCGGGGCGCACGGAGAAGCGGGCCGCGCCGGGATCGGCCTCCCAGGCGCGGATGGCGGCGGCGTCCGGGCCGTCGGCCTGCCGCACCGACGTCTCGTAGCCACCGGTCCCGTGGTTGGCGGCGGCGTTCCAGCTCGGCGCGATGTCGGGCAGCGTGACGGTCCGCATGCCGGAGTGCGGGGCGATCGAGCCGTCGGTCCGGACGCCGCCGAGGTCGAGGGTCGGCACGACGTCGCTGGCGTGCTGCAGCGCGAGCACCCGGACCTCGGGGGCGAGGGCGATGTGGTCGATCGGCGCGCCGAAGGTGACCACCCGGTCGACCGAATTGCGTTGCCGGAAGGCTGGATCAGCGGCCAGCTCGGCCCCGATCATGCCGCCCTGGCTGTGGCCTACGAGCAGCACCGGACTACCGGGGGGCACCACTGCCTCGATGGCCATCCGCACCGAGGCCGTGGCCGTGGCGGCCGTGCCGGCGACGATGGCGACGTTGCCGGTGAGGTCGCGGGGACGATGGCCGGCCATCGGATTCCACGACTCGGTGCCGGGGATCAGCGCAATGTATGCCGTGGGCGCGCCAGAGCGCTCGATCGCGACGATCCGCACAACTCCCGAGTGCTCTCCGGATCCGGCGCCGTAGGCGTCCAGGACTCCGTGGACCAGCGCCGCCGTGTCGGTCGGCGAGGTGGTGCGGGCCGGGTCGACCGACACCGGCGCGCCGATGCTCGGACGGCCGTCGCCGAAGACCCGCAGATCGCCTGAGGTCCGCTCGTTGAGCTCGACCCCGACCCACGTGCCGGCGACGAGCAGCGCGCTGGCGAGGACCGCCGACACGGGCACCGGCTTGCCGGCGAGGATGTCGACGAGGGTGCGGCCGAGGTGCAGTGACGCGTCGCCCAGGCGGTGCAGCCCGGCGAGCGCGGCCTCGGCCCGCTGCACTGCCCGGCCCCGGATGGCGTCCCACAGCTGCCCGAGCAGGCCTGGTGACCCGCGATCGACGGGCTGGCCGTGCGGCTCGGTCTGCCAGCCGGTGGTGTCGCCCCACGCGCTCCCACCACCGGCGCCGGGGTCGGCCGATCCGGCGTCCTGCTCCTCGGCCTGGGCGACGAGCAGCTGGGCGAGCTCGGCCAGCGAGCGGCTGGTGGCGCGGAGCGCGGGGGCGTGGTCACGGTTCCACCGGGCGCGGGCGTCGTCGGCGTCCGGCCCCTGCCAGGAGAATCCAGTGAGACTCTCGCCGAGCCGGTGCTGCAGCTGCGCGATCGTCGTGCCGGCGTTGACGAGCGTCTTCGCACAGGCGCGGGCCGCGTCGGTGTCCATCCCGAGGAAGGTCATCGCCGGCCCTCCTCGGCGGACTCGGTGGACTCCGTGGACTCGGCGGACTCGGCGGACGCGGCGAGCGCTGCGGCGGCTCCGGCGACCAGCCAGAGCAGTTCCCGGGCCAGGTCTCCGGCGGGCACCCGGGCCAGTCCCCCCGACCCCGGGTCGGGGTGGGCGGCATAGAGCTGGTCCTCGGCAACGAGCCAGCATCGAAGCGCCACCGCGTGGTCGGTGCTGACGGCGAGGGCGACTCGTGCGCTCGGCTGCAGCAGCGCTGAGAGCGCGGGCTGCTGCGCCGCTGCGCGCTGCAGCACTGCGGCGCGCTCGCGGTCGGTGGCTGCCGCCGCCAGCGCCTCGGTGACCTCGGCGCTCACGGCGAGCGGCTCGCGCGGGCCAGGGCGGGGGCCCGCGCGCAGCGCCGCCAGCGGGGGCAGCTCGGCGCGCAGCTGGGGCCACAGCTCGGTGGCCGGGAGCCGGGTGATCCGCACCTGCGGATCCCACCGAACCGGCGCGTCGAGGTCGCCCTCGGGGACAGCCGCCGAGGTATGCCGCCGCACCACGGCGAGCGCCTCGTCCCCCGTGCCGGCGAGGGTGAGCTCGATGTCGGCGGCGACGCCGTCGTATTCGGCGGTGACGCTGATCCGGATCGCCGCACCTCGGTGCCTGGCCCAGACGCCGGCCCACCCTGCGGTCGGCCACCGCTGCGCAGCCAGCTCGGTCGCCGGCAGCGCGATGGTCGCGGTGTTCTCGGTCATCGTTCCTCAGCCCCTCTGCGCCGTCTCCGCTTCCGAGGTCCGCGTCAGGGTTCTGCCTCCGCGTTCCGCATCGTCGGCCTTCGTCGGCGTTCCACGCCATCTGCCGCGGCGTCGTCGCGGCAGCTCACCCGCCTGCGAACCGGGCTGGTTGACCAACCCGTCAGGCCGACGCTAAGGGCGGTGCACCGCACGCGACAGCGGCGGCGGGGTGGAAGGTTCCGAAAACTGGCGTCGGTCGTCTCTCTGCTCGACTCGCCGGTCCGACGGTGAGCGTCAGTCGCGGGCGTGCTCGGCGGCCTGGTTGACGGCGTCGCGGACGACCGCATAGGCGACTGCGGCGGAGTAGCCCTTGCGGCCGAGCATCGCCGCCAGCCGCCGCGCCTGCACCTCGGGCGCGAGCCCGCCCATGGTGCGCAAGCGGCGGGCGACGAGCTCCTCGGCCCTGGCTCGCTCGCTCTCGTCGTCGAGCGCACCGATGGCCTGGGCGGCGATCTCGTCGTCGATCCCCTTCTCGCGCAGCTCTCTTCGGAGCGCGGCACCGGAGAGTCCCTTGATGCGCTGTCGGGAGTCGACCAGCTGCTCGGCGAAGGACTCGTCGTCGATGAGTCCGACGTCGACCAGCCGATCGAGCACGCGGGCCGCCACCTCGGCGTCACATCCTTTGCGGGCGAGCAGCGTCGCAAGCTCGGCTCGGCTGTGGGCCCGGACCGCGAGACGGCGCAGCACGATGGCCCGGGCGACCGAGTGCGGATCTGGCTCTCCGTCCCCGGCGACATTCGGGTTGGGCACGGCCGGGCGGCTCAAGCCGTAGCCGGCGGCGGCCTGCTCGGCGGCGCGCAGCGCCTGCTCCGCGGCGGCCTGACGGTCCGGCCGCCGCGGGGCAGGCGTGTCTGGAGTCACGATCAGAAGTCGACCGGGACGTCGGCGACGGCAGGCTGGTCGACCCGCGGTCCGACGCCGAGCTTCTCCTTGATCTTCTTCTCGAGCTCGTCGGCGAGGTCAGGGTTGTCCTTGAGGAACGTCCGGGCGTTCTCCTTGCCCTGACCGAGCTGGTCGCCGTCGTACGTGTACCAGGCACCGGCCTTGCGGACGAAGCCCTGCTCGACGCCCATGTCGATGAGCCCACCCTCCCGGGAGATGCCCTGGCCGTAGAGGATGTCGAACTCGGCCTGCTTGAACGGTGGGCTGACCTTGTTCTTGACCACCTTGACCCGGGTGCGGTTGCCCACCGCGTCGGACCCATCCTTGAGCGTCTCGATCCGGCGCACGTCGAGCCGTACCGAGGAGTAGAACTTCAGCGCCTTGCCACCGGTGGTGGTCTCAGGGCTGTTGTGGACCATCACTCCGTCGACGAAGTAGTTGTGTGTCCCGGCCACCTCGATGTCGAAGCGACGCATCGACCGGGTCGGCGGCTTGACGTGGACGTCGAGGACGCGCGACGGAATGAGCGCCTCACGGGGCTCGACGAACTCCGGCTCGACGACGAAACGGCCGCGCAGGGCAGGGAGCAGCTTGCGCTCCATGCTCGGGTGGACAAAGGGAGCGACGATCTCCAGGAAGCGCTTGCTCCCCGCCGTCGTCATGGTCAGCGTGGCCGTGCCGCGAGCTCCGGACGGGTGGACCCGGCAGTCCACCGCGTGCGTGTCCCTCAGGTATGCCGCCAGCCGCTCGCGGCTGCCCGGGCTCATCGCCTCCACACACATCTGGACGCGACCGCTGCCACCGGCGGTGCGCTCCTGCAGTCCCTTCGAGCGCACGGTGAAGGACCCGTCGTCCATGAACCAGATGGCCAGTGCAAGCGGGGTCAGCGCCTTGAGGTACTCCTCGGAGAGGTGCTTGCGCCCGTCACCCCAGTAGACGACCTCCCGCAGCTCGCCCAGCTCGGGTAGAGGGGTCAGATCGACGAAGGACGCGCCCTTGGCGTTGGTCGTCCGAGTCATCGGGATGTTGCCCAGCAACGACGCCTTCCAATCGAGGTACTCGACCTGCTGCGCGCCGTGGCCCATGCGGAACCGCACACCCCGTCGGCCGCGTGAGTTCGGTGCCAGATGACCGTCACCCATCAGCCCACCGAGGATCACCTGCCACTGCTGGTCGGAGAGCCGGTGCGTCTCGCTGGTCATCACTCGATCGCCGGCGATGAGCTCGCCCGCCTCTCGCCAGCCCCCAGGGGTCCGGATGAGGTGGTTCTCGGTGGCAGCGAACTGCGATCGTCCGTTGCCCCCGCTCCGCTCCACCGTGAACTGCAGGAAGCGCTCCGCGTTCCCGTTGTCGAACCAGTTCGTCACCGGCCGCCCCACCAGACTGTCGGTCGCCGGGTCGTAGGTGAGCACGTCGACTGACTTGCGCTGGTTGACGATGGTGCCGATCTTCTCGGTCGATCCGTCCGCGAGGGTCACGCGAGTGGAGTAGCTCATGCACCCGAACATGACTCCGATCTTCTCGCGCAGCTGGTTGATGAAGATCGCGGTCGTGCCGGTGGAGCTGAGGGCGCCGGTGATCTTGCGTAGGGCCTGGGACATCAGCCGGGCCTGCAGGCCGACGTGGCTGTCGCCCATCTCCCCCTCGATCTCGGCCCGCGGCACGAGTGCCGCGACGGAGTCGATGACGATGATGTCGAGTGCGCCTGAGCGGATCAGCATGTCCGCGATCTCGAGCGCCTGCTCGCCGGTGTCCGGCTGGGAGACGAGGAGGTTCTCGATGTCGACGCCGAGCTTCTTGGCGTACTCAGGGTCGAGCGCGTGCTCCGCGTCGATGAAGGCCGCGATGCCCCCGGCACGCTGTGCGTTCGCCACCGCGTGCAAGGCGACGGTCGTGTTGTGCGACAGGACGCCATTGGCGATGAAGCTGTGCGTCTGCGGCACCATGAGATCGAAGGTCGGCTGCAGGCCGCCGTCCTCGACCGCGGTGACCACCTCGTAGGAGTATCGCGCCCCGGCGAGGGCACGCAGGTGCTCGACGATCGCGACCGCGCTCGCCGACAGCATCGGGCGATGACCGTCCGCCCAGGCGACGATGCGCTGCAACCGGGTGCGCGAGCAGCCGATCGTCAGGTCGGCGCGGAAGAGGTCGCCGGCGGCTCGGTCGAAGTCACGGTCACCGCCGGTGGCGTCCCGCAGGTCCTTGATGAGCCCGGCGAGGTGGGGGATGTTCTCGACCTGCGGATCGCGGGGCGACCGCACGAAGTGCGCCTCGACCTGGCTCTGACGGCGCTGTGAGCGGAAGCCGACAACCTCGAGGAAGCGGTGCGTCACCGCCGGATTGACGACCACCGAGTAGTAGTCCCGCTCGTAAGTCCGGTTGTGCGTGGTCTCGAGCGTGCACGGGATGCCGAAGCCGTAGAGCATGAGTTGAACCTGCTCGGCCAGCACACGCGATGCCGTGCCAAGGCCGACGGTCGAGCTCGGGTCGATCCAGCCGTCGCCCTCGAAGAGGGCCGACAGGAAGGCCCGCTGCGCCTTGGGTCCCGCGGTCCGAACCCGGTGAGGCACCGTCTTGCCGTCGGCATTCGTGAAGGCGAGCCCGTAGTCGTCGGCGAGTCGCTGACGCAGCGCCGTGCCCGGGATGATGTGTTCCTTGGCCGCTCCGGCAGCAGTGACGCCGTAGTGCTTGGCCAGGCGCGTCCACTCGTCCGCGACCTCGGGGTCCCAGTTCGTGAAGCGCGTGCTGTGCCGGGTGCTCCGACCGAGGCTCCCCTCTGCGACGAGGTAGCCGAGGAACACCGCCTCGTCCTCACTGAGCGGCTCACCGCACGCCGCCTCGTCGGCCCCGTAGAGCGCCGAGACCACGGTGTCGCCGGCCTGGATCTCGCCGGCCTTGCGCCAGACAATGAAGCCACGCTCGCTCATCACCCGCAGCGGATGGTTGTGGGTCGCGCTGACCGAGCGCCCCGACCGCAACGTTAGCTTCACCGTCGGCTTGCGGTTGTTGTGCGTCAGCGCAGCAACAGTCTCAAGCTCGCCGCGCTCGTTCACCACCCGCATCCCGAGCTCTCGGACGTCGGTCACGCGCGACGTGCAGGAGGCTCGCATCCCGGCGCGCTCGAAGACCTCGGCGATGGTCTCCAAGCCGTGCTCGGTCCAGACGTAGGTGTCCGCCGTGAGGCACTTCCCGCTGCTCTCAGGCCCGTAGATCTCGACGATCCGGCCCTTGGGCAGCCCGCCGATGCCGAGCGCGACGTCGAGGGCGATCGACCCGGTGGGGATCACCTCGATCGGCGGGCGGACGTCGTCGCCCAGCCGCATCACGGCGCCCTTGCCGTGCTGCTTCTCGATCTGGCCCATGACCGACTCGAGTGCCTTTGCGCGGTCCTGTGCTGTTGCCATGCCACCCACCTGTCCTTCGTGTCGAGAGTCCGCCGTCCATAGGCGACCCGCTCGGCGAGCGGCGTGCTCCGGCTGGCTGGCCGGCACCGCATCACGTTGTCGAGTCGGACGTTAGGCGCCACCACCGACAGGGGTCACCACCCGGCATACGGCCTGTGGACAACTGCCTCTCGGCGGAGGGGCTTGTGGACGACGCTACTGGACAGTTGTTCGAGGGCATGCCGCGACACGCCGGTCTCACAGCACCAGCCGATAGCCCATGCCGGCCTCGGTGATGAGGTGACGGGGCCTCGACGGCTCCGCCTCGAGCTTGCGCCGCAGCTGCGTGAGGTAGACCCGCAGGTAGCCGGTCTCCTTGACGTACTGCGGGCCCCACACCTCGCCCAGCACCTGCCGTTGGGTGACCAGCCGCCCTGGGTGTCGCGCGATCACCTCGAGGATGTGCCACTCGGTCGGGGTCAGCCGGATCGGCAAGCCGTCGGTGCGCGCGGTCACCGTCCGGGCGCCGAAGTCGACGACGACGGCCGTGAGCTGCAAGGACGGCTGGCCTGGCCCATCGCCCGGCTCGGTGCGCCGCACCACGGCACGAAGCCGCGCGCAGAGCTCCTCGACCTCGAACGGCTTGGTGACATAGTCGTCGGCTCCCGCGTCGAGCGCGGCGACCTTGTCCGCGCTGTCGGTCCGACCGGACAGCACGACGATGGGCACTCGTGACCAGCCACGCAGACCGTGCACCACCTCGACCCCGTCAAGATCAGGCAGGCCCAGGTCGAGCACGACGAGGTCGGGAGGCTGCCGCGCGGCGGCAAGCAATGCGGCACGTCGGGTGTCCGCCGTCTGCACGAGGTAGTCGCGCACCTCGAGGTTGATCGTCAGGGCTCGCAGGATCTGCGGGTCGTCGTCGACGACGAGCACCCTGGTCATCCGGGCTCCCCCGCATGCTCACGCGATCCCGGTGGCACCGTGCCGGTGGCCGGCTGGGCGGGCATGGTCACCGTCATCGTCAGCCCACCTCCGGGCGTCGGGTATGCCGCGACGTCGCCTCCCATCGCCCGGCTCAGGCCGCGCGCGACGGCGAGCCCCAGACCCAAGCCGGTGCGACTGTCCGTGTCACCCAGGCGCTGGAACGGCTCAAAGATGCGCTCGCGCTCCCCCGAGGGAACGCCGGCGCCGCGGTCGATCACGTCGATGCACACCTGCGCATCTCGATGGCGAGCGTGGATGAGCACGGGCTCGGTCCCTCGGTGATGACGAAGGGCGTTGCTCAGCAGGCTCACCAGGACGCGATCGAGCAGGCCCGGGTCGCACCACATCTCGGGAACGTCCTCGGGGACGACGACCTGGATCTCGTCGGGGCCACCCTCGAGCTCACGGACCGCTTGGGCGGCGATGTCCTCGACGGCCAACGCCCGAGGGAAGGCCGAGACCGCACCGGCCTCGAGGCGGCTCAGGTCAAGCAGGTCCTCCACCAGCCGGGACAAGCGAGCCAACGACGCGTCGGCCGTGGCAAGCAACTCCGCCGAACTACCTTCTCGGGCAGCGATGTTCGGTGCACGCAGACCGTCCACGGCGGCTCGCGCGGAGGCCAGCGGGGTGCGCAGGTCATGGCTGACGGCGCGCAGCAATGCCGTGCGCGTCTCGTCAGCGCGCCTCGCGGCGGCTGCCGAGGCTGCGGCAGCAGCCGCCTGCTCGCCGCGGCGCCGAGCGGAGGCCACCAGGGTGCTCACCAGCACGGCAGCGCCGACGAAGACGGCGAGGGCGAGCACGTGCTGAGCATCGGCGACCGCGAAGGTGTGCAGCGGCGGGGTGAAGTAGTAGTTGAGCAGCCCGACTGCGGCGACCACTGCGACGACCCCGGGCACCAGCCCGCCGAGAGCCGCCACGACAGCCACGAGGACGAGGAAGACCAACAGATCGGTCGGGAGCGTGAGCGTGTCGCGATGAGATGTCAGCAGCAGCGTCGCCGACGGCAAGAGGACGACGGCCGCCAGGAGGCCGATCCAGGTGTGCCGCCAGGGCAACATGCCCTCATTCTCGCTCACCGCTCGGGAGGGTCCGCGTGGGCGACGATCCGGTAGCGCGGATTGGCGATGGTGCGACGACCACGCAGATCAGCCACGCGCCCGGTGGCCACCAGCTCGACTCCGGGGTCGATGCCATGCACCCTGCGGCGCCCGTAGAAGAGGAGCTGGATGTGGCCGGTCCGGTCGGCCAGCTCGACGGCGTAGCTGGGGGACGCGGCCACCGCCGAGAGTCTGGTGGCGATGACCCGACCATGCACGGTCGCGACGGCGCGCTCGGCGGCGCTCGCGACGCCGCCGTCGACGCCGGCTGGGAGCGCCGCGCTAGGGGCCAGCCGGATCGAGCTGCGGGCGGGCGCCGACCAGGCGTCTGCTCGGGGCTCGACCAGGCGGGCGTAGCGCTGGGCTGCCGATGCGTCGAACGGCACGATGGTGGCCGCGGCGCCCGGCAGCCGGCTGACTGCCCTGGCGATCCGGTCGGCCGTGTGGTCGTGCAGCAGCCGGCCCGTGAAGCGTCCGTAGGCGCGGCGGGGCAGCAGGACGGTGACCTGAGCCAGCGGATTGGAGTCGACGAGCCGGCGGGTCACGGCCAGCGCCGTTCGCTCCAGACGCCGGTCCGGACAGTCGACGAGCTCTAGCGTGAGGTCACCGCCCTCCATCGACTCCCAGGCCTCGGCCAGCTCCCGGGCTCGCTCCGGGTCGGTGACGACGTGGACGCAGTGCAGCTGTGCCGGGCGCAGGCTCCGGGCGTAGCGCAGCGTGCGCACCACGGCGAGGTCCATCGTGTCGATGAGGACGAGCACCACATTGAGCCCGACCCGCGCACCCACCGGCGTCGATGGCTCGTGAGCCAGGAGCGCAGCCTCACGCACGTAGGCCCGGTGCAGCCGTAACAACACCACGACGAGCAGTGGGAAGACGACCACCACGAGCCACGCGCCCTCGGTGAACTTGGTGACGGCGAAGATCACGACGACCGCGGCTGCCACGACCCCGGTGAGCGTGTTGACGATGCGGCTGCGCACCGGGTTCGGGACCGTATGCTGCCGGGCGTAGCGCGCCATCCCGAAGCCGGCGAAGGTGAATCCCGTGAACACCCCGATCGCATAGAAGGCGACCAACCGGTTGACGTGCGCCCCCGTGCCGAGGATGAGTGCCAGGGCGATCACGGCCAGCAGCAGGATGCCGTTGGAGAAGGCGAGTCGGTGTCCTCGCTTTCGCAGCCAACGAGGCAGGAAGCCGTCTGCCGCAACGAAGTTCGCAAGGAAGGGAAAGCCGGTGAACGGAGTGTTCGCGCCGGTGTAGAGGATGAGCATGGTCGCGGCCTGGACGAGGAAGAAGAGCACATGGCCGATCCCGTTGTCGGGGAAGACGGCGCGGGCCACCTGCGAGATGACGGTCGGCGAGCCGCTCTCGTAGGGCACCGCATGGGTGAGGTGGGCCAGCCAGGAGACCCCGCCGACGAGCACCCCGAGGATGACGCTCATCGTCACGAGGGTGGTGCGCGCGTTCCGCCCGGCCGGCGGCCGGAAGATGCTGACGCCGTTGGAGATGGCCTCGAGGCCGGTGAGCGACGAGCCGCCGTTGGCGAATGCCTGCAGCAGGACATAGACGGCCCCGACGGTGAGCAGCGGACTGCCCTGCCCCACGGCATACGCGCCCTGCGCGGTGATCGGGTCGTAGGTGGGGAGATCACCGCGCACGACGTGGTAGCTCCCGAGGATCAGCACGACCGCCATCGACCCGATGAAGAAGTAGGTCGGAAAGGCGAAAGCGCGTCCGGCCTCGCGGATTCCGCGCAGATTGCCGTAGCAGAGGACGCACACCACGGTCACCGTGATCCACAGCGAGAAGTCCGCCAGCCCCGGAAAGGCGGACGTCAGCGTATCGGTGCCGGCCGCCGCCTGGACGGCGACCGTGACGATGTAGTCGAGCATCAGTGCGACGGCTGCCACCTGGGCGACGACCGGGCCGTAGTTGTCCCTGGCAACGACGTAGGACCCGCCCGCCTTCGTGTAGATCAGGACGACCTGTCGGTAGGTCATGGTGACGATGGCGAGCACCACGAGGACGACGAGGGTGAGCGGCATCAGCAGGTCATAGGCCGCCATGCCGAACAACGGCAGCAGGACCAGCAGGATCTGCTCGGACCCATAGGCCGACGAGGAGATGCAGTCGCTGGAGAGCACCCCCAGTGCCAGTCGCTTGCTGAGTCGCTCGTGCTCGGCAGCGTCGTTGGTGAGTGGCTGGCCGAGCAGCGCGACCTTCGCGTGGTAGCCGAGCTCCTCAGGAAGGTCGATCGGGACGCTGGCATCGGCGGGTGACGGAGTGGGTGCGACGGCGACGGGGAGGGACACGACTCCATGCAATGCCGCGCCGCGGCACCGGGGCCCGCTCTTCGCGCCGTCTTAGCGCGGCCCGACCGGCGACCCAGCGACTTCTTCGCGTCGGCGTCGTCACTAGGATGCGAGCGACACCTCTCCCGACGACGTTGGAGGCCCGCATGTCCCGCACCGCCAAGCTGGAGATCGACGGCAAGTCCTACGAGCTGCCGATCGTCGAGGGCACCGAGAAGGAGCTCGCCCTCGACATCAGCCAGCTGCGGGCCCAGACCGGCTACATCACCCTCGACGACGGCTACGGCAACACCGGCTCGTGCCAGTCGGCGATCACCTACATCGACGGCGACGCGGGCATCCTGCGCTACCGCGGCATCCCGATCGAGGAGATCGCCGGCAAGTCCTCTTTCGTCGAGACGGCCTGGCTGGTCATCTTCGGCCACCTGCCGACCGTCGAGGAGCGCGACCGGTTCAGCGAGCTGCTCACCGAGAACAGCCGTCTCGACGAGACGATGCTCAAGCACTTCGAGGGGTTCCCGGCGCACGGCCACCCGATGGCCATCCTCTCGGCGATGATCAACGCGCTGTCGACCCACGAGCCCGAGGTCGTCGAGGCCGAGGTCGAGACCGAGGTAGCCGCGGCCCGGCTGATCTCCAAGGTGCGCACCATCGCGGCCGCGTCCTACAAGGCGTCCATCGGCCAGCCGATCGTCTACCCGCGCTACGACCTCAAGTACGTCGAGAACTTCCTGCACATGATGTTCTCGCTCCCCTACAAGGAGTACGAGGCGACCCCCGAGGCGACCCGCGCGCTCAACCTCTTCCTCGCCCTGCACGCCGACCACGAGCAGAACTGCTCGACCTCGACGGTCCGGATGGTCGCCTCCAGCCAGGCGAACATGTACGCCTCGTGCGCGGCCGGCGTGTGCGCGCTGTGGGGGCCGCTGCACGGCGGCGCGAACGTCGCGGTCATCGAGATGCTTCAGCAGATCCAGGACTCCGGGATGCCGGTCGCCGAGTTCGTGCGCAAGGTGAAGAACAAGGAGGACGGCGTCAAGCTGATGGGCTTCGGCCACCGGGTCTACAAGAACTTCGACTCGCGCAGCAAGATCCTCAAGGCTGCCGCCGACGACCTGCTCGCGGCGATGAACATCCACGACCCGCTGCTCGACATCGCCGGCGAGCTCGCCGACGCTGCGCTGTCCGACGACTACTTCGTCGAGCGCAAGCTCTACCCCAACGTCGACTTCTACTCCGGCACGATCCTGCGGGCCCTCGGCATCCCGCTGGACATGTTCACGGTGATGTTCGCGATCGGCCGGATGCCCGGCTGGATCGCCAACTGGAAGGAGATCCACGACAACCCCAAGTCGCGGATCTACCGGCCGCGCCAGGTCTACGTCGGTGCGGTGGGCGAGCACTGGCAGCCGCGCGAGGAGCGCATCGGCGACTAGCTGTCCGCTCTCGGCCGGGTGCACCGGCCGACGGTCAGCGCCGCGCCGGCTTGTCGGCGCCCAGCCGGCGCTCCGGCGGGACGTCGAAGTCGTCGCACACGGCATTCCAGACGGTCCGCACCGGTATGCCGCGCGCCAGCGCCTGCTCGGCGGTGTCGCCGAGCGCGGTGAGCACGTGGTCGCGGGCCAGGCTCGCGGCATACGCGCGCCCGAACTCGCCGACCAGCAGCTCGGTGAAGGTGCTGTGCCGCATCCGCCGAGTGTGGCACGGACCACTCGGGAACGGCACGGACGGCTGATTCGTCCACGGTGGGAGCGGCCCTAGCCTGGTCGTTCGTCGTCGCTCGAATCAGGGGAGTCCCGCATGTCCCAGCCCAACCCGCCCGGCTACGACCCGTTCGGTCGGCCGAGCCCGCAGCAGCCGCAGCAGTACGGTCCGCCGCAGGGCCAGCCGCAGCAGTACGGTCCGCCCCAGCAGTACGGTCAGCCGCAGCAGTACGGTCAGCCGCAGTTCGCGCAGCCGACCTACCCGCCGCAGGGTGACCCCCGGTTCGGGCCGCCGGGTGCACCGGCCCCGAGCAGCCGCCGCGCCGGCAAGCCGAGCAGCAAGCCGGCCGTGCTCGCGGCCGTGGCGGTCGGCACCGTCGCCGTCCTCGGCGGCGGCACGGCGCTGGCCATGGCCAAGCTCGGCAGCAAGGGCGGGCAGCCGGACACCGTCATCCCGGCCACCGCCCTCGCCTACACCCGGATCGACCTGGACCCGTCGGCCGGCCAGAAGATCGCCGCCGTCCGCTTCCTCGGCAAGCTGCCCACGATGCAGGGCGGCTCCGGCGGCGACCTGCGCCAGATGCTGTGGACGCTGATGAGCGACAAGGACGCCGACCTCAAGAGCGTCAACTACGACACGGAGATCAAGCCGTGGCTCGGCGAGCGCGCCGCCTCGGCCGTGCTGCCGGGCGGCACCGAGAAGAAGCCGAACATCGTCGTCGCCATCGCGGTGACCGACGAGGCCAAGGGCAAGGCCGGCATCGAGGCGCTGCTGGCCAAGAAGAAGGTCAACGACGCCGAGGTGGTCACCCGCGACGGCTACGCGCTCGTCGTCACCAAGGGCCAGGGCGCAGCCACCCTCGCCGACCTCGACAAGGGCTCGCTCGCCACGAACCAGACCTATGTCGGCGATCTGGCGGCCGTCGGCGACCCCGGGGTCGCCTCGCTGTGGGCCAACGTCGACGAGCTGGCCAAGCTGCCGTCGTGGAACGCCTCGGCCAAGCAAGCCGGCGCCGGGTCCTCGTCGCAGCTGACCAAGGGCCGCTACGCGATGGCGGTGCGCTTCGACGCGAGCTACGTCGAGATGGCCGGCGTGGGCCGCGGCCTCGCCGACCTGCCCACCGGCGCCAAGACCGACCTGGCCACCCTGCCACCGGACACCGCCGCCGCCATCTCGATCGGCGGCGCCGGCGACGCCTTCGCCAAGGCGTGGCCCGAGCTGAGCAAGACCATGCGCTCCACCGACACCTCCTCGCTGGGGATCTCGCTGCCCGACGACGTCGTCAACCTCCTCGGCACGACCTTCACGATCGCCGTGCCCAAGCAGGACTTCACGACGGTGTCCGAGCGGGACCTGCCCTCGGTCGGCATCAAGTCGACGACCAAGGACGGCGCGTCCGCGGAGACGACCGTGACCACCCTCCTCGACCAGGCGGGCGCCGGCTCGATCCTGCGCACCAAGCGTGACGGCAACACGCTCTACCTCGCGACGAGCGACAGCTACCTGACCACCCTGGCGACCCCCGGCACGCTCGGCCAGAGCGACGCCTTCAAGCTCGCCGTTCCCGGGGCGGACAAGGCGCAGGCCGCGATGTACGTCGACGTCGACGCCTTCGAGTCCCTCTATGCCGACCGGCTCCCCGCCGACACCAAGGAGGCCGTCCTCGGCATCCGCGCGGTGGGGATGACCGCCTCGGCCACCTCGCCGACCGAGTCCAGCTTCACCATGCGGGTGGTCGCCAACTGAGCCCACCCGCTCGACCCGACTGACCGGTTTGCCGCCCGCTCATCCGAGCGGGCGGCATACCTGTCGGTGGGGCGTGGCATCGTTGCCCTGACATGCCTCCGACCGACGTCCTCGAGCGCTTCTCCCCCGCCACCGCGGGCTGGTTCCGCGGCGCCTTCGCCGCGCCCACGGAAGCACAGCGCGGCGCCTGGGCGGCGATCTCGTCCGGTCGGCACGCGCTCGTCGTCGCCCCGACCGGCTCGGGCAAGACCCTGTCCGCCTTCCTGTGGGCGCTCGACCGACTGGCCAGCGGCCCGCCGCCGGAGCAGTCGCGCCACCGCTGCCGGGTGCTCTATGTGTCGCCGCTCAAGGCGCTGGCCGTCGACGTCGAGCGCAACCTGCGCTCCCCCCTCGTCGGCATCGGTCACGAGGCCCAGCGCCTGGGGCTGCCGCGCCCCGACGTGACCGTGGCGGTGCGCTCCGGTGACACCCCGGCGGCCGACCGGCGCGCCTTCGCCCGCACCCCGGCCGACATCCTCATCACCACCCCCGAGTCGCTCTTCCTCCTGCTCACCTCGGCCGCCCGCGAATCGCTCGCCGGGGTCGAGACGGTCATCCTCGACGAGGTGCACGCCGTCGCGGGCACCAAGCGCGGCGCCCACCTGGCGGTCACCCTCGAGCGCCTCGACGCCCTGTTGCCGAGGCCGGCCCAGCGGATCGGTCTGTCGGCCACCGTCCGCCCGCTCGAGGAGGTGGCCCGCTTCCTCGCCGGGGGGCGGCCGGTCGAGACAGTCGCCCCTGCGTCGACCAAGCAGTGGGACCTGCAGGTGCGGGTGCCCGTGCCCGACCTCGGCGCGCTCGGCACGCCGACCGGAGATCTCAGCGGACCGGCGGCCGGCGACCCCCAACGCGCCTCGATCTGGCCGCACGTCGAGGAGCAGATCGTCGACCTCGTCGCGTCCCATGGCTCGACGCTCGTCTTCGCCAACTCGCGCCGGCTCGCCGAGCGACTGACGGCGCGGCTCAACGAGGTCTGGGAGGATCGGCTCGCCGAGGCCGGCGCCGCCGACCCGGACACCGGGAGCGCGCCGCGACGCACCCCCGCCGAGGTGATGGCCCAGGCCGGTGCCACCCGAGGAGCCGCGCCAGTGCTCGCCCGCGCTCACCACGGCTCGGTGAGCAAGGAGCAGCGGGCCATCGTCGAGGACGAGCTCAAGGCCGGCCGACTGCCGGCCGTGGTCGCGACGAGCTCGCTCGAGCTCGGCATCGACATGGGCGCGGTCGACCTCGTCGTGCAGGTCGAGTCGCCGCCCAGCGTCGCCAGCGGCCTGCAACGGGTCGGACGGGCCGGCCATCAGGTGGGTGCCGTGTCGCGCGGCATCCTCTTCCCCAAGTTCCGCGGCGACCTCGTGCAGACCGCCGTCGTCGTCGAGCGGATGCGCGCCGGGGCGATCGAGGCGCTGCGCGTGCCGGCCAACCCGCTCGACGTGCTGGCCCAGCAGATCGTCGCCATGTGCGCCCTCGACGACTGGCCCGTCGACGAGCTCGAGACGGTCGTGCGCCGGGCAGCGCCCTTCGCCGGGCTCACCCGCGCCGTCCTCGAGTCGGTCCTCGACATGCTCGCCGGTCGCTATCCGTCCGACGAGTTCGCCGAGCTGCGTCCCCGGCTGGTCTGGGACCGGGTCACCGGCACCCTCACCGGCCGCCGTGGCGCGCAGCGACTCGCCGTCACCTCCGGGGGCACCATCCCCGATCGCGGCCTGTATGCCGTGTTCCTCGCCACCGGCGAAGGCCCGGGCCGACGGGTCGGCGAGCTCGACGAGGAGATGGTCTACGAGTCCCGGGTCGGCGACGTCTTCACCCTCGGCACGTCGAGCTGGCGGATCGAGGACATCACCCACGACCGGGTGCTCGTGTCGCCCGCCCCGGGGCAGCCGGGGCGGCTGCCGTTCTGGAAGGGCGACAGCCTCGGCCGACCCTCCGAGCTCGGCGCCGCGGTCGGTGCCTTCGTGCGCGAGGTCGGCGGGCTGTCCCCTGCGGCGGCGCGCGAGCGGGTGGCCGCGGCCGGGCTGGACACCTGGGCCACCGACAACCTGCTGGCCTATCTCGGCGAGCAGCGCGAGGCGGTGGGCCACCTGCCCAGCGACCGCAGCCTCGTCGTCGAGCGCTTCCGCGACGAGCTCGGTGACTGGCGGGTGGTCATCCACTCGCCCTTCGGCGCGCCGATCCACGCCCCGTGGGCGATGGCGGTGTCGGCCCGCATGCACGAGCGCTTCGGGGTCGACGTGCAGGCGATGCACGGCGACGACGGCATCGTGCTGCGGTTGCCCGACCTCGACCTCGCGGGCAGCCTCGAGGACGACCCGGTCGCCGGACAGGGGGCCGGCGCCGACCTGTCCGCCGAGCTGCTCGAGCTGGTCCTGCTCGACCCCGACGAGGTGGCCGCGCTGGTCACCGAGCAGGTGGGCGGGTCGGCGCTGTTCGCCAGCCGGTTCCGGGAGTGCGCTGCCCGCGCGCTGCTGCTGCCCCGCCGCCGCCCGGACCGGCGCCAGGCCCTGTGGCAGCAGCGCCAGCGGGCCGCCCAGCTGCTCGAGGTGGCCAGTCAGTACCCGTCCTTCCCGATCGTGCTCGAGGCGGTGCGCGAATGCGTCCAGGACGTCTTCGACGTCCCCGGGCTGGTCGAGCTGATGCGCCGGGTCCGCTCCCGTGAGCTCGGCGTCGTGTCCGTCGAGACCCGCCAGCCCTCCCCCTTCGCCCGGTCACTGCTCTTCGGCTACGTCGCGCAGTACCTCTACGAGGGCGACTCCCCGCTCGCCGAGCGCCGGGCCGCCGCCCTCACCCTCGACCCGGCGCTGCTCGCCGAGCTCCTCGGCACCGGCGAGGGACTCGCGTTGCGCGACCTGCTCGACGCCGAGGCGGTGGCCCGCACCGAGGCCGAGCTGCAGCAGCTCGTCCCCGAGCGGCAGGCCCGCGACGCCGAGGACGTCGCCGACCTGGTCCGCCGGCTCGGCCCGCTCACGCCCGAGGCCGTCGTCGCCCGGGTCCGCGACGGCGCGCCGAGCACCGTCGCCGAGTGGCTCGCCGCCCTCGAGGCCGCTCGTCGGCTGATCCGGATCCGGATCGCCGGGCAGGAGCACGTCGCCGCGATCGAGGATGCCGGTCGACTGCGCGATGCCCTCGGCGTCTCACTGCCCGTGGGCGTGCCCGAGACCTTCCTCGCGGTCGAGCCCGACCCGCTCGGAGACCTCGTCGCGCGCTACGCCCGGTCGCACGGCCCGTTCGGGGTCGCCGAGGTGGCCGGCTGGCTCGGCCTGGGCCCCGCCGTCGTGCGTGACGCACTGCGCCGGCTCGTCGGTGCCGGCCGGGTCGTCGAGGGCGAGCTGCGGCCTGAGGGTGGCCACACCGGCGGCAGCGCAGACGTGGCCGGGACCGCCGGCGGTGCAGCCGTGGTCGGCGGCACCGGGGTGTTGCACGGAGGGCTCGACTACTGCGACGCCGGTGTCCTGCGGACCTTGCGCCGCCGCTCGCTCGCTGCCCTGCGCGCCGAGGTCGAGCCGGTGGCGCCGGGCGACCTGGCCCGCTTCCTGCCGAGCTGGCAAGGCGTGGGCGGCACACTGCGCGGCGCTGACGGGCTGCTGCGGGCGATCGAGCAGCTCGGCGGCAGCGTGCTGCCGGCGAGCGCGCTCGAGGCGCTCGTGCTGCCCGCCCGGGTGGCGGCATACCGGCCGGCGCTGCTCGACGAGCTGCTCGCCGCCGGCGAGGTGGTCTGGCGCGGGCACGGCGAGCTGGCCGGCGACGACGGCTGGGTCTCGCTGCACGTGGCCGAGCTGGCCCCGCTCACCCTCGGGCCACCGAGCGACAAGCCGGCAACCGAGCTGCAGCAGGCCGTGCTCGACGCGCTCTCCGGCGGCGGCAGCTACCTGTTCCGCACCCTGTCCGACACCGTGGGTGGGCCGGACGACGAGGCCCTGCGCAATGCCCTGTGGGGCCTGGTGTGGCAGGGGCTGGTCACCGGCGACACCTTCGCCCCGGTCCGCGCGCGCCTGGGCGGAGGGCGGGTCACCCACCGTCGCCGACCCGCGCCACCGACTCGCAGCCGGTATGCCGCCGGCGGCCGGACGCTCGGCCTGGGCCGGCCTGGTC
>ERZ795053.1427-NODE-1427-length-30319-cov-8.464810_pt1 | contig 30319 bp, 22 predicted proteins | sample MGYA00375137_ERZ795053 | MGnify/ENA primary metagenome ERZ795053 (study PRJEB30182, sample SAMN05720284) | activated sludge metagenome | isolation source: Anaerobic digester | place: Hong Kong | collected 2014-12-17 ...
GGCGGCCCCGTGGAACCGCCGTTTCAAAACGCCTGGAACGCCCGACCGAAGGCGGCTAGGATGCGCCATCGACCGAGTGGCAACTAGGGTTCCGGGTCGTCCCAGAAAAGGACAGCCGCAGGACCGAGCGTTGCAGAGACCGGGGGCGTTCCCCGGCTGCACCCAAGGGACAAAAACCCAGGGGAGGAGACGTCGGGATCAACCGCGCCTTTGGCGCAAAGGGGGTCTCAATGGCGCTTGCCTCGCTGTCTCTCGTCGTTCTCGCGGCCTTCGTCCATGCCGGCTGGAACCTGCTCGCAAAACGCGCCGCGCCGGTCGGGCCGGTCTTCCTCTTCGCCTGCAACCTCGTCTCCTGCATCGCCTATGCGCCCTGGGCGATCACCCTGCTCGCGACTGGCGGCGGCATCCCATGGACCGCGGCCGGCGCGGGCTTTCTGCTGCTGAGCGGGCTGATCCATTTCGCCTACAGCCTCTGCCTGCAACGGGGCTACCAACTGGCCGATCTCTCGGTGGTCTATCCGGTCGCGCGGGGAACCGGGCCGATGCTCTCCTCCCTCGGCGCCTTCCTGGCGCTGGGCGAGACGCCGACCGGATCAGGGCTGGCCGGCCTCCTGCTGGTCGTCCTCGGCATCCTGTTCATCGCCACCCGGGGCGAGCTGGGCGCCTTCACCCGCCCCGGCGGGCAGACCGGCCTGCGCTGGGGCACCGCGACCGGCGGGCTGATCGCCTGCTACACGGTGATCGACGCCTATGCGGTGAAGGTGCTCGACATCGCGCCGGTGCTGCTGGACTGGTTCTCCAGCCTGCTGCGGCTCGTCCTGCTGCTGCCGCTGGTCCTGTCCGACCGCGGCGGCGCCATGGCGGCGATGCGGGGATACTGGCCGATCGCTTTCGCGGTGGGGCTGCTGGCGCCGGTCTCCTACATCCTCGTGCTGGCGGCGCTGGCGGCCGGCGCCCCGCTCAGCCTCGTGGCGCCCGCACGCGAGATGTCGATGATGGTCGGCGCCCTCCTCGGCATGCTGGTCCTGCGCGAGAGGGTCGGCGCCTGGCGGCTGGCCGGATGCGGCCTGCTGATCGCCGGCGTCGTCCTGCTCTCCGCACCCTGACGGCCGCGCGCCGATCGAGGCGCGACGCACGCTCCGAAGCCGCGTCGCCCGCCCCGCCTTGACCGGGCGGGCCGGGTTCGGTACCGGCACCTGTTCCGGCCGGCCGTCCTCCGCAAGACCGGCCCGAAGGATCCGACGAGAGGCGCCGATGCCCTGGCGTGCGCATGTGACCAGAGGAAGGCCGGCGGGCGGTTGCGCGCCCGCCCGCCGGGGCCGCGCGGGCCTGGGGTGGCTCGCCCCCCTGATCCTGCTGACCCTCGCCTCCGCCTGCGGCGCGCCGGCGGTCGAGGAGAAGCCCGTCTCCTTCGCCGCCACGGACACCGGGCAGACCTTCTTCGCCCGGAGGCTGCAGGCGCTCGGCAACCCCGGGGACGGCCGCTCCGGCGTCCACCTGCTCCCGGACGGGCCGGCGGCGCTCGCCCTGCGCCTCGTGCTCGCCGAGCACGCCGAGCGCAGCATCGACGCGCAATACTACATCCTGCACAACGACGCCGCCGGGCAGCTCTTCGGCGGGCAATTGCTGATGGCGGCCGATCGCGGCGTGCATGTCCGGCTGCTGCTGGACGACATGTACACCGCCGAATACGACCCGATGACCCGGGCGCTGACCGGACACCCGAACATCGAGATCCGGCTCTACAACCCCTTCCGGCGGGACATCGGAAGGGCCGTCGGCGGCCTGCTGGACTTCGGCCGCATCAACCGGCGCATGCACAACAAGTCGATGACCTTCGACAACCAGCTGACCATCGTCGGCGGGCGCAACATCGGCAACGAATATTTCGCCGCGGACGAGACCAGCAATTACGACGACCTAGACATTCTCGCCGCCGGCCCCGTGGTCGGCGAGGTCTCGGCGGTCTTCGACGCCTATTGGAACAGCGCCTTCGCATTGCCCGCGGAATCGGTGATCGGCAACCGGGGCGCGGCGCTCTCGCTCGACGAGGCGCGCGCCCGGCTGCTGCAGGCCTACGAGGCCGCGCTCGGCACCGAGTACGGCGCGGCGCTCTCCCACGGCATCCGCGAGGCGGTCGCCTCGGGCAGGCTCGGGCTCGACTGGGTGCCGGCCGAGGTCATGGCCGATCCGCCCGAGAAGACCGCCGGCGGCGCCGAAAAGGTCCTCGCGCATGACACCACCCCGGTGCTGCTCTCCGCGCAATCGGAAGTCGTCGTCGCCTCGGCCTATTTCGTGCCGGGGCCCGGCGGTGTCGCGCTGCTCTCCGATCTCGCGCGACGCGGCGTGCGCGTGGTGGTCCTGACCAATTCGCTCGATTCCAACGACGTCGAGCCGGTGCACGGCCATTACGCGCGCTACCGCAAGGCGCTGCTCGAATCGGGTGTCGAGCTCTGGGAGCTGCGCGCCGAGAGGGAGCGGCCGGACCGGGATTTCCTCGCTCTCGGGCAATCGGGGTCGGCGCTCCACAGCAAGGCCTTCGTGGTCGACCGGCGCAAATTCTTCATCGGGTCCTTCAACTGGGATCCGCGTTCGGTGCGCATCAACACCGAGATGGGCATCCTGATCGACGCGCCGGAGATCGCGGCGGATGCGGTCAGGCGGCTGGAGGAGCACCTGCCGGACTCGGCCTATCGGCTCCGCCTGGGCGAGGACGGCGAGATCCAGTGGCTCGCCCGACAGGAAGACGGGACATGGATCGCCTATGAGCGCGAGCCATCGAGCTCGCCCTGGCGCAAGCTCCGGACGGGCATCTACGGCATGCTCCCGATCGGCAGCCAGCTCTGAGCCGACATCCGGCTGGATCGATCGGCCAGGGGGCACCCCGAACCGGCGACAGCGAGGCACTGCCTCGCGCCGGGTCGTCGGCCATTGCGCGCGAGCGCGGAGACCGAGGGAGGTTGGGCTGCACCGCCGGTGGGCATTCCGCGCGCGCCTGCCTGGCGGGCGCGCGCGGATTTTTCCTTGCCAGATCCGCGGTGGGGATGCACCGCCGCCACCCAATTCCCGGTGCCGGCCCGAAGCATCCCGGCCGCCGGCAGACGCGCGTCCGCAGGGACGTTAACACTTTTCCCAAATAAAATCAGCACGTTGCCTCCTGTCCTCATGAGGACAGGCCTTCAGCCCCACCCGGCGACGCGGATCTCAGTAGACCACCACGCTCCGGATCGATTCCCCCGCATGCATCAGGTCGAAGCCGCGGTTGATGTCCTCGAGCGCGAGGATATGGGTGATCATCGGGTCGATCTGGATCTTCTTCTCCATGTACCAGTCGACGATCCTGGGCACGTCCGTCCGCCCCCGCGCGCCGCCGAAGGCGGTGCCCTTCCAGGTCCGCCCGGTCACCAGCTGGAACGGCCGGGTGGCGATCTCGGCCCCCGCCGGCGCGACCCCGATCACCACCGAGACGCCCCAGCCGCGATGGGCGCATTCCAGCGCCTGGCGCATCACCCTGACGTTGCCGGTGCAGTCGAAGGTGTAGTCCGCGCCGCCGATCTGGTCGGCGCCGCGCTTGGTGAGGTTGACGATATGGGGGACGATGTCCTCGCCCGCCTCGGCGGGATTGACGAAATGCGTCATCCCGAACCGCTCGCCCCATTCCTTCTTGGAATTGTTGAGATCGACGCCGATGATCATGTCCGCGCCGGCGAGCTTCAGCCCCTGGATCACGTTGAGCCCGATGCCGCCGAGGCCGAAGACCACCGCGGTCGATCCGATCTCGACCTTGGCGGTGTTGATCACCGCGCCCACGCCGGTGGTCACCCCGCAGCCGACGTAGCAGATCTTGTCGAAGGGCGCGTCCTCGCGCACCTTCGCCACCGCGATCTCGGGCAGCACGGTGAAGTTCGAGAAGGTCGAGCAGCCCATGTAGTGAAAGAGCGGCTTGCCATCGAGCGAGAAGCGCGAGGTGCCGTCAGGCATCAGCCCCTGCCCCTGGGTCGCGCGGATCGCGGTGCAGAGATTGGTCTTGCGGCTGAGGCAAGAGGGGCATTCCCGGCATTCCGGGGTATAGAGCGGGATCACGTGATCGCCCTTCCGGACCGAGGTGACGCCCTCGCCCACCTCGACCACCACGCCGGCACCCTCGTGGCCGAGGATCGCGGGAAAGAGCCCCTCGGGGTCGGCGCCCGAGAGCGTGAACTCGTCGGTATGGCAGATGCCGGTGGCCTTGATCTCGACCATCACCTCGCCGGCCTTGGGCCCGTCGAGATCCACGTCGACGATCTCCAGCGGTTTCCCGGCCTCGAAAGCCACGGCGGCGCGACTACGCATGTTCGGCATCTCCCCTTGAACCTCGCGCCGCAGCCTGCCGGATCGCACCGGCCCGCGCAAGGCGTGACCGGGCGCCGCCCGCCGCGGCGGGAAGCGCCCGGAGCTTCAGGCGGCCGGGCCGTGCCGGCAGGTGCGGCCGCCCAGTGCCGGAGGGCAGGCGGCCGCCCTCCGATGATGCGGCGCGCCGGCGCCGCAGGAGGCCGCGGTCGTCACTCCGCGACCACCATATGCCGGCGTTCCACCCGCATGATCCGGCCGACCGCGATGGCGATCGCCGCGGCGCCGAAGGAGAAGAGCGCGCCCATCTTGGCGGCGTCCTGTACCGGACCCGGCGGGAAGGCGACGCCGGCGACGAAGAGCGCGACGGTGAAGCCGATCGCGGCGACGCAGCCGATCACCACCAGATCGCTGATCCGCATGCCTTCGGGCAGGCCGAGCTTCAGCTTCTCGGCCGCGAACCAGCCGAAGAGGGCGATCCCGAGCGGCTTGCCGATGACCAGCCCGGCCAGCACCAGCCAGGTCGCCTCCCCCATCGCCGAGAACTCGACGCCGGCATTCGCCAGCCCGAAGAAGAAGAGTATGATCTCGACCGGGTTCTTCAGCATGTGCTCGATCCGGTTCAGCAGGTCGTGCTGGCCCGCCTCCTCCGCCGAGTAGAGGCCGAAGTCGATATCGGCATGCGGGATCGCCGGGATGATTGGCAGCAGCCCGAGGGCCGGGTGGATCCCCGCCTGCTGGAAGCCGTACCAGCTCAGCGCCCCGCCCAGGGCATAGGGCCAGAAGTCCAGCCGGGTATGGGCGAAGGTACTGTGCGGTCGATGATCGTGCCGGCTGTCCATGATCCGCGGCAGCCTGTTCGCCAGCACGTAGATCAGGAGCGCGCCCCCGAAGGACAGCAGCAGCCAGGCCGGCTGCAGCTCGCCCTGCGGATAGAAGATCGCGAGGATGGCCAGCCCGCCCGCATCGTCGGCGATGGCGAGCAGCAGCAGGAACATCACCGCGGGATGCCCGGCCCCGAACACCAGCCGTCCGACCAGATAGGAGAAGGCGATGTCGGTGGCGGTCGGGATCGCCCAGCCATTCGCCAGGGCCCAGAACTTGCCGACCAGCGCCGCGCCGAGCAGATACACCACGGCCGGCCCGGCCATGCCGCCGGCGGTGGCGATCAGCGGCGTCAGCGCCTTGCGGCCGCGCAGCGAGCCGTTCCTCAGCGCCACCGCTTCCCAGACCTCCTTGCCGGCGATCGCGAAGAACAGGGCCATGAGCACATCGTTGATGAGGTAATGCACGGTGAGCGTGCGATGGGCGTGGCCCTCGGCATCGATGTGCAGATGGCCGATCGGGCCGCCCTCGAGCAGCGGGAACTCGACGAAGGCGTGATAGCTCGCGGCGTCGGTGTTCGCCCACACGAGGCCGGCGAGCGCGCCGAGAATCAAAAGTGCCGAATACTCGGCGACAAACCTCCAGACCCGGTACATGCGCCCTCCCCTGATCGACTGCGTCGGCAAGGCTGGACAATCCGCGCGCCCAAATCAACCGCTAAAGCACGGCCGTTCGGGCTGCGGCCGCGCGCGACGGGCGGCAGGCGGCGCTCTGCTGAACCGGTGCGGGCGGGCCGGCGTCGGCCCCACGGGTTGCGGACGCGGACCGCGCCTCCGGATCCCGGCCCCCTCGAATGCCCGGCGAAAGAGGTTTCGTCGCGGACCGGGCTCGGGCTAGGATGGCCAGGCCCGCGGAGATGGCTGGAGTGTGGAATGCGGCAAACGGTACTGGTCTGCGCCCTGACATCGCTCGCATTTCTCGCCGGATGCGACGGATCGGACGATGACGAGAGGGGCGGCGCCGGCGCCGAGGCGCCATCGGTCCAGGTCGCCGGGGTGACCCAGAGGGAGATCCTCGAAACCGCCGATTTCATCGGTCGCGTGGAGGCGATCGACACCATCGACCTCACCGCCAGGGTGGAGGGCTTCCTCGAGCACCGGGGAGCCCAGGACGGGAGCTACGTCGACCAGGGCGCGGAGCTCTTTCTCATCGAGCCCGAGCCCTATGAAGCGGCCGTCGCCAAGGCGGAGGCAGGGGTCGCCCAAGCCGGCGCCGATCTCGCCCTCGCGACGGTGGAGCTTGACCGCGCGCGGGAGCTGCTCGCCCGCGAGACCATCCCCCAGGCGCAATACGACACCGCCCTCGCCCAGCGCGAGGCAGCCCAGGCCCGCCTCCAGGCGGCCGAGGCCGACAAGCGGCAGGCCGAGCTGCGCCTCGGCTACACGCGGATCACCGCGCCCTTCGCCGGACGGATCGGTCGCATCGCGTCGAGCGAGGGCGCCGTCGTCGGCCCCACGACCGGGCCCCTGGCAAACCTCACCCGGATCTCGCCGATCTACGTGGCCTTTTCGCTCGGCGAGGCCCAGTTCCTCTCGATCCTGGAGGAATCGGGCGTCGAAGATCTGCGAGGCAACGTCGATCCGGAGCGCAGCCCGCCGGTCAGGATCATCCTGCCCAATGCCGAGAGCTACCCCGAACCCGGCGCGATCGCCTTCGTCGACAACCGCGTCGATCCCAATACCGGGACGATCGGCCTGCGAGCACTCTTCGAGAATGCGCGCGGGCTGCTCTGGCCGGGCACCTTTGTCACGGTCGAGGTGGGCAGCGAGGAGGCGGATGTCCGGTTGGTGGTCCCCCAGTCCTCGGTGCAGCGGGACCAGCGCGGCCCCTTCGTCTTGGTGGTCGGGGAGGATGGTCTGGTCGAGCAGCGCCACGTCGAGCTCGGCAAGCAGGTCGCAACCGACGTCGTGGTGACGGATGGGCTCCGGGAAGGCGAGAGCGTCATCGTCGAGGGCCTCCAGCGCGTGCGCCCGGGCGTGCCGGTCAACGCGGTACCCGCCGCCCCCCGGGAAGGCTGACGGCCCGTGTCCTTCTTCATCGACCGCCCGAAATTCGCATTAGTCATCTCGATCTTCCTGACCATCCTGGGAGGCATCGCCTACCTGGTCCTGCCGGTCGAGCAGTTCCCCGAGATCACCCCTCCGGTGGTGCAGGTCTCGGCAAGCTTCACCGGCGCGAGCGCGGAGACGCTCGAGGAGACGGTCGCCGCGCCGATCGAGGCGCAGGTGAACGGGGTCGAGAACATGCTCCACATGGATTCGACCAGCTCCGACAGCGGCAGCTACAAGCTCGCCGTCACCTTCGACGTGGGCACGGATTCCGACATCGCCACGGTCAACGTGCAGAACCGCGTCGCCCAGGCGACCAGCCAGCTGCCGGAAGAGGTGATCCGCTCCGGGGTCGAGACGCAGAAGTCCAGCACGAACATGCTGATGATCGTGACGCTCTTCTCGCCGAACGGCACCTATGACGAGCTGTTCCTTTCGAACTACGCCTCGATCAACATCCGCGACGTGCTCGCGCGGGTGCCGGGCGTCGGCAGCGCCGACGTGCTCACCGACCTGCAATACGGGATGCGCGTCTGGCTCGACCCCGACCGGCTGGCGAGCCTCGGGCTGACGCCCGCAGATTTCATCTCCGCGATCCAGGACCAGAACGCGATCGTCCCCGCCGGGCAGATCGGGGCGCCGCCGGCGGCGCCCGACCAGCAGTTCCAGTATACCGTGAAGGCGAAGGGCCGGCTTTCCGACCCGGAGGAGTTCCGGCAGATCGTGCTGCGGAGCGGCGAGAGCGGCGCTCAGGTCACCGTGGGCGACGTGGCGAGGGTGGAGCTCGGCTCGCAGATCTACAGCTTCTCCGGCGCCTTCCTCGGCCAGCCGGCAGCGGTGCTCGCGGTCTACCAGACGCCCGGCGCCAATGCGCTGGCGGTCTCCGAAGGCGTGATCGCCGAGATGGAGCGGCTGAGCGGCTTCATGCCCGACGACGTGACCTATACCGTCACCTACAACACCACCGACTTCATCGAGAGCTCGATCAACGACGTGATCGAGACGCTGGTCCTGGCGCTGGTGCTGGTGATCCTCGTCGTCTTCGTCTTCCTCGGCAGCGTGCGGGCCACGATCGTCCCGGCGGTCGCGATTCCCGTCTCGCTGATCGGCACCTTCGCGGTGCTGCTCGGGCTCGGCATGTCGCTCAACACCGTGACGCTCTTCGCGCTCGTGCTCGCCATCGGCATCGTCGTCGACGACGCGATCGTCGTCGTGGAGAACACCGAGAAGCTCATCGCCGACGGGCTCGCGCCCAGGGACGCGACGCGGCAGGCCATGCGCGAGATCACCACCCCGGTCATCGCCACCACGCTCGTCCTGCTCGCGGTCTTCGTGCCGGTCACCTTCATGCCGGGGATCACCGGCCGGCTCTACAGCCAGTTCGCCGTGACGATCTCCACCGCCGTGGTCATTTCCTCGATCAACGCGCTCACGCTCTCCCCGGCGCTCTGCAGCCTGTTGCTGCGGCCCCGGTCCGGCCCGCCCAGGGGGCTGCTCGCGATCTTCGAGAGAGCGATCGGCGCGACGCGGAACGGCTATGTGGCGGTGGTCGCCCGGCTGGCGCGGGCCTCGGCCTTCGGACTGCTCGCCGTGGGGGCAACGCTCGCGGCCATCATGATCCTGTCGCGGTCGGCCCCGACCGGCTTCCTGCCGACCGAGGATCAGGGGGTCTTCGCCATCGACGTCCAGCTGCCCGATGCGGCCTCGCTGAACCGCACCCAGGAGGTGAGCCGAAAGGTCGAGGAGATCCTCGCCGAGACGCCCGGCGTGCGCGACTACGTCACCGTCAACGGCTTCGGCGTGCTGAGTGGCGGCGCCGCGACGAACATGGCCTTCATCGCCGTCGCACTCGAGCCATGGGCGGAGCGCCAGGCGCCGGAGCTCCATGCCGAGGCGATCCGCGCGCGGGTCCAGGCCCGGCTCAACACCATCCCCGCGGCCTCGCTGATCACCTTCTCCCCGCCGCCGATCCCCGGCCTCGGCGGCACCGGCGGCGTGGAGATGAAGGTGCAGCAGACTGGCGGCGGCACGCCGCAGGACCTCTCGGCCGCGCTCGGCTCGATGATCTTCGCCGCGAACCAGCGCCCGGAGATCGGACGGGTCTACACGACCTTCCGCGCCAACGTGCCGCAGCTCTTCGTCGATCTCGACCGGGAGAAGGCCAAGGCGCTCGATGTCGATGTCTCGGACGTCTTCCTGACGCTCCAGGCCTATCTCGGCTCCTTCTACGTCAACGACTTCAATCGGTTCGGTCGGGTCTACCGGGTGGTGATCCAGGCGGAGGGGGCCTATCGCGAGAGGCCCGAGGACATCGGCCGGCTCTACGTGCGCTCGCGGGGCGGTGAGATGGTACCGCTGAGCACGCTCGTCACGGTGGAGAACATCCTCGGGCCGATGAACCTCGTGCGGTTCAACCTCTACCGGGCGGGCTCGGTCACCGCGGATCCGGCGCCGGGCTATTCGACCGGCCAGGCCATCGCGGCGATGCAGGAGGTCGCGGCCCAGGCGCTGCCGCCGGGCTATACCTTCGAATGGACCGGAACGGCGGCCCAGGAGCTCGAAGCGGGCAATATCGTCGTGGTGATCCTCCTGCTTTCGGTGCTCTTCGCCTATCTCTTCCTCGTGGCGCAATACGAGAGCTGGACCATGCCGCTCGCCATCCTGATGACGGTGACGGTCGCGCTGCTCGGCGCCTATGTCGCGACCATCGTCGCGGGCCGGGACGTGAACCTCTACACCCAGATCGGCATGGTCATGCTCGTCGGCCTCGCCGCGAAGAACGCGATCCTCATCGTGGAATTCGCCATGCAGGAGCGGGCGGGCGGCCGGTCGATCTTCGATGCCGGCGTGACCGCCGCGCGGCTGCGGTTCCGGGCGGTGATGATGACGGCGCTCTCCTTCCTGCTCGGCGTCGTGCCGCTCATGCTCGCCTCCTCGGCCGGCGCGGCCAGCCAGCAAGCGATCGGCATCACCGTCTTCGGCGGCATGCTCTTCGCCAGCACGCTCGGGGTCCTGCTGACCCCGGTCCTCTACGTCGCGGTCCAGGCCGGGCGCGAGATCGTCAAGCGGCAATATGCCGGGATCCACGCGCCAGCACAGCAGGGCGAGGCCCCGCCCTTCGTGGAGGGCGCCACATGAGCCGGCCGGGACGCTCGACGCCATGGCGCCACCCGGCGCCGGCGCGGCGTCCCTGAGGCCCGAGCGCGGTGCGGCTCGTCAGGGCGTATCTCCGGCTCCTGGGACGCCGGCGGTGGAGCGTCCTGCTTGTCCTCGTGATCGGCGCCATCCTCGCCGAGCCGCTTCTCGGCAGCGCGACGCCGGTGCGGCTGCTGGCCGCGCTGCTCTTCGTCCTGATCCTCGGCGGCGCCGTTTATACCGGGCGCCACACCCGGCAGAGCGCCCGGGCCATGGCGGTCCTGCTGCTCCTCTGGCTCGCGACCGAGCTCGCGCGGCTGCTCATCCCGAATTTCGTTCCCGGCGCCGTGACCCTGATCGTCACCCTGCTCGTGCTCGCCGCCGCGATCTGGGCCACCTTCGCCGAACTCCTCGGCACCTCCGACACCAGCCCCGACGCCCTCATGGGAACCATGTTCGGCTATTTCCTGATCGCGGTCGCCTGGTCCTATCTCTATGCCGCGATCGCGGTCTCCGACCCGGAGGCCTTCGCGCTGGGCGGTGGCGCGAATGTCGGGGTGCAGCTGCGCTACTTCAGCCTGGTGACCATGACCACGCTCGGCTACGGCGACATCGTGCCGCTCTCGCCCGCGGCGCGCATCGTCTCGGCGCTGCAGGCGGTCTGCGGGACCCTCTACGTGGCGATCATGATCGGCCGCGTCGTCAGCAGCTTCGTCGGCATGCCGCAGCGGCCCGGCCCGCGGAAGCGACGCCGCCGCGCCGGATCAGAGCCAGCGGCCGGGCCGCACCCTGGCCCGCGCGCGCGCAGGCATCGAAGCGGCGATGGCTGATGCCAGCGGCCCCTGCCGAAGTCTCCCGTTGTGCCCGAGGGCGGGGCCCCGAGCCCGACAGACCCGTGGCGATCGGCCGCGCCGGCCCTTCGAGGGGGGCTATCGCATTTGGCGCTCATTCTTTCTTCTTCGACGTCCGGCGAAAAGTCGAGGGCAGTGCCCGGCCCGGGCGGAAGCGGAGCGCCCGTCTGGGGGGGGCGAGGCGGGCGCTGCCCGGCGGTGCCCGCCGGGCCGGATGGCGGCAATAGGCGCGCCCAGAACCCAGGCCGGCGGGTCGCATTGCCAACTGCAACTGCCCTGGCCCTTCGGGGGGCCGGCGCGGAAGTGCATCCGCTCAGTGCACGACCGCCGCCTGCGCCGGCGCGGCGGCGCCAACCGCGAGCCGGCCGTCGCTGACCGTCACCGGCACCGAGGAGCCGTCGAGGATGTCGCCGGCCAGGAGCTTCTCGGCGAGCTGGTCCTGCAGTTCCTTCTGGATCACCCGCTTTAGCGGCCGCGCACCATAGACCGGATCGTAGCCGCGGTCGGCGAGCCAGGTCCGCGCCGCGGCGTCGACCTCGAGCGTGATGCCGCGCGGCGCCAGCCGGCGCTGGAGAAGGCCGAGCTGGATGTCGACGATCCCGTCCATGTTCTCGCGGCTCAGGCGGTCGAAGAGCACGATCTCGTCGAGCCGGTTCAGGAACTCGGGCCGGAAATGCGCGCGCACCGCCGCCATGACCTGGTCGCGCGCGGCCTCGGTATCCGCCCCGTCCGGTAGGGTCGAGAGCGCCTGGCTCCCAAGGTTCGAAGTCAGCACGATCAACGTGTTCTTGAAATCGACCACATGCCCCTGCCCGTCGGTCAGCCGCCCGTCGTCGAGCACCTGCAGGAGCACGTTGAAGACATCCGGATGCGCCTTCTCCACCTCGTCGAAGAGGAGCACCTGATAGGGCCGCCGGCGCACGGCCTCGGTCAGCACGCCGCCCTCGTCATAGCCGACATAGCCCGGAGGCGCGCCGATCAGGCGCGCGACCGAATGCTTCTCCATGAACTCGCTCATGTCGATGCGCACCATCGCCTGGTCGTCGTCGAAGAGGAATGCGGCAAGCGCCTTGGTGAGCTCGGTCTTGCCGACGCCGGTCGGTCCGAGGAAGAGGAACGAGCCCATCGGCCGGTTGGGGTCGTTGAGCCCCGCCCGCGCCCGGCGCACCGCGTTCGAGACCGCCTCCACCGCCTCATGCTGGCCGATGACGCGGCGGCCCAGGGCCTCCTCCATGCGCAAGAGCTTGTCGCGCTCGCCCTCCAGCATCCGGTCCACCGGGATGCCGGTCCAGCGCTCCACGACCTGCGCCACCTGCTCGGGCGTGACCGCCTCCTCGACCATCACGTCGGAGCCCTCGGCGGCCTCGGCCTCGGCCAGCTCCTTCTCCAGCTGCGGGATCACGCCATAGGTGAGCTCGCCCGCGCGCTGCAAGTTGCCCTGCCGCTTGGCGTTCTCCAGCTCGATGCGCGCCGCGTCGATCTGCTCCTTGAGATCGGCGGCCCCCTTCATCTTGGCGCGCTCCGCCTGCCAGCGCGCGGTCATCTCCGCCGAGCGGTCCTCAAGCGAGGAGAGCTCCTTCGCCAGCCGCTCCAGACGGTCCTGACTCGCGACGTCGGTCTCCTTCTTCAGCGCCTCGGCCTCGATCTGCTTCTGCAGGATCTCGCGGTCGAGCGCGTCGAGTTCCTCGGGCTTCGAATCCACCTCCATGCGCAGGCGGCTCGCCGCCTCGTCCATCAGGTCGATCGCCTTGTCGGGCAGGAAGCGGTCGGCGATGTAGCGGTGGCTGAGCGTCGCCGCGGCGACCAGCGCGGAATCGGTGATGCGCACCCCATGGTGCACCTCGTATTTCTCCTTGATGCCGCGCAGGATCGAGATCGTGTCCTCCACGCTCGGCTCGTCCACGAAGACCGGCTGGAAGCGCCGCGCCAGGGCCGCGTCCTTCTCCACGTGCTTGCGGTACTCGTCGAGCGTCGTCGCGCCCACGCAATGCAGCTCGCCCCGGGCCAGCGCGGGCTTGAGCAGGTTCGAGGCGTCCATCGCGCCTTCGGCCTTGCCGGCACCGACCAGAGTGTGCATCTCGTCGATGAAGAGGATGATCTCGCCGGCGGCCGCCTGCACTTCCGTGAGCACCGCCTTCAGGCGCTCCTCGAACTCGCCGCGGTATTTCGCGCCGGCGATCAGCGCGCCCATGTCGAGCGCCATCAGCCGCTTGTCGGCGATCGATTCCGGCACGTCGCCGTTGACGATCCGGAGCGCCAGCCCCTCGGCGATGGCGGTCTTGCCGACGCCGGGATCGCCGATCAGGACGGGGTTGTTCTTGGTCCGCCGGCTCAGCACCTGCATGGTGCGCCGGATCTCCTCGTCGCGGCCGATGATCGGGTCGATCTTGCCCTCGCGCGCGGCTTCGGTCAGGTCGCGGGCGTATTTCTTCAGCGCATCGAACCCGGCCTCGGCATTGGCGCTGTCGGCGGTGCGCCCCTTGCGCACGTCGTTGATCGCCGCGTTCAGCGCCTGTGCCGTCACGCCCGCGGCCTTCAGCGCGTCGTTGGCGCCGGACTTGGTCACCGCCAGCGCCGTCAGCAGCCGCTCGACGGTCACGAAGCTGTCGCCGGCTTTCTCGGCGAGCTTCTCCGCCTCGGCCAGAACCTTCGCGGTCTGGGTGTCCATGTACATCTGGTCGCCCTCGACCCGCGGCTGCTTCGCGAGCGCCGCATCCACCGTCGACAGCGCCAGCTTGGCGTCGCCGCCCGCCTTGGCGATCAGGTTCGACGCGAGCCCCTGCTCGTCGTCCAGAAGCGCCTTGAGCAGATGCTCGGGCAGCACGCGCTGGTGGTTCTCCCGCAGCGCAATCGTCTGCGCCGCCTGTACGAATCCCCGCGCCCTCTCGCTGAACTTCTCGAAGTTCATGCTTCTCTCCTTGCAAGCGCCCCTCGGGACACGTCCCAGCGGACCGCCTCCCCGGAGCCTCGGTTCTGCCGGGCCGCCCACCATGGCGCGGCCCCTTGGTCCTCGATATGGGGCCGCGCGCGCAGGCGCTCAAGGCCCGTTCCACGGCTTCTTGGCGGCCCCGTGGCGGCGGTGCATCCCCCCCCTCGGTCTCCGCGCTCGCGCGATCCAACCGACGAACCGGCACGAGGCAGTGCCTCGCCTTTGCCGGTTCGGGGTGTCTCTGCCTGATCGCTTCACTTGCACGTCCTATCAGATCGGCTCGGTCAGCTGCCCCAGCCGATCGGTTAGCGCGTCGTTCTCGCGATAGTCGACCGGGCAGGCAATGACCGAGACCCCGTCGCCCTCCAGCGCCTCCCGCAGCACCGGCAGGAGCTCGTCGGCGGCGGTGATCCGGTAGCCCCTGGCCCCGAAGCTCTCCGCATAGGCGACGAAATCGGGGTTGGTGAAATCCACATGGGAATGGCGGTGCATCGCGAGATCCATCTTCCACTTGATCAGACCGTAGCTCCCGTCCGTCCAGATCAGGATGACGAAGGGCGCGCCCACCCGGATCGCCGTCTCGATCTCCTGCGAGTTCATCATGAAGCTGCCGTCGCCCATGACCGCGAGCACCTTGCGCTCGGGCTCTGCCAGCTTCACGCCCACCGCCCCCGGCAGGGCGAAGGCCATCGTCGCCAGCCCGTTCGAGATCAGGCAGGTATTGGGCGCATAGGTCGGATAGAGGCGGGCCATCCACATCTTGATGGCCCCGGTATCCGCCAGCACGATGTCGTCGCGCCCCATCGCCCGGCGGATGTCCGAAACGAGCCGCGCCGGCTTGACGGGGAAGGATGTGTCGTCACGGCCGCCCTCGAGCTCCTTCACGAGCATTCCCCGGATCGCGCTCGCATCCGGGTTCACCTCGAACGTCTTCCCTACCGCGGCGGTGAGATTGTCGAGCGCCGCCGGGATGTCGCCCTCGATGCCGACGCTGACGTTGTAGCAGGCATCGACCGCCGCCGGGAAACGGTGGATGTGGATGATCGCCTTGTCGCCCCGGGGATTGATCCGCATCGGCGGCATCTCCTGGAGCTCGAAGCCGACGCTCACGATCAGATCCGCCCGGTCGAAGCCGAAATTGGTGTAGTCGTGCACCATGAAGCCGATGGCGCCGAGCGCGTTCGGATGGTCGTCCGGCATGACGCCCTTGCCGTGGAAGGTGGTGGCGACGGGAATGCCGAGCCGCTCCGAGAAGCGCACCAGCGCCGCCTGCGCGCCGGCCCTGGCGGCGCCGTGCCCGGCCAGCACGATCGGCCGCCGCGCGGCCGCCAGCGCCTCGGCGGCGCGGGCGATCTGGCTCGGCGACGGGGCCTCGGCGCGCACCCGGTTGACCGGTAGCGGGCGCGCGCCTTCGGGTGCCGGCATCGCCTCCACATCCTCCGGCACCGCCAGATAGGTGGCGCCGGGCCGCTCCGTCTGGGCGATCTTGAAGGCGCAGCGCACCATCTCCGGGATCGCCCCCGGCGTCAGCACGGTATCGGCCCATTTCGACACCGGCCGGAACATGGCGGGCAGGTCGACGAACTGATGCGTCTCCTTGTGGATCCGGTCCAACCCGACCTGGGCGGTGATCGCCACCAGCGGGGTGCTGTCGGAATTGGCATCGGCGACGCCGAGAAGCAGGTTGATCGCGCCCGGCCCCAGCGTGGCTGCGCAGACACCCGCCCGGCCGGTCACCCGGCCGTACATGTCCGCCATGAAGGAAGCACCCTGTTCGGACCGCGCCAGGATGAAGCGGATGCTCGAGCCGTTCAGCGCATCCACCAGGCGGATATTCTCCTCGCCCGGGATGCCGAACACGAATTCCACGCCCTCGTTCTCGAGGCATTCGACCAGAAGCCTGGCTGCCGCGGACTGTGACATGACTTGCCCTCCCTGTCGCCGTCGACTGGCGGTCGATCCGAACCGACCGCGGCCGGAGCATAGCACAGAGGGACGGGGCCGGGCGTGCCGCCCAGGCGCCCGGGTGCGGCATGGGCTTGACAGCCGAACCGGCCGCGGGCAGGTCCGGGGCATCTGGAGGGCCTGCAGCTATGTCCGATGACCGCCTGATCGTGGGCCTCGACCTGCCCGATGCCGATGCCGCCCGCGCCATGGTGACCCGGCTCGGCGATTCCGTCGGCTTCTACAAGATCGGCCTCGGCCTCCTGCCCTTCGGCGGCCTCGATCTCGCCCGCGAGCTCCGGGAGCGCGGCAAGCGCGTCTTCCTCGACATGAAGCTCTTCGACATCGGCGCCACCGTCACTGCCGCGGCGCGCGGCCTCGCGGCCAATGTCGCGCCCGACTTCCTGACCGTGCACGGCGACCCGCAGGTGGTGGCCGCCGCCGCCCTCGGCCGCGGCGGGGCGCGGACCCGCATCCTGGCCGTCACCGTGCTGACCTCGCTCGACCGCGCCGACCTCGACGCCGCCCTGATCCGCGACGGCGACCTCGGCGAGATCGTCGTCGAGCGCGCCCGCCGCGCCTTCGCCGCCGGCGCCGACGGCATCATCGCCTCGCCGCACGAGCTCGCCCACCTCCGCGCCCTGCCCGAGGCCACGGGCAAGCTGATCGTCACCCCCGGCGTCCGCCCAGCCGGCGCCGAAGCCCATGACCAAAAGCGCATCGCCACCCCGGCGGAGGCGCTCGCCGCCGGCGCCGACCATGTGGTGATCGCGCGCCCCATCGTCGCCGTTCCCGACCCCGCCACCGCCGCCCGCGCCGTGCTCGCCGAGATGGCCGCCGCCGCCTGAGCCGGGGACTTCCCGTCCCGCGTCCCCGCCCTATACTGGCGTGGCCGAGCGAGAGGGAGGCCACCATGCGCGCCATGGTCCTGGAGGCCGCCGGCCGGCCGCTGCGGCTGGTCGAACGCGCCGCGCCCGTGCCGGGTCCCGGCGAGGTCGCCATCGCCATCACCGCCTGCGGCGTCTGCCGCACCGACCTGCATATCGTCGACGGCGAGCTCACCGAGCCGCGGCTGCCGCTGGTGCCCGGCCACGAGATCGTCGGCCGCGTCGCCGCCCTCGGCCCCGGGGTCACCGGCCTCGAGCCGGGCCAGCGGGTCGGCGTGCCCTGGCTCGGGCACACCTGCGGCACCTGCCCCTATTGCACGGCGGGCCGCGAGAACCTCTGCGACGCGCCGCTCTTCACCGGCTACACCCGCGACGGCGGCTATGCCGAGGCCTGCGTCGCCGATGCGGCCTATGTCTTCCCGCTGCCCGACGGGCAATCGGACGCGGCGCTCGCACCGCTGCTCTGCGCCGGGCTGATCGGGCACCGCACGCTCGCCATGGCCGGCGAGGCGCGGCGTCTCGGCATCTACGGCTTCGGCGCCGCCGCCCACCTCGTCGCCCAAGTCGCCCGCTGGCAGGGGCGCGAGGTCTACGCCTTCACCCGCCCCGGCGACCAACTCGCCCAGAACCTCGCCCGGCGCAACGGCGCGCTCTCGGCCGGCGGCTCCGACGAGCCCGCGCCGGCCGAGCTCGACGCCGCGCTGATCTTCGCACCGGTCGGCGCGCTGGTGCCCGCCGCCCTGCGCGCCGTGCGCAAGGGCGGCATCGTGGTCTGCGGCGGCATCCACATGAGCGACATCCCGGCCTTTCCCTACGCCGATCTCTGGGGCGAGCGGGTGCTGCGATCCGTGGCCAATCTTACCCGCCGGGACGGGCTCGACTTCTTCGACATCGTCGCCCGCGCCGGCATCGCGAGCGAGATCGAGACCTACCCGCTCGAGGCGGCCAATACCGCCCTCGACGCCCTGCGCGCCGGCCGCGTCTCCGGCGCCGCCGTGCTCGTCATGTCCTAGCCGGCGCCGAACGCCTCTTCGCGTCCCATTCACAACCGGTCCATTCTCGCCCGCGAGTCGCCTGATCGAGCGTCATCAGGGGACGACCGACAGCAGATCATATCCGGGCTCGATGGCTGGCCCGTCGATAGATCTTCGGGCCGAGGATATCTCCTGGCAATGGGATAGCTTCGTTCATGGGGCGCTCACGCTGGAGATCGCTCTGCATCTTGCTCGAATCGCCGCGTTTGCGGCTACAGGTTAGCCAATCATTGTGGACAATATGGCATCACCGTGTCAGCAAACCCGCAACGGCGAATCTATCACCGGTCCGGGGGAGGCCCCTATGCGCGAACACGCCCCGAACTGCGAGCAATCGACGGCAGATCCTGCCGATGCCCGACTGACCGAGAGGGAGGAGGCGAACGCCTTCTCGCCGAGTGTCGTCCCTGGGCGAAGCCGCTGCTCGTAGATCAACTCGATGACGTCGTTCAGGACACGCTGGTCGATGGACGGGAGGTGTCCATCCGGCGACCGGGACCCGCTCGATTCCTCAAGTTCGACCACTGCCCGGCCACCCTTTTCGCCGACGACTTCCGCCAACGTGGGGCTGATTCCACGAGCGCGTACCAAGGGCCGTTCGCAAACATCGTCTCTCGCGATGTGGACAATAGCGATTGCCAGAGCTCAGTCAAATCACTGAGATTCTGATGTTATTTACCGTCTCGCCCCTACGGGTTGAAATCCGATTGCAGATTGTGCACAAACAGAATTGACATTGTTTACGATTAGACCTAATGGCCGAAGACCGGAGGAAGCGCGATGCCCTCGGCCAACAGGATCATGACCATCATTCGACCCCAGCGGGAGGCGCCCATGGACGCAAAAGTCCGAACCGACAATTCTCTGTCCACAACGCTCGTCCTGTCGCGATCGGATGTCGAGGGCCTGGTGACGATGGCCGAGGTCGTCGCCGAGGTGGAGACGGCCTTCGCCGATATCTCCAACGGCATCGCCGCACAGCCGGCGGCGGTCGCGATGTCGCTCGCCTCCAGCACGGCGGCTTTCCTGGCGATGCCGGCACTGGCCGACCGTCAGGGTCTCGCCGTCATCAAGCTGCTCGCGGATATCCCCGACAATGCGGCGCGGGATCTCGCGGTGCAGCGTTCGGTGATCGCGCTGGTGTCGCAGACGACCGGTGCACCTCTGGCGATTTTTCACGGGCAGATCCCGACCCGGATCAGGACGGCCGCGACAAGCGCCGTCGGTACCCGGCATCTTTCACGCCCCGACAGCCGCGTGCTCGGCCTGGTCGGCGCCGGCGCCCTCGCCGTCGAGCATATCCGCTCGCATCTCGAAGTCCGGCCGATCGAGCGCGTGCTCGTCTGGTCGCGGACCACGGCCACCGTTTCCCGCTTCATCGAGCGTACCGGCCGCGAGTTCCCGGGTCTTGCGGTGGAAGGTGCGCAATCCCCGCGCGAGGTGTTTGCGGGATCCGACATTGTCTGCACATTGACCCCGTCCCGCGAGCCTGTCGTCGAGGGCGCCTGGTTTAAGCCGGGCCTGCACGTCAACGCGGTCGGAGCGCCGCCGCGGCCAGATCACCGGGAGATCGACTCCGCCGGAATGGCCAGGGCCCGGATCGTCCTCGACAGTATCCCGATGGCCATGCACGATTCCGGCGACCTGCTGCTGGCCATCGCGGACGGCGCGATCACCAAGGAGCAGGCCATGACGGAGCTCGGCGACATCATCACGGGCAAGGCTCCGGGGCGGACCTCGCCGGACGACATCACGCTCTTCAATTCCGTCGGACTCGCCATTCAGGACCTGGCGATCTGCAACCTCATGCTGGAAAGGGCCCGCGAGAAGGGTGTCGGTCAGGAAATTGACCTGAGCGCCTGAGGGCCACGAACGACCACCTGTGGCGGTTCGCCTCCGGCGACCGCCAGCCTGCACCGAAATCGGAAACTCCAATCAATAGCTGTGAGTCCATCACAGCTACCTGGGACACTTTTACTTTTTGGGGGGAACAAGAATGGACAGAACCTTCTTCTGGCGCAAGGGGGACTGGGGGGGATACTTCGGCCTTCTGGCCAATAACCTGACCAATCTGCTGACGATGATCGGCCTGCTCCTTTTCGTGGTCGGATTCCCCGAGGACATCGTCTATGGGCGGATCGCACCGGCCTTCGGCCTCGCCGTCTTTTCGGCCAGCCTGGCCTACACGTATTTCGCCTATCGGCTGGTCAAGGCCACCGGTCGCAGCGACGTCACGGCGCTGCCGTCGGGCCCGAGCTCGCCCTCGATCTTCACGGTGACGTTCCTCGTCATCCTGCCCGTCTACCTGCAGACCCAGGATCCGGAATTCGCGATCCAGATCGCGCTGGTCTGGTGCGTGGTCGAAGCGGCGATCCTCGGCTTCGGCTCGCTCGTGGGCGAGACCATCCGGCGGACGATCCCGCGCACGGTGCTGCTCTCCTGCCTCGCCGGCCTGGGGCTACTGCTGCTGGCGATGAACCCGATGCTGCAGTCGTTCGAGGCTCCGACCGTCGCATTCGCCGTCCTGGCGCTGATCTTCATCAACTGGTTCGGCAAGAAGCCGATCCTGCCGAAGATCCCGACCGGCTTCCTGCTGCTGGCCACCGGCACGACCCTTGCCTGGGTCTTCGGCCTGCAGAGCCCGGCGGCCGTCGCGGCTTCGCTCAGCACCTTCGGCTTCAATCCGCCGTCGCTGCATGTGACGAGTTTCCTCCAGGGACTGCCGCATGCCCTGCCCTACCTCGCCTCGGCGGTTCCGCTCGGTCTGGCCAACTACGTCTTCGACCTCGAGAACATCGAGAGCGCGCATGCCGCGGGCGATCCCTACCCGACGCGTCAGGTCATGATGGCCAACGGCCTGTGCTCTGCGCTCGGCGCCATGTTCGGCAACCCGTTCCCGGTGACGGTCTATATCGGCCATGCCGGCTGGAAATCGATCGGCGCCGGCACCGGCTACACCCTCTTTACCGGGATCTCGATGCTGCTGGTAACGCTCTTCGGGCTCGGGGCCTTCCTGCTGGCGCTGATCCCGATGGTCGCTGTGGTTCCGACCCTCGTCTACATTGGTGTCGTGACCTGCAACCAGGTGGTCCGCGAATCTCCGAAGAACGAGGTGCCGGTGATCTTCATCACCATGTTCCCGTGGATCGCGAACTGGGCACTCACGTTGACCAACAATACGCTGGCCGCCGCTGGGACGGCCGCCAACACGATCGGCCTCGATACCCTCGCGCACAAGGGAGTCTACTATCAGGGGCTGTCGAACCTCGGAAACGGCGCGCCGTTGAGCAGCATGACCTGGGGATGCATCGCGATCTTCGCGATCACCGACCGCCCCATCCGCGGAGCGATCGCGGCCCTGGTCGGCGCGGTGCTGACATTCCTCGGCGTGATCCATGCCCATACCGTTGGAATCGCGCAGCCCCATGCCATGCCGATCCTCTATGGCTATTGCATGATCGCGGGGATCTTCGGGCTGAAGCACTATCTCAATCAGCGTGAAGAACGCCTGATGGCATCTGCCAGTCCCGTCGGGGAGTAGGATCGAGCCGGGCACCGGCACCATCCGATCACGCAGCGGCGCGCGCTTTCCCTAAGGGGATCGGCTCGCGCCGCTGCTGCCGTTTTGGCCCCCAGTTCTTGAGGGGCCGGAACACCCCCGCCACCCGCCTTCGCGGAGCGTGCCGACACCGCCATACTCATTGACAATCGCTAGTTATATTGTGTACAATTTTGTCGTCGTTTGCGAACGATATCTTGCAATCTTAGGGAGGGCAGACGAATGGGAAAATTTCTATCGGGCTTGTCGCGGCGCGGCTTCATGGGAAGCATCGGGGTCGGAAGTCTCGCTTTGGGGGTCGGGGCGAGCATGACGCGTCGGGCCGGCGCGGTCGAGTCCATTGGGATGATCGACGTCAGTGTCGTCACCACCCCCGACATTAGCGTGGAGGTGCTGCCGGACGCCTATTATCTGACTAACGTCCGTCTCGAGACCGGCTTTGTCGAGGAAACGAAGCCATGGCTCGACGAGCCGGTCATCACCCACACCGATACCGAGTTGAAGACGCTGCGCATCGCCGATGGCAAGATCGCCGAGATCCTGGACAACGCGGCGCCCATTCCGCCCGAGGCCGCGGCCTATGACGCGCAGGGCCAAGTGATGTTGCCGACCTTCCGCGACATGCACATCCATCTGGACAAGACCTTCTACGGCGGACCCTGGGAGGCGACGCTTCCCACCGAGCATGGCCGGGCGGATCGCGTCGCCCAGGAGCAGGAAATGCTGCTCAAGCTTCTGCCGACCGCCGAAGAGCGCACGGCCGCGATGATCCGGCTGATGCATTCCAAGGGCACGACGGTCTGCCGCAGCCATTGCAACGTGGACCCGGTCAGCAAGCTCGGCAATCTCGAGCATCTCAAGAACTCGTTCGCGCGCTTCCAGGACACGCTCCAATCCGCCATCATCATCTTCCCGCAGCACGGACTTCTGGCCTCCGACAGCGTCGGCCTGATGCGCGAGGCGCTGGAATCGGGCGGCGTCAGCTTCGTCGGCGGCGTCGATCCCTCCTCCTTCGACAATGCGATGGAAAAGTCGGTCGATACGACGGTCCAGCTCGCGGTCGATTACAACGTCGGGATCGACATCCATATCCATGAGCCGCGCGAGACCGCCATTCCGGCGTTCAACCGCATCATGGACCACATGGAAGAGAACAAGCAGCTGCAAGGCAACGTGACGTTCAGCCACGCCTATTCACTGGCGGAGCTCTCGCCCGAAGAACTCAGCGACATTGCCGCCCGCATGAAGGCGCTGGGCGTCGACTTCGCCGGCGGCGTTCCGATCGGCAAGGGTCAGATGCCGCTGCGCGAACTGCACGAGGCCGGCATCAACGTGATGAGCGGCACCGACAGCGTGATCGACTGGTGGGATTCCTTCGGCAATTGCGATATTCTGCAGAAGGCGAGCGAAATCGCCCGGATGCAGTATCGCAGCACGGAATTCGAGATCAGCCGCACGCTCGGTTATGCGACCGGCTTCGTCACGCCGCTCAACGACGCGGGCGAGCAGGTGTGGCCGAAGGCCGGCGATGAAGCGAGCTTCAACCTCCTGCCGGCCAGCTGCTCGGCCGAGGCGGTCGCGCGTTTGCCCGTCCGCAGTGCCGTGTTCCACAAAGGCAAGCTCGCCTACGGCAGCATCGCCAAGGCCGGCTGACCTCACCATGGGCCAAGAGCGTGCGGCTGGCTCTGCCAGTCGCCGTTCGGGTTCCATAGCACGGTCGGCAAACGCACGATGCCTAGAGGTTCAAGTGCCCAATTCCCGTGACCAGGGGCGGGCCTAAACGGAACTCTCCGGCCGGATCTGAAGGTTGAGCGGCAACGCCGAGGTCGCAAGAGTTTCGGCGTTGTGATGGTTGCGCCCGCGGTCGATCTTCTCGCGGGCGTGGGGCAACGAACGGACCGACTGCAGGTTCGGGCATTCGTCGCGGAACCTTCAGTTTTGGCTCTCGACGAAAGCATTCTGCGCCGGATTTCCTAGCTCGATGAAGCGCAGCCGGACGCCGGTTTTCGACGAGCTGTCGTCGATGAGCGCTGCGCAGCCGCGAAGCCCCCGGCTCATCGGTCTTTGCTCGGGACTGGCACCGCAGTGCGACAGTCACTCGACGGTACCGTGTGGTCCGGAGGTGCCCGCCCTGCAGGGCGGGCGCGCCTCCATCGGGCCCGCAATCAGGTCAGGCCCGGGACGGGACCAGCCCCAGCCAACCTTCGGTGCACAGCGGCTGCCCGTCCGCGTCGAGCAGCGGTTTCGGCGGCACGATGCTCCGCGTCGCGAGCGACACCGCCACCATCATGACGACCGAAGCGATGACGCCCCAGACCGAGCCGATGGTGATCGCGTCCCAGTTTGCCCACTCGTGGTAGATGCCCGGAACACCCGGCACCAGGTCCGTGTTCGCGGCCTGGGTCGCCGGCAGATAGAAGAAGTAGCCCCCAAGCCATCCAGCGAAGCCGCCGAGCATCGCCGCCAGCGCGCCGAGCTGATTGGCACCCTTCCAGAAGAAGCCCGCGGCATAGGGCACGAACATCGAGACGAGCAGCAGCGTCCAGGACGCGACCATCAGGTGATAGATCGTCTCGAATTTCAGCGCGATCAGCAGCGAGACGCAGGCCACCAGCGGGACGCAGAGTCTCGTCAGGCGCAGCGAGTCCGCGTCAGTGATGTCGCGGTTGAAGAACTTGCTGCCATTGTAGCCGATGATCGCTGCCCCTGCGAGCGTCGCCGCCGCCGCCGAGGACATCAGCGCCGCAACCAGACCGCAGACGAAGATGATCACGAAGATCACCGGCAGGTAGTCGGCCGCCATGATCAACAGGAGTTTGTTCTGCACGTCGCCGAAGGCGAGATCGGGATAGAGTTTGAAAGCCGCCATGCCGAGAATCACCGGGACCATGCCGAGCACCAGGTAGATCACCGACGACAGGATCGCCGACCAGACGCTGACGTCCTCCGATTTCGCCGACATCAGCCGCTGGTTCACGTCCTGCGCCGGGATCGAGCCAACGCCGATCGCCATGATCGCGCCGAGCCAGTAGAACCAGCCCATATGTCCGGTGTAGTAGTTGAAGCCGGCATTGCCGAGCTCGGCGTCGGCCCGCCCCTCCGGCGTCGGCAGGAAGTCCCACTGATTGATGCCGAGCCAGTTGTGCGACGGATCGCCCGGGAAGATGTAGTCCCAGCCGACATCCGCCTGCCCCATGACGATGACGAGGATCGCGATCATCGAGATGATGATCAGCGCCATCTGCAGCGCGTCGGTCAGCGTCACCGCGTACATGCCGCCGAGGTAGGAATAGACCACCAGCACCAGGGTCGAGGCGCCGATGCCCCAGGCGAGCGGAATGCCGGTGAAGAACTGGATGATCGAACCGAAGCCGACCAGCAGCGCGCCAATCCAGCCCATCTCCGCGACCAGCATCACGAATGCGCCGAGCCCCGCGACGCGGGCGTCGTAGCGGCTCTCCAGGTAGTCGACGAGCGTCATGAACTTCGAGCGGCGCACCACCCGGGCGAAGACCAGGCCGAGCAGCAGCAGGCAGAGCGCGGCGCCGTAGGGGTCGTAGACCACCCCCTGGGTCCCGAAGAGATAGCTCGCGCCCGCCGCGCCCATCGTCGTCCCGGCGCCGAACCATGTGGCGACCAGCGCCCCCACCATCAGCGGAATGCCGAGCCGGCGCCCGGCGACGAGAAAATCGGCCTCGTTCGAGACCCGTCGGGAGGCCCACCAGCCGATACCGAGCAGCGCCGCCATATAAACGGCGAGCCCCGCGATGACCCAGCTTCCATATGCGTATGTATATTCCATGTCGTTTCCCTCATCTGTTGGATTGGGCGCGCGGTGAGTTGCGCCGTTCCGCGGCGCACTATCGCTGAGGGGGTACTGGCGAATAATCACGGGGTTCGCGGGTCATTCCGCCACAATCGTCGATGTAACCGGCTCTGGACCTGCGATAAAGGATTTGGAAAGGCACTAGCGCCGGGACGGGTGCGACGACTGCTGCCATGAGCGCGCTGCTGCGGCGAGCGTCGTCCAATGTCGGATCAGAGCGAGCCCGCGAAGTCGTTTCAGCCGTGCCAGAGACTTCATTTGACCTGCGCATGCAATGCAGAAGCGCGAAGGCTGTCCGGGTAGTGGATCTGCGGCGCGTCGATCGGGACCTGCCCGGTTCGGCCGGTCAAGCGGCCGCCTCTGATCGGATGCTGCGGCGGAGGTGGCATGCATCGGGCCATTAGTCTCCTCGCGCCAAGTATTCTTGTCGCGCGGCACGTCGCGGATGACTGCCTGCTCCAGCAATCGGTCGGGGCCGGTGAGCCAGTCCGCCTTCGCGGCTCGGTCATCCACTGCACCTACAGGTGTTGCGCGCGCGCGTTGAACAGCCCCGTCTCGACACCGCCCTCGAAAGGTGACCACGGCCTCCATCGACGGGGTCTGCGATCCGAGTCGCATCGAGTTTTCTCGCGGTATGACCTGACATTCCGAACATTTATCGGCTGCGGGCAGCGGTGCAGTTTGCCGGCGACCAGAGACGCCCGAGCAGGAGACCGAAACGGTGAGCTTCGCAACGACAGCATTGAAGGACGTGACCTTCTTTCCGTACTGGCTCGACAGCCCGGACGCGCCGGCCGTCACGCCACAGCTTGTCGGCCACACAGACGCCGACCTGCTGATCGTGGGTGGCGGCTTCACCGGCCTCTGGGCGGCGATCCAGGCCAAGGAAGCCGACCCCGGCCGCGACGTGATGCTGATCGAGGCCGGCAAGGTGGCCTACGGCGCCTCCGGCCGTCCGGGGGGCATCGTCTCGACATCGATCATGCACGGGCTGCACAACGCCGAGAGGCTGTTCCCGAACGACATCGCCGAGCTCGAGCGGCTCGGACAGGAGAACATGCGCGATCTCCTTGACACGCTCGAGCGCCACGGAATCGACGCTCACCCCAGCTGGGGTGGCGAGCTGACCGTTGCGATCGGCGACGCGGCGATTCCGGACGTCGAGGCGGAATGCGCGCTACACCGGAAATACGGGCATACAGCCGAGCTGCTCGACCGCGCCGGAGTGCAGGCCGAGGTCAACTCGCCGCTCTTCGCTGCCGCCTGCTGGAACAGGGAGCTCTCCGGAACCGTCAACCCGGCGCTGCTGGCCTGGGGCCTGAAGCGCGCCGCGCTCGACCTCGGCGTGCGGCTCCACGAGTTCACGCCCCTCGAAGGAATAACGCGCGAGAACGGCGTCCTGCGCGTCAGGACTCACGACGGCAGCGTCAGGGCCCGCAGGATCCTGCTCGGCACCAACGCATTCGCCGCGGGCGACCGGCGCATCAAACGAAGGGTCGCCGGCATCCGCGACCGCATCATCTGCACCGAGCCGCTGACGGAGGAGCAGCTCGACCGCGTGGGCTGGAATAACCGGCAGGGCGTCTACGACACCCGCACCCAGCTCAACTACATGCGGATGACACGGGACAACCGCATCATCTTCGGCGGCAGGCTGACCTACTACTACGACGGCACATGCAACACCGATCCGGCGGGCGAGCGGATTGCCGCGCCCTACGAGCGGCTCGCGGGCGCCTTCAACCGAACCTTCCCGCAGCTCGACGACGTGCGCTTCTCCCACGCCTGGTCGGGCCCGATCGCGCTGACCACGCGCATGGCCGTGCACTTCCAGAGCTACCACCAGGGCGACGTTGTCTGGGCCGGAGGCTATTCCGGCTTCGGCATCTCGACGAGCCGCTTCGGCGCCCGTGTCGGTCTCGCCAAGCTTGACGGCCAGGATCTGCCGGAGCTGAAGATGGACTTTGCCACCTCAATGCCGAACCGGATTCCGCCCGAGCCCTTTCGCTGGATCGGCTCGAAAATTACCCTCTACGCCCTCGACACCGCCGACGACAAAGGCGGTTGGCGCAAGGCCTGGCTCAGGCTCGTGCAGGCGATGGGCATCCCGCTCTCCTGAACGAACGTCCACCCCATCACCAACCCCAAGTACCGGAGAAGAGAACATGTCGCATCCCAATGTCTTTGCACTAACGCCCGAAAGCTCCACGCTCGCCAAGCTCGAGCCCTGCAGCGTGGTGCCGCCCGAAGCGGTCATCGACGGCAACCCGCAGGAGCGGGGGGCGCTGCTTCTGGAATCAGCCGATGGCAAGATGGTCGTCGGCATCTGGGAATGCACCCCTTATGCCGAGGTCTTCGAGTCCTATCCTGGCGATGAGTTCTGCCAGGTGCTGAGCGGCAAGGTCACCCTGACGGACGCGGATGGCCACGAGAGCACCTTCGTCGCAGGCGATTCCTACGTCGTGCCGAAGGGATTCAAGGGCACGTTCCGCGTCGTCGAATCGATGCGCAAGTACTACGCGCTCTACACCGGCTGACCGGCGGAGAGGTCGTCACGACGTCGGGAGGAAGGCCTTGGGCGAACTATTTCTCGGGCTCCCGGTGACCTTATCGAGCGGCCGGGAAGTCGCTGCCAATTTACCGTGGTGGCAAGCGGGCGTGCCGGGCCCGCTCGATCCGTTCTGCGTAGTTGGTCGCCACTGTTGTGGGAGGTGGGCAGGATGATCGGCGGCCCCAACGACGGCGCCAATGTCGCGAATGTGGGTTTGAAACCTGGGCGGACCCAGCAGACCGGCTCGGCGGTCTCGCCGACGGCGCGGGGGCCGGAAGGTTCCGCCGTGACCGCATGCGGACATCGCTGAGTGCCGGTCCCGGAATGGGAACGTGGCATCGTCGCCGGGGTTTCGGCGTGACAGCGAACCACCGGCCGTCTACGATGAGCATCGGAGAACTTCGCGGTCACGACGATGCTCAAGAGGGTTCGCGACGCTGACATCCACTTGGTGCGGGTCTTCGTTGCGGTCGCGGAGTCCGGCGGGATCGCCGCGGCCCAGGATCGGCTGAACGTCGCTGCCTCTACGATCAGCACCCAGATCGCGAACCTGGAGACGCGCCTCGGTTTCCGCCTCTGCGAGCGCGGTCGCGCCGGCTTCGCGCTTACCCATGAAGGCGAGATCGTGCTCAAGTCGAGCTACCAATTGCTGCGCGATCTCGGCCGGTTCGTGACCTCGATCGAGACCGCCCAGGAGGAGATCTCGGGCATTGTGCGGATCATCATGCTCGACAGCCTCCGCGACAACGCCGCGCTCCGGCTCGCGCCGGCACTCGGTACATTGCGGGCCGAATTTCCACTCCTGGAGTTCCAGATCCTGCAGGGCTCCGCGAACGAGGTCGGCGCGGTGATCCTGAAGCGTGAGGCCGATGTCGCGGTTGCCTGGTTGCCGTCGGCATTCCCCAGCCTTTCGGTCGACCTGTTGTTCCACGAGGAGCAGGTGATCTGCTGCGGCCGTGGCCATCCGCTTTTCGAGCGTGCCCCGGATAACATCGAGCCCGGCGAGCTCGAGGAAGCCGACTGGGCGCTGGAGGATTTCCAGGTGCCGCAATCCGTTCCCTTCGCCCGTCCGCCGGTCTCCACGGCCACCACCAACTTCGTCGAAGGGCTGTGGCATTTCGTGCTTGCCGGCACCCATCTCGCCTACATGCCCCGCCCCTACGTCGCCGCGTGGATCGACGCGGACCTGGTACGCCCTGTGCTGCCCCGCGATCACTCCGTGCAATTGCCGATCTCGCTGATCTCGCGCAGCGACATGAACAGCGACGCCAAGGTCGTCGTGGTCAAACGGGCGATCCTTGAGGCGCACAACTTGCCGATGGGCGCAACCGACGGAGCGGGTATTCGTAGCAGCGGATCGCCGGGTGGCTGAAGCTGGAGGTTCAGCCAAACGGGCAGCCCGGCCCAGGTTCACATGTGGCTGTCAATGGCGGCGGCAAAGGCGGGCATTCGGGCACCACAAGTTCCGGGCGGCTGGGCCGACCGCGAGGCGGCCCCCGGCGCTCCCGGGGGCCGCTTCGCTTTGCGGACCCGGGCTCTTTCAGTGGCCGCTGCGGGCCCGGCTCTGAGCGAGACGACAGGACCGGCCGTTCATCTCGAGAATGTGGAGGTGATGGATGAGGCGGTCGAGGAGCGCGCCTGTGACGCGGCCCCCTCCGGCGGGTGAGCCAATGGAACGCCAATGGTCTGAGAGCCATTGGCGAACGTCCACTCGTCGAAGGGCAGGTTCGACGTGACGATAGTGCCGCCCCGCTCGTATTGCTGCCCGATCAGGTCGAAAAGCAGCCCTGCCCCGGCCTCCGATAGCGGGACGAAGCCGAGTCCTTCTATGATCAGTGCCAACGCATGGCCCGCCCCGTCTGCAAGAGGGTTGAGGATTCTGCCTTCCGGTCTGCGTCGACGTGTCCGGCCTCGGAGCTTGCTCCCTGCCAAGATGGAGATACGCGCGACGTGCTTCTCGTAATCGGCTCGGCTTCGGTCGGCCGTTGACAGCTCTCAGGTTTACGCGTCAGAGAGTGTCCGGTCTTCTGTGTAAGCGCCCGCCGGTCCATGCTGAGAAGAAAGGACAGCGTGGGCCATGGGGAAGACAATCGACGACGAGATTTTGGACGAGCTGCTGAAGGGCTGCGAGCGGCCTGAAGACCTGCTCGGCGGCGGCGGGCTGCTGAAGGAGCTCAGGAAGGCGCTGATGCAGCGGATGCTGGGTGCCGAACTGAGCGATCATCCTGGCTACGAGCATGGATCGGAAGCGCCGCCCGTTCGGACGAACCGCCGCAACGGTGCCGTTGCTGTGACCCCCGCTTTCTCCTCCATCTGAGGTTAGAGTCCGGCCTGAGAGAGG